>Ga0065711_1038439_pt1 | contig 18754 bp, 15 predicted proteins | sample Hoacrofraction12_FD_59098 | JGI IMG/M metagenome (GOLD analysis project Ga0065711, IMG submission 59098) | Hoatzin crop microbial communities from Cojedes, Venezuela - Epithelial fraction 12 v2 (version 2) | ecosystem: Host-associated > Birds > Digestive system > Esophagus > Crop | place...
GTGGCAAGACAAGCAATCAGCCCCAGTCTCTGTGCCTCTGTGCGAGCAGTGCCATGGGCAGATGAGGCTGAGCAACAGCTTTCCAGGCTAGCCCCTTCTGCCTGCGAGCTATCTGCAGATATTCACATTTTTGAATCAGGGCTGTGAAAGGAGCCTGGCAGGAACCCCCCCATCCCCGGGCCACGTTTGAAGGAGCTATGTCTGATGCAGAAATGATGTCTCTGCAGGGTGACTTAAGGAGAGAAAAGAAGCTCTGTGTGTGTGCATATATATATATATATGACTCAAGTAGGCTTACTCCTTGCAGAGCTTGTTTTGCCATTGCAGGTTTCCACAACTTTGTGTTACTTCCATAGTCACTCCAATATGGTGACCAGGGAGCACGTGAAGTGTCACGAATCGAAAACAACTATACTGTAACTGCACTGAAGTCAGGCAGGGGTAATATTTTTTTCTAGCTTCCTTTTCCCCTGTGGGACAGGAAAAAATTACTGTTCACTAATGAAGTTAGCAGTTGATAATTTGCTGGTAATTGGATGGACAGGTTTATTTTTGGTGCAGTGGGGAAATCTTATTGCTATACATAAAATTTCCAAGGAAACAGTTTGTAAGATCAAATTGCAACTGACAGTACAGCGTTTGCCTCTAACATTAACCAGCATAGCAAATGACTTTTTCCTACATCTGCCCTCAGCTTGATCTTTCCCTATGATAGGAGACTGCAGTGAAAGGAAAGGGAGAAAGGTGCAAGGATTTCACTTTGTGGAGGCCTTTTTTCCGGAAGAAATGGCTGTGGCATGAGGTCATTTGAAACATTGATGGCTTTGTATTGGTATTGTTAAAGCATTGTGACCTACATTGCTTGAGCACTGATCTGCTCCAATTAATGGATCCGTCAGCACAGATTAATTATAAAACCGACAGCTACTTCTAGATGTAGTGGGTGCTGGTGACCTCTAATCATGAGAGGAAAAGCTGACTTCTGCTTTGTGTGTGTGTGATAACGTGGCTTGTATGAATGCTGATTTGTGGAAATTGTCCTTTTCAAATGACAAATACCCTGTGTACTATATATGAATAATTTTTAATAGATCTTATTAATACACTCAAAGTCTGTAATACCAAATTGTTTTACATCTGAAATTTGCTCATAGTCCTATATTTTGCTTTACAAAATATTTGTATTTGCCTCTATGGAGAGGGACTTTTTACAAGGGCCTGTAGTGATAGGGCAGGAGGTAATGGCTTCAGACTGAGAGAGAGTAGATTTCAGATCAGATATAATACAGAAATTCTTTACTCTGAGGGCTGTGAAGCATGGGAACATGTTGGCCAGAGAAGCTGTGGCTGCCCCATCCCTGGCAATGTTCAAGGCCAGGTTGGATGGGGCTTGGAGCACCCTGGGCTGGTGGAAGGGGTCCCTGCCCATGGCATGGGGGTTGGAACAGGATGATCTATAAGGTCCCTTCTAACCCAAACCATTCTGTGATTCTACTTCAAAGGAATGCATCAGTAGAATTATAATTGCATTATCTGTCAAACTTCACTGGTGAGCCTTTCCTGCTGTAAGTTACTCGGTGCAGATGGAAGACCTTTGCAGAGGGTAACTCAAATTTTCCAGGCTGAAGCTGCTTACAAAGAAGGGAGGTTGGCCTGTCTTCCTATTCCCACTGAACATCGGAGTAGAACACTTGTGGAAGCATGAAATAGCTCGCTGAGCGAGATGCGTGATACATCCCTTCAGCAATTGCTGGACAAAGTTTATGGGTGATCAGGCTCTCCTGTACTTGATGCCATGTAAACACACAATAACAGAGTTTCTAACCTGGGAGGAGAGAACATGTACAGAGAAATGAAAAGTGGGGAGACAGAGAGGCAAAGTGAGGTCCTGCTGTGTGGACAGCGTGTCTGAGTAGCAAACTTGCCTTTTAGCTGTTCCCTGACCAGTGCTCCCATAATCTTTTGTTTCCTGACTCTCCCACATAGGTTTTGCTGCTCGAAACTCTTTTTTTTGTTCTGCTTCATGGTATGGTGTATCTCTAGTACGTTGCCTTTATTTGTTTCCAACATTCTGCTTGTGCTCTGGTTTGGGAGATGCTAAGTTATACCTAGTTGCATGGGGTGATTTTTTTTTTTTGCCTTTTTTTCCTATTGTTCAAGAAATTTTCTGCTGCCTGCTACTTCAGCAAGCATGAGAGGAGGATCGTGTACTCCTTACTCTTCAGCCCTGCCTACAGGAACAGGAGTGGCTGTGGTGCTAAAAGGGAGCGGTGGTTGTGCTAACAGCGTGTGTAAAGGGGGTGGCAGTCTTTCAATCATTGCATGAAAAATGTGCTGGAACTAGAGGATATTGTCTGAGCCCCTGTACATGCCCTTGTGTGGTGGCAGAGGGCACAGACTGCTCTTTAACAGACAAAAATAACATTTCCAGTTCCTGTGCAGCCTCTTCTTGATTCCCCTCATCTTCACAGATCTGCTTTAAATTTTCTTGGTTTCTTACCTATGTTTCCAGAGGGAAGATTGAGCTAGGTATTTCGGATGACAGTTTGATTTGAAAGTCTTCTATCTGTTTGTGCGTAGTTTCTAAGCTTTGCTAAACAGAGCCAAGAAAGAGTGGAGCTGTCTGCTTTAGTAGCTCTTCTGGGTGGGAAGAGGGCAGGCAACTTTACTGTGATTTTTCAGGTTGACTCCTCCGTCTTTATTCCTCTGAGAGGCCTCCGTGTTTGCAACTCATCAGCATACATGAAAAGTTAAGATTGTTTTGCCAGCGTACATTAGTTTAAATTCCTGCAAGTTAAATTTCATCTGCCAGTGTGTTTCCTGGTCCCCCAACATGTCTCAGGACAACTGGAGTGTCTCAGATTTCATAACTCTTATCAGCTGAAACAATTTACTCTTGCTGGAAAACTTGACCTACTCTGTGTCCACCTCTCTTCTGTGTTACACAAAGCTCCAGGAAAGACTGGACCCTCAAAACCAGGCTGTGACTTCTCTAAAGGCCCAGGCAGCAGGCAGTCATGGGAAAGGAACAGGGTAAGAATGTGACATTAATGTCACGTCACTTAACTATGGGAGAGGAATGTTCACACTGACATGTTCCCTTTTGACGGGTGGTCTTTAATATTTCAGGAAACCAAACTAGTTCAGAAACATAAAGAAGCCTTTTACTAAATTGATTTTCTAGAACAGACTTGGCATAATACTCATAGGCTAGGGCCAGCCAGAAAACTGTCAAGCCTCTTCCTCCATTTTCACTTCTTTAATAAGCTCAGACACATTGCTCTTCTGCTTCGAGGCATCCCAGGAAGCTGGAGATCCCGTGCTTCTGAACTGGTACAACTACAGACGTTTTCCCTAGGATTTATCTACCAAGTCTTCCGACTGGTCTAGAAAAAAATTTCCTGTGCTTCAGTGAACAGAAGTGAAACTGTCCAAAGCTGTTTAAAAATATCTATGTATTAAAACACATTATTTAAATATTTGGATAAGACTGAAATTGTACAATGATCTAGTATGGAGCACGAGCACACTGCAGACAACTTTTATTCCCCACAGCAGGTAACATAAACCATTTTCTGTGGAATGCATCTTCCTCTTAAGACAATTCTCCTAAGTTCCTGTAGCTGCCGGGCACAAACTACATTTATTCTTTCTCAGGAATGAGTGAGAAGTTTTTTAGGTGCATATTGAAGCTCTACCTTCTGTGCACTTACTTTGACACCTTCACTGGCACTTTGCTTTCCCTGTAGCCCAGGTGTTGCCATTTTCCTCATGCTTGAACCTATGGACTGCTGAGATTATACTTCTTCATATGAGAAGGTTTTTGTCTTATTCTCTACTCACCATAACTAAAGCTAAACATGTCAGCACCTTAAAATAAGGGAATGGAAATCTGATCCTCTTGTATATGGACTGCAGAATGGCAATGTTCAGAAAACACACAAAGCTTCATGGGTCCAGATGAAGCAGAAAGCCTGGATCTGTTGGTCTGTCCATCTGTACCTTACCCTGTTGCCCAGAAGTGTTCAGACATCTCATTTTTTTTTTTTTTATACCCTCCCCTGACACTTGTATTGCATGTCAGGATACGTTACAAATTTTTTACACTGTACAAAGTACAACATGACCTCCAGCAAGAAACTTTGACTGCAGCTTTCCACTATGGGTAGGAGTAATCATAAATGATAATTGCAACACTATTGAAACAACCAGAAAAGATTTGTTAAACAGAAGTTGTGACGGAGAGAGCAAGCAAAATTAGGAGGGCGTAGGCACAAAATATTCTTAAATTTACTGCTGCTCCCCTCCCCATCTCCCCTTTCTCCAGAAATGAGTATGGTACGTGGAGCTGAAGGGTAGATTAACGTCCATGATGGCTATGATAATGCAAAGAAAGCTGGATAACTTTGTACATTGCAGTTCATTCTGTTGCTTCTGCTCCGTCAGGATTTTCCATTGATCGTCTATAGAACCGAACAAGGCTTTCTGTTGCATTCTGTAACAACATTGGTAGGTTCTTTGCCTTTCAAACAGGAGAATGGGAACTGGTTGAAAGGAGCTGGATATTCCCCAGTTGCAAGCCGTCTTACTGTTTTGGATGTGTATGCGGTCTAGATACTGTCTTTCTTTTAGGAGAAAACTTTGCTTTTTCCAGTTCCACGTCTGTCCTTAGAGCAGTTAGGCTGCAGTTTTCACTCTGTTTTTCTGATGCTCTGCTTGAGTCCTCAGCGTATCTGTTTGGCAGGGAGGTGCTGCCTCCTGCAGCCCCGGACAGATTTGACCATTTTTATAGTTTCTAGAAAGGATTCCCCAATCCAGAGTCTCAAAAGGCAGTGGCAGAAACAGGTTGCTGAAGACACATGGGTTTGTTTATCCCAGATAAACACTACAAGCAGAGAGAAGTAGACTGAAAATAACAAAACCTGATGTGCCTATGAACTGAGCTTGCCTTTGGATTTCCTTGTCAGCTAGATAAGTTCTCAACTCGGGCATTCTCGGCACTGGTGACTGTTGGCACAAACTGAGCCCTGCTATCGCTCCAGCACTTCCCACCTTGTAGTTATGGTGTCCCCATAGTGTGTCGGCTGCTTTTTTAATCATTTCCAGATGTTCTAAACTTCTTTTGACTGGCAATCCTGCATTGAGTCCAATGGCTTGTGTGTTTCTAGAGGTACTAGCAGGAACCTTCTGGGGAAGAGCTCAGGCTTTGTTCCTTCAAGGACTGAGCTGTTGAAGGAAAGATGCTGCCTGTGTTTCTCAAACTATGAAGAACTCAAACTGGATTTAACCTTAGAGTTTCCTAGAACCAGGCACTAGATAATCCCTAAATCACCAAGTGTGTATCCTGTTGATAACAGCTACGTTCTTCTCTCCATCTCTCAAAGTGATTGCTTCTTTCTAGGAGTATAAAATTGCTTCTGATCCTCCAGGCTCTTTGCAGCAGTTACACAGTTGACATTATTGCTATCATATAACACTAGCTCCACAACTTGAAAAAAATGCATGTAGGTTTTGTCCCTCCTCTTTAGCAATAAGCCAGGGTGTCTAGTCTAGATGCAAACAAGTACGCCCTTTTGATATGTTTAGTTTATTGTGTTATGCAGAAAGCTTCATAAGGTGGCCACAGCAGCATCTGCTGCTGCTTTGTTGTGGGTGGCAATGGGGGATGGTTACCTAAAAGCTCCCTTCAGTTGGAGGAATCTCCACACCATTTTATCCAGCTCTGGGACAGAAAACACAGGAACAGTAACTGGTGAATGGTCTTCTGCTTTAGCTCCTGTAGCACCTCTATAGGCTCAGGAGCCATCCTTTGCTAGTTGTCTGTCTATAACTGGGGCAAGTCCACCAAGCTCTTACTGGTAGCAGTGGAAGAGTGAGGGATGCTCATGAGGTTCCTCTGCCTCTGGCAGCAGCAACCAAGATTTGTGTGGGGAGGTGGAGAGCTTCAGGAACATCAGGAAAGAAAAGCTGCTTCTGCGGTGGGAGGGGAAGCGGTCCCCTGCGGCCACCTCCCTAGAGAGTTGTCGGGAAGCATTTACCTTGCAAGCAGTTCTGCAGCTGTGAAGATGGCAGAGTTCTGTGTTAGGACACACTGCAGACTGCTTGTGCCAGACGCAATGCACTGTGTAAGGATCCAGCGTGTGCTTCTAAAACGGGATGTTTCAGATAAAACTGCTTGAGCGGAGAGTTGGAGCAGACTGCATATTTTCACTTTGTAACTTGGTGCAGGATGCATTTGGTAATACCTTTTCAGTATTTCTGGACAACGAGAGGTCAATAAATCCAAACTTAGTTGCAGTCAAATTCTCTCCTTAGCTCCTACTTAAACACAGAAGTAGCAGTCACTCAGGGCTTTTTAGTGCTGAGTATAACACAAAGGACTCAAAAGCTTCTCATTCTATCAACCCTCAGCCAAGAACTGATAGTGTCGCAGCGCTGTCTTGTAAGATTCAGCAAAACTCACTGGAAATGAGAGGATAAATCTGGATAAACTTTCAAAAAGCATCTAGAAATATCGGACTCTTTATCATATCACAGAAATCGGAGAAACATTTGTCCCTGCTTTGTTCTTAAGTATGTGGTAAAGGGAGATACTGGAATTGTATTTAATAGCTTCTGGAACAAGACTGTCTTGGGTGTTTATATAAATCGTTCTGAAGTTTTAGCTTAATAGGACTAGATCAAAATCTGCCATAAGGGATGTACGAAAGGAGGGGACCCCCTGCCCCTATTCTGCCTTTGCAAGGATTTCTTGCCTTTGATAATGCCCAATCTTGTGGAATTTTGCTGTGATTACAGATACCTTTTGTCTTAGCAGCAGGCAGCGAGCCCTAAACAGTCATGCCTCCTTGTCTCAGTGTTTGCTGCTAAGTGAGTTTCATCTATAACTCACTAAAATTGATCAAAATACTCTTACCTTCAGTGATCTTTAAAGTAGATGCTGTGAAAGGGTAAGCCTCCTCTTTACTAGGCCTGAGAGTAAGGGAGTGAATAATTCCTCCATGCAGAGAATGACCGAGTATTATTCTTTCCCGCTGCAATAGATACAAGTTGTGTAGTCCTGACTTACTATGTGGTGTTCTGCTCCTGTTATATGTGCGTTTCCCATCTGTAGAAAGCATTACATCTTAATCTGTGGCCCTGTCAGTCTGTCAGGAGCTGGGAAGTCCTGATGGAGATGGTTCTTGACAGAAAGGAGCAATAGAGTTTGAGGAGAATGAGGAGACCACAGGGACAGAGCTTACTTTGAGCAACCTCATTTAGAGCTCTGTTGGCAGACAATGGACAGAGCTGGATTTCCTGAAAAAGAGCATGTTAAGGAATTGCATAGCACCCTTAGCTGTGGACTATTGCGGTAAAAACTGGCTTCATTACAGCTGAAGTGTACAGAAAGCTGTTTTGTCTGGCCAAAATGTTAATCCTTTTTATTAAAAAAATTAAACAAACGTACCAAAGAAACCCAAAACACTGCAACTTAAAAAAACAAAAACAACAACAACAACAAAAAAACCAAAAACCAAAAAAAATTCCAAAGACCACCAAAACACCCCCCAAAAACCCAAAACCTGAGAACTAATGAAACAAACCCCTCAGCCCCCTAGAAAAAACCCTAGGAACTAAAAATTAATTTGGGATCATTTTGTGTCCTCCTCTTCATGAACATTCATGTTTTCATGTAAATATTCTCATCATAAGCTTTGTATCTAGCCATTTAGTTAACAAAATACATGAATGATTCATGGTAGCCCTATACATAATGCATAATTAAATCACAGACTGATGGAGTGGAATTTATTAATTGTGAAGACACATGTGTTACCATGATACTAATTTATTTCTTTCAATTTTATTGACATATTGCTCACTCATCTGTGATTGCCTGCTTTGTTGCATTACCCAGGAACAGTAACATGTTGTTAAAACAAATTATCTGGACGTTTGGATAGGCTGTTTGTTCACTGATGGGAACAATATGTATTTAGCAAAAAGATTTAATGTAAATTATTATACATGGGGTATTATCTTAGCACAGAACCGTCACACTAAAGCTGCTCTCATGAGCCATATTAATTTCTGATAAAAGCAAAAAAATTATTAGAAAAATAATGGTAGAAACTCCTGCATGAGGAAAAAACAGAAGTTCACAGAAAATTATGTGGTAACTTGTTATATATTTTTACAAATCCTTGCAATATTAGATTGTAAAATTTAAAAGGCATTTTAGCTCATCCTTAGAATTTGTGTGCCTGCCGAAGGCTTTTGTTTCCGATACCTGTCGTGTCTTGCTGGAATCTTTGGAAAGAGGTTTTTGTTTGTGTGTTGGCAGGGCATATTTTGCTAAATAAGAATTTTATGGCTTAACAGTGGAATATCCATTGGAAGTGGACATTGATTTCTATTGTGAGTATAGCGCAGCATTTGTTTGAAAGCTATTATTTGGGAATTATAGTTGTGGCATTCAAAATTCAAGTGACTTTTATATTAATTTGGTGAAAGAATGCAAATGTCTTACTTGGAAAAGAGGCCACACTTTTGTATACTTCACTTTTTTTAGTGTTTTTGTAATTAGTTGACGCAATCATAGTACTGCGAGGCAAGGGCTCATTCTCCTGAATGGCTGCATGGGTCCGAGGAGTAGTAACTGTTGGAGATGCAAAGTGTAGACCCTCTTAGGAAGGTTTGAGTAGAGCAGATCTGTGGTCGTCTTCAGAGCCACTTGGTTCAGTAGGTGCTTAGGGGGATACTTCAGGCATGCCTGAGCCCTCAAATCGAGCTGCTTTATCAGGAACAGTTTGCAACAAGCCAGAACTATGGTAACTCCACCACTGCATGGTGGAGAGGAGCAGTGTCCATAGACAATCTTGTGTCTTTCAACAGCCAGAGGCTGATAATTGGCTAAGTAAGTATTAGCCTATCTTTTGTGAACTGAGGTGGGGAATAAGGCTAGGAGTCTAGGTCATCTCATCTTACCTCTTGTGCATCCCAGGCTGTTAAATTTCACTCTTATTGTAAGGAATCGAGTAACTTAGACTGACTGAAGTATAATGTACAGTTCTGCCATGGCGGCCCAGTAGCAAGGGAAGGGTAGGAACAGGTAGAGGATCTTGTACCTCTGACACGTCTTGATCACATTTTGGGTTGTCACATCTGCTGTATCAGGGCTAGGAAATATGTTCTGCTTTTTTGCTGAAGACTCTGGTGTGCGATCTTTTAAAATCCCTCAAAATTGATGGTCCTGAGCTTGCTTCGGCGTAAAAGGCATTTCTATGCTTGATTCTTCTGGAGCATAAATGTTGACTCTGTTTTGCTGAGTGGGGTTTTCTCCACTGGATCCCCACAACTTGGCTTGCAGGTCCCCCAGCGAGGTGGACTGGGGTTTGGTGTTTGATCAATGAGGCCTTCCCTCTGTTTTGCTCTAGGATTTACTGCCGCCTTTCACATAAAAGCATCCTGGAAGATGTTAGACAAAAACAGTAGGGCTGAAAAAAAGTCATAGTACATAATCAAGTCACATTTTGGGGTTTTTTTGGTTGTGGGGGAATGGTGGTTGGGGTGTTTTGTTTATTTTAGCTGCTGCTTAGCCAGGACCTCAGTATGCTAGGTGCTGTACTGACATATGTTAGGGATCAGTCCTTGCTCATGAAGTTTAACATCTGGTGAGGCAAGCAAAGGCAAGATGTGATAAGCACTATCACCAGTCTTCAGAGACAGAGAAATTGAGCTGACGGATACAGAAGTAATTGAGGCCCTGGCTTAGAAAAGGTTAAATGACTGGTAAAGGCCCCGCAGGAATTCTACTGCAGAGCTGAGAAATGAATCCAGGTTCTAGCCTAGGAGCTTGGCCATGAAACTGCTTTTCTGAAGGAAAAGTACATAGGCTGAAGAAGATACAAGTACTGTAGAAAACCTATTTCTGAATACCATCCTTGAGATCAAAAATTTTTAGGTACAGACATAGCTAAAAAAAATAATGCAACTGTAGCTTCTTGACCTATCAGAATCATTGTTCTAATTCTGACTTGCATGACATGAAGCTACATTGTGTCAGCAAGTACATTGGTAAAATTTCAGCTTATCACAAACTAGTTTATGCGTAAGATTTACGCATACAATTATTTAAGAGCTGCTTTTTTAAGAGCAAGCTGAGTTTTGATTTGGCTGAGCTTCAGAACAAGACCATCTCAAGGCTTATCAGCACGCACCTCTTCAAGAATATCGCAATGAGTGGCTTTCGCTGTACGGAGTCTGTATCCATCAGATAAAATATGGTATCTGTAGTATATTAGTTCTCCTGGACAGTAGGGGAAAAGTGACTATTGCAGAACTGTCAGAGGATAAATATTTTCTACTTTGAAATTAATCAGATCGTTTTCCTGCAAACTTTATCTTTGCCTTTTTGTTTTTCTTGCCAGGGTATCGTTGGTTTCTCTGTATCTTAGTCATGATAAACTACACTTGAATTAACACAAAGAATCTAATGGGGTTTTTTCTAGAGCCAAGGACCAGATCCTTGGCTCCTGCAAGCAGGGCTTGTTTGCACAGGATCTCTGGATGTCTGTTCTACAAAAGGTCCACTTTGATGTTTTCAGAAAACGACTTATTTTGGAAATGTTGAGCTGAAATGTCAAGTTTGAGGTTTTTTCCACTGTCATGTCACCAGGCTTCCTGATCAGGTAAATCAAGAGAATGATGTTCTCTGAAAAACTAGCTGAGATGCCAAGAGAACTTTCCAGCTTGAGGATAGCTGAATGCTGAAACAGATTACCTAGGAAGGCTGTAGAAGTTCTACCTGTGGAGGTTTGGTTTGATGGTGTGGGTTTTTTTGGTATGTGGTGTTTTGTTTTGTTGTATGCATGTTTGTTGTGGTGGTCTGGTGTGGTTTTTTGCTTGTTGTCTTTTTTTAAGAACAATTTCTTACACAAAAACAAGAGCTTGTGACAAGAAGGTACGTAGGTGTAAATGTTCTGCTCTGGGAGCATCCTGAGGTCATTCCCACTGCTTTTGCCTGAGACTGTGCAGACTATTAATATAGCGGTTGTATCGTCAAACCCATGCAATTTAGGGCTGGCTGGCTTCTGCCCTTGCATACTTTATAAAATTGATGGGGTTTTGGAGAAGATTCTGAAAACGACTTAGGGCTTTATTGGCAGAACGTACAGTCCTAGAGAGAGTAGCCTCATGACAGGGAAGGAAGGTCTCTACCTCTTCTTAAAGACTTAGCATGAGAAGCACTGTAGCAGACATAGGGGTGTTAGGAAAAAGTTCTGAGGAGTAAACTAAATATATTTCTACCTTCCAGTCACAGCAGGGGGAATATTAAAATACTGACCCTGTGTAAACGAGAAACTGCTGAATTTGAAAGGGACCAAGTGGGGAAAAACTAGCTAAGTCTTCAGTGTTGGCTTCCGGCATGACTGCCCCCAGAAAAAGGGCTGCAGGACCTTGGCAGGTCTGAGCCCGTGTCGGTCTGACTCTCAGTCTGTGAGCAGCTTTCCTGAAACCTACAGGATGACACTGCGGTGAAGCTGTATGGTCAGTGGTGACGCCTCCTGAATGACGCTTACAAAAAATTCCAGCTGTTTGCTTACAAACCTGATGTGGTGTTTCTATATTGTAACAGTTCTGTTGAGAAATGCTGATGTGCTGAACAGTAATACTTGGGTAACCAAAACAAAACACAATGTCTTCTTACATGCTGAATATGATAATCCTTATAGTTGCGGAAAGGACCTTGCTATATCCACAGTAATCTTTAAACTCAAATGGCTAAATTAAAGATACTGGCCTAAAGGCTAAGCTTTTATCATGACCTTACTGTATTTGTTCTGATTATCCTTCGGTTTTGGATACCGGATTGGCCTGAGATCTCTGTTACAAAGATCTGTCAGCTTTGGACTGTTTGTATTACCTTAGACTCACTACTTTTTTTGACGTCCAGACTTCTAGCTGATATTTCTAAATAATTCCAGATGGTCAGACCAAAAAAATCTAAAAGATTTCTCTCTAACCTGTTTTCTTTTGATTTGGGAGCTAAAAGTCTGAAAACCTCATCCGGACTGGTTGACTGTAGTTTAGCTTTTATACTGTTAGCCACAGCAGCTGCTGGAGATTTGTGAATGTAACACATGTTTAATAAATGAGCAGATACTTGCTTTGACTACTAGTACAGGAGATGGTTTAGCCTGAGGCAAACCTACAGGCTACAGATATTTCAGCTGGCCATGTACAGTTGCACTAACTTGAAGCCATGAAAAATAATAATTTTTTAGATATTTGGGGTCAGGACTGAAATGAATGCAAAAAGGAAAGGATCCAGGCAGTGCTTTATACTCATAATAGTTGAATAGGTCACCGAGAGGAGGAAAAAGGGGCTGTCCACCGTATCTTTAGCATCTTGCACGTATATGAAGCCAGTGGAACAACATAGTTTGTATAGGGCAAGATGCTGAGCCAGACTATTTAATTGCAAAGTTACTGAAGATGCACCAGAAACAGTCTCAGATTGCATAGCAAAGGCCTTACTATTACAGGGGTAGAGCAATAGAAGGAGACTGATCAAAATGTAAGGTAATTAAAGCAGATGATGCAGGTTTGGTATATGGGCTCTGAAGCCAGACCTTGCAGTGATTGAGAAGGACCAGCATCAGCAGTTCTTAGCTTTGCGTAAAGAAGTGAGCTCTCGGCAGGATTTGTGATGGGACTCTCCACTAGAACTAAACAGGGGTTGTTGGGTAAGAGAGGGAGAAGAGGGACCAACGGATTACACTTTAAAAGCAAGCACAAGGAGGAAGACAAGAGGAAAAATTTAGTAGATCAGAACACCTTGGCCTTTCTTTCTCCTTCTGTGACGTGCAAACCAGGATTGGCTTTGGTTTTGGTTTGTTCTTGTTTTCCCATGAGGACCCGAAGTTTGCTAAGGGCCAAAGGTCTGATTGGAGAGAGCCTTAATATCTCTCGTGTAAGACCAAATAATGGCATGCCTTTTCAAAAACACTAAATTCCACACAACCAGGGTATATAGCTGCAGGCATTTCAACAGATTAAGAGAATTACACCTTGTTGTGGAGGCTTTTGAGCAGTTGTACGTAACTGTCTGTGGTTCAGATGGTTGTTTCTTAACATTGTAATAAGAATTAAGCAGGATTAGTGCGAAGTTTGGAATTTCCTGTTTATAAACTGTTTTTTTTTTCTGGGCTGTATAGTTTGCTATATGCTGCCCTCATCCCTAGCTCACTCTCCCTGAATCCTAGGAGTGCCAGAATCAAGCCATTTTTCACTCTGAGACCTAGCTTCTGTCCTGCCTTGTAACCTGTATCAGAGGGCATTGCTAATGCATCAGCAGGCAGTACTAGAGCTCGTGGGGTGGAGCGCACAGAGGTGAGAAGCTGTGTTCTGGTGGCTGGCTCTGGGTGGGTCAGCAGGGCCCCTACCAGCTGTACTACCTCCCACAGGGAGCGGGGTTTGATGGTCAGTGTGAAATGCGGGGCAGCAAAGAAAACAGACAGCAGCTGGATAGACCTAACCATTTCCAGGTCAGTGTGCAAATTTGAATTGAACTCGGATTTGGCAGTTGCTGAAACTTATCATCACTTGATGATGGCTTCACTCAGTGTTGACAGCTTGGATCTTTCACATAGCTATCTAAAATATCAAATCTATTACTATTTTTTGGCATGGGGGTGGTGGGGAAGGATTCTGTTGCTTGTGTGGTGGGGGCAGAGGAGGGGGATGTACCAACGTGATCTCGTTTGCAGCCCCAGGTGAGTGTGGGATTGCATAAACTTCTGCTGCTGGAGAGGAGAGTCCTGTGAGGTGGGTGAGCGGGCTGCTCTGCCTTTACAGAAATAAACCAGCTCAAAAGCTCTTGATAAGGTGAAACTATGTATTAGGTCTCACTGACTTCCCTCTGGATCTGAGGTTAGGTGATGTGCCAAGTGCACAGAGTAAAACTCTGGATTGCATGCAAGCACTAAAAGCAAGGAATACACTTTTAATGATGCTAAGGATTATTTTAAAAGAAAGTTTGTTTCCTTTATTAAAGTAGAAATAGATGTTGGTACAGCAACAGCAGGCTTTGGTTACTGCCCTATGGCCATCCTTGTCCCTGGCTCCTTGCCATGGGGACCCCTCACTCTGGCGAACTGGCATAACTGTACTTTAATGTGGTTAAAATCCATCAGCTTAGAACAAAGCATTAAACCCAGACAAATAGTTTTAAGTGGTTTAGGAAACAATTTCAAGAGCTGTTATGCCAATAGACTTGACAGAACACATCTGTGAGGGCAGGTGTGGGTTGGTGACAAACCGCTGGGGTGACCTCAAAGTGGCAACCTGTGAACAGGACATCCGACTGCTTTGTTGCAAAGCTTGAGGAGGGGAGAAAATACCGAAGGTGCTTCATGGAAATCAAAACTTAGTGTTTGGAGGGAAGCTTCCTGGAGTGTGAGAGAGATCAAATGAGTTGCATCTCTGAGCAGTGTGGAGTGTGTCTTCCTTTGGGACTTGTTCCCCAATATAGGCTTGAATTGGTGTAATCTCAGAAGAAAAGCCTTGCTTCCCCTTATAAACTGTTCTCACCAGATGGCTTGTGAATCTTTCCCCTTATTCCTTTGAAATGACTGGGCATTGACCTTAGCTTTCTTAATGTTAATTAGCTCACATGGAATATCTATGAAAAGAAGAGCTGCTAACTCTGTTAAGAGAAGCACATATGACCTCCGCTTGTAATAACAGAATGCAATTAATGTCAGGCTTGTTTTGATGATAAATTGAGGCGTTAACAAATGGATTTTCCTTTTCCAAACAATCCAGTATGAAGGGAAAAGGGAAAATGAGCTTTAAACTACGTACTATAATTTTAAAAGATCTCTTCTTCCTCACCCCTGACCTGAAAAGTAATCTATAAAACTGAAGTTTTTACCATATTTGCATATTCTAAACAAACAAAAAACCCCAAACAAACTCTAACAACAACAACAAAAAAAAACAACCCAAAAAAGCATTCTGTAGGCAAATTGAACGCAGGGATGTAATTGTGAATCGGGATGTTCTTGTGTCACAAGCTAGGGAAAAGTTCCACTTGTGAAGCCTCTTGGGAATCGTGCAGATGCTGTCACAGCAGTTCCAGGAGGACTTGATGAAGATGCTGTTAGTCCAGAGGTCTTCGCAGGTGCATGTGAAAGCATTGCTCCTTCATCAGCAGTGTCACAACCTACATGTCTGTGTAGCACCTCACCGTGTTCACTTGCACCCACCCTCTGGTGTTTAGATGTTCTCGCTTCTCCTCTGTCTTTATCCACGGAGATGCCAGCAGCCACCCGGTCGGAAAGCCTTGCTCTTTGTTCAAGCTGCAGGTGCTTACTTTTTCAGGAGCAAAGAGCTCTGTTTCGGTTCAAGGTAGTTGACTGGTTTTATTCATTAATAAAGTGTTTCAGAGGCTCAAGATGACCTAACTGAAGTTAAAATGCAAGTAGCAAATTTGACAAAAAGCAGGTGGAAGGTGCCCAAGGGAAGATGAAGTGCAGGGGCCCCAGTCAGAAGAATATGCAATTGCCCAGGTTAACTCTGGTTGGATTTAAGCGCCTTTTCTCCAGCTGTCCCATTCCCTTGCCTCATGCTTCAAGTCTGTGTAGGAAAGCCTTACTTAAGCAAGTATGTCAAGTTAATGATGACTGGAGAGCAGTTTTGGGGGGAGTTATTGTCTAATACCCAAATATAAGTCATTCCCTGCTCTAACAAGCTGTTGCCCCTTGCTCATCCTGTCTCGTGACTGGGAGACCATAGGCAGTAGCTCTCTGGTGCAAGTCTTGCAAGGGCGGCGTGTTCCTCATCCCAGGAGCAGATGGCACCGGCATGCATTCGGAGCAGGTGGCTGTCTCGAGCAGAGACACCTTCATTGGCTCTGTAGTGTGCAGGCATCTGAGTTAGGAATGCTGCTCATTTCCTAGTTGGCTTAAGGCAGCAAATTCCTAGAGCGAGCTCACCTACAAGAGATACAGTTAAAAGAAGAGGGGAGAGTGTTTAGTTCCCGTATGTGCTTTTCAGCATAGAAACTTAATTTCAAAAAGACTCTGGTAAAGCAAAGAGACAACCACAATGAGAAAGGTTATTACTTGTGTGTAGAATAATTTGGTGGGGTTTTTTTGCTGTGGTGGTTTTTTTTCTGAGGAGAAAATCGAGGTGCTGCACTAGCCTGTAGCTGTTTAAATTGCTGTTAAAGGTCATGCGTACCTTGGAGGGAACATAGAGTGCTATGGAGAACTGCTATAGCTATGATGGAGCAGCTCTTTTAGTATGCCACTGTTCAGCAGTGTCCTTTGCCTGCTGCCAGGGAGGAACACCTGGGCATGGGTTTTATATCCAGGATTTTCTCTAGGGATAAGGATTTGGCCTGTAATGTTGTTTGTCTAGGAGCTGGCGTCGAAGGCCATAGGATGATAGAGCCTCATGTCTGTTTCCCATCTCCTTGCAGAAAGCTAACCCATTGAATGCTATGAGAAGGTGACCTTTTTTCCCCTATATTCCTCTCCTTGTAAAAGTTTGACGGGGCAATGCAGTGGATATACTGGGTAACAAAGTCATTTCCCTCTCAGAGAGACTACTGTTTAGCAAACTTTTTTATGCTTATGCCAGCCTCACTAAAAAAAGGAAGCTACTTTGACTTTTTTTCTCTTGGAAGTTGTTTCTAATCCTCTAAAGTTCAAAATCACAGGTGAAAAAGCAGGGATGTATCAAATTTATTCATGTTTAAAAGATAAACTAAAGTATGGGAAGTTAGCAAGGAAAGGAAGACTTCTTTTCCTAGATAATGAATTTGAAGAAAGTGGGACTTGGTGTTTTGGAACATGGATCTTCACTGTATTTCAGACCACTGCTGCCACCACGTGGAATAGTTTCCTCTAACTCTTCACGGGGTCAAAGAAACTTGCACTTGCCTTCAAGCTACCTGCTAATCTATGGCAACAGGCTGGATTTCTTAATTATCGAAAAAAAAAAAATTCAAAAAGTTGTTGACTGCACTTTGGAGTTGTTGGGTTAAGGTGATATCATGGATGCCTAATGTGCTGCTTGTCTAGGAGTCTGAGTGGCAACATGGTGCAAAGTGGGTTGGGGAAGTTATTTCCTCTGTGCGTGACGGAATCTAGGGAAAAGGGAAAATATTGTCATCCACCAGTAATAACACGTGAGCTTCAGGAGAAGCAGCAGCAATTCATCGAGTTTAGCGCAAGCAACTTGCAAATATTGAGTAATGTACTTTGGGTTAAGATGGTTGTTTTGGTTGCTTGTAGTTTTTCAGGTGATTCTCTTTGACTTGTTACTATGGGTGACTTTTATCCTTTGCATCCTCCTCTTGCTTTGTAAAGAACCCCGTGCCAAAAAAGTGGCCGTTTTATTAGGTCAACAGCTGTTAAAACTTCCTTGCAAAGCTGTGGCTGCTAAATGAAGGTGCGTATTAATCAAGGAATGCACTGCACAAAGATGTATGGTGTGGGACTTTGGAGAAATGATTTGTTTATCCTTAGACAGCTTGGTTGGTTATCTGACTGATCGTGAATCTAAGGAGGTTCCTTCAGCAGACAGTGACACTCCTACCGTCTCACACAGCCTGTGCCACTGTGTGATTCACAGGCTTGCGGATCAAGGGAAGTATCATCAATGCCATCAATATACTGTAGCTGACAGCATTGAAATTGAATTTCTATTTTCATAAAACACACTTTAGCAGGCAACCGGACGACGTTGTTTCCTTTTTGTGAGAGTAGTCTGCAACAATGTCTGAATATACATTTCCAGGCAGGAGCCTCTCAATAACAGTTGTGGAAAAAGCTCATTTTCTCTTGACTTTGAAAATGAACATGCCAGTAATATTAAGGAGTTCAGTCATCTGAAACAGTAATTTATCAGTCTGCTCACAGGGATGTGTTACCTGAGTATTTCCTTTGTGAGGAGTCTTGGCTTCATCAGGCTATGAAAGAAGAGTGATATTGAGAATTTCTGGGGGCGTTTGTTGTTTGTTTGTTTTTTCTTTTTCTGGTTCTGCCTAATTTAAGTTGCTTGATGAATGTTAGTCACCACCTGTAGCACTGCACCTTGTTCAACTGTGTTCTTGAAATGCATTTGTGAGCTCTAATGGAATGGTTGTGTTACTACGTCAAAGGCTGCCTTCAACGTAGGCTGGAAGACATACACTGGGCACTGGTTTCAACAAAAGCAGAGAGGAGATCTTTAATTTCCTCAGCTGACAAAACTGTAATGTGCTGCTTGGAAAGTGTTGGCTCCCAACGCATTCTGCCTGCAAGGCCGTTTCTTCCCTGAAGCTCTTAAAATCAATTTTGCTGTTGGAGAAAGGTGTTCAAGATCAAAATTCGGTCTAGTCACAGAACAGATGCAAAATGACCCAAATACTTCACAGTGCTTCAGACCATCACTAAAGAAGTAGAATGTAATTTCATTTCCATGTCCATGGTTCTGGGTTTTGTCACCAGAGCACGGAGATCGTGGTGTGTTTCTTCTGTGGATGTCTGTTCATCAGGACCTAGCAAGCTAATGCAGTCAGACTATTCTTTGTGGATGTAGCTGGCTGAGAAATAAATGTGTTGTCCCGGAAGGTAGCTGTGATGTTTTGAAGTGGGTCCTATTTTACTCAGCCCAGAAACAATCAATTAAATGACATTGAGAACTTAGAAGATCAGATGAGCAAAACGGGCAAGGAATCTTTTGCACCGCCTATTCCTCACTCCCCACTTTTTTTGAG
>Ga0065711_1009140_pt1 | contig 18753 bp, 15 predicted proteins | sample Hoacrofraction12_FD_59098 | JGI IMG/M metagenome (GOLD analysis project Ga0065711, IMG submission 59098) | Hoatzin crop microbial communities from Cojedes, Venezuela - Epithelial fraction 12 v2 (version 2) | ecosystem: Host-associated > Birds > Digestive system > Esophagus > Crop | place...
CCCCCCGAGCACAGACAAATGTCATTCAGCGGAGGGAGCGAGCCTGCGGTGCTGGGTGCAGGCTGCGGGTCGCTTTCTTCCCGCTCCCCTGCAGCTGGGCTGAACACAGCTCTACCAGATTCCCAAGTCCCTTGCAATGAATCAGATTCGGGCATTTCCCGGGAAAAGCCTGCCCAGATCATCTCAACTGATCCGAGATATTTTTATTCCCCACTTCTTGCAGTAATCACTAGCGCCACATTTCTGAAATCGAGCTGATTCCTGAAGGACAGGGACCTTTTATCTCTCGTTTCAGCAGGCACAAGGCTCTGGAGAGGAACCATGCTGAATGTGTTCAACTCATGTATTCTTAGAAAAATCTCTTTCTCCTCAGTCCCTTCCAGTGATGAGGATTTGGCACTGTAAAGCTCAGCTCTGCCTGTTCTGGGGCTTGAGGAGCAGAGCAGGCCCCCCCAGCCCCGCTGCAGCCAGGCTGCTTGGGTTTGCAGGGGGATGGCAGGGCTGGGGGGCAGCAAGGCAGGTAGGGAGTCACCAAGCTGCCGAAATAGAGTCCTTACTCTTCCTGGGGGGGGAATGAAATTACTCATTATTACTGCAACACAAAATCATTAATAAAGGGAGGGAGACCTTTACATGTTCCTTACAGAAAATGTGTTTTGGAAGACTAATCTCTTCTCTCTCAGAGCAACGCGAGGACCACGCAAAGGCACTTGCTGTCTTGGGAGGGTGTCTCTCCTCTCAGGGCCTCGGACAGGCAGAGAGCAGAACTAAAAGAAGATTTAGAGCTCAGGAAAGAGCCCCAACAATAGACAATGGAGCCATTTAAGGGACAACAAACAACTTTATGCCCTGTGAGTTTGTCCCATTGAAGTCACGGGTCGAGCGCGGCAGCGGAGGGGAATGAATGGATGTTTTACTCTCGGTTTCAAGGGAGCCAGGATTTTACCCACTGTGCAGCCACTTCAGATGTTGCTGTGGCTATTTTTTTTTTTTTTTTCCACAGGATCAGGGCCAGAGAAAGAACGGGAACAAAAGCATCACATTTGCTGTCAAAAAGGAAGGAAGGGAGAGCAAGGGCTTTAAAATAGGGCACAGATGTGAAAATATGAATATTCTTGCTAAGAAAGCCAAGCAGAAAGGGACTCTCCCAGAAACAGCTCCAAGACCAGTCTGAAGTCAGAGAGCTGGGGCAGCTGGTCTCCCGAAGCATCAGGGCCTCAGCAGGGATGTGGTGGAGTGGGCGCAGGCTGGAAAGCTGATATCTGTGCCCAGCGCTGTTTGCAGAGTGCCTTGCCCAACGGGCTGGGAGGTGCTGGGGTATCAGTCTCAGGCACCCATGGATTAAGAGTATTTGGCTGGAGCAAATCCTGTGGCTGTGCGCTGTGAGTGAATTAAGGCTGGTGGCGCAAGCAAGGGCAGAAAGTTTTGGATGAAAATGTTATGGGCTGTCTTGTTCCCTTTCTGTGCTGCTCTGCCGCCTGCCTACAACTCATTGTGGTGGGTTTTGGTAGCAGTTTCGTGCAGGAGCAATAACGAGGTGACATAAAGCAAGATTCTTCTGGAGACAGGAAAAATAAGAAAACATTTCCTTCTCCTCTAATTCCAGCTCTGGCTGCCAGACGAAATAGGGCTGTGCTCTTACTCAAAGCACAACGGCTGCTTTGCTGAGAGAGGTGCTTGGGCTTTTGGTCTCCCTGACTCTCGTTTGTCTTCTTTTTATTGTGTTGTGTACTCTGGGAATGAGCTGTGAGAATTGGAAAGCCTACAGGAAAATGAAAGAATTTTCCTGAAATTTAGGAAGTTAAAAATAGCAATAATTTGAGAGCAATTAAAAAAAAAAAAAACCAAAACCGAGCAAACCAAAATTGAACAAGAGCAAAGCTAGGAAGGGATAGCTGAAGATGTAGGGTGTCTAGCGGGTATGTGTGTTGCTCCTTTTCCTCTGGGGCTTGGTTTCTGTCAAGGGTCCAGCCCATTTTCAGGTATTGTAGGCCTGAGTTTGTTTCCACAAATTATTGCTTCTAATTGAATGATCATGGGCAAGTGACCATTTTCCCTTTGCAACTACTGTCAGGAAAATCACCTGGCCATAATAAGCATCAAAAGCCACCTCACCTGCCTTCCCTCTCTCCCCAGCTTTATGTTTGTGCAATTTGGGGAAGGCGCTTCCATCGCGCTCTGTGGGCCGGGATGGTCCTGCGTGGCAGCAGGACGCTTTAGGCAGCTTTGCTCCGCGAAGCTGCCAGCCCCGGTGCACCGTGCTGTCGCCGGCCGGGGAAACTCCCCTGAGCTGCTTCTCCCTGCGCCTGCTCCACCAGCTGCTCTGTGCGTGAGGTTAATTAGCGCGATTAATAGTGAATGCTCTAATTGCAGACATTTAGTGGGAGACTTTATGATTATTGTTTTCTGCTGCAATTGTGCTGAACACTTGGGTGTCTCTTTATTAAAGCAAATAAAGCCATAATTAGTCACAGTCTAATCCCAGTGCTGGCAGGAGACCTGCAGGAACGTAGCTACTCAGTCTAGAGCGAAGGGGTCCTTGACAGATCCTGCCGTTCCCTCACTTGCTGCCTAAATGACGTGGGATGGGGTGGATTGATGTCATTTTGAGCCAAAAGTGGGTTTGACAGGGAAGTTTGCAGTAAGCAAGGCTCCCGGGGAGTGCACACCAACGTGGACCGTGGTGTGCATCAAAAGCAAACAAAGCCTTAATAATGTGCCTGGAAAGCCCCGGATGGGCCAGCTCCTCCTCTGTACAGATATGGTAATGAATTTCTCTTCTAAGTGAAATTAATGCATGGGTTGTATAAGTACAGTAGTCCTACACTACGTTATGCGATATGAAGATGTGTCTGAGAGTTTCATCTATACTCTGGGTGACACTATTCATACAAGTTTATCTCTTTTATGGATTTGAAGCTTTTTCAGATACATATCAAAGACCTTTCCTTGCTTCCAACATGAATAATATATGCTGGCACAGCTTATAATAAATCATCTCAGTTTCCTGTGCAACAGCGAGTGAGCAGGGCTATTTTAAGTACAGCCATCTGCAATACAGGCATCTAACATCGTAAAACCATTTTCTACCTACTTCCTAGCAGGCCCACCAGCTCCGAGCACGGTGCATGAGCTGGGTTGCAGCTGGGTGCCTCCAGACCCACCGTGCCCATCAGCTGGGCAGAAGATGCCCAAGGGAAGGGTAAATCTTCAATCCCATTCTTCAATGTTCTTTGCCTTCGAGACCAAAGAGCATGGGCTCCTGGCTCTGCCTCCTCGCCCGACACTGGCCTTTCCCCAGCTGTGACAGCCAGGAGGGTCTGTTACTGGTGAGGGGTCACGGATATGGCTGCTTTTGGCTTTACCCCAGTGCTGGGGCACACAATGGCCTGGGAGAATCCCGGCACTGCTGAGGGAGCCCTGCCATGCTCACCCACCCAGCTGATGACTGAGATGGTCCTGGAGAGATTTAGGGAGATGGGAAGCTCCTTAATGTTAAAAGCCAGTGAAGCCTAATGGGTTTCAGTGATTTGAGGGTAAGTTAGAGCTGTGTTGGGGGCCCTGGGCTGAGAAGGGACTGTCAGATGTCTAAATCCTGCTTTCCTTCTTGCTTGGAGATCTAACCTTCCCGCTCGTCCTCATCCTCACGGAGACCTGGAGCTCCCAGCTCGGAGCGGGGGCTCCACAGCACAGCAGAAATGCAGCCTCTCCCACCCACGGGAGAGGCTGAAGCCCGCCGGGCAGACAGCGCATGCACCTCCATACCCTGATTTGACTTACATAAAAGATTTTTCCAAGGAAAAGCTTGCCGTGTATAGGGTGCGATAGCATTCTCTTGAAAATCAATTATCTTGAGTTTATAGAGTGCATTTTCTATTACCTAATGTGCTGTAGCCAGTATATCTGTTGATTTCAAGGATTTTTTTTTAATTTCACCTTGGCATGTCTTTTATCAGAAATCATTTTGAAACTTTTTAATTTATGGGCTTTTATTGCAATACTCAATTCATCCTGAGTAGTCTATTATTAAGTGTTCTAGAGGCTCTTATTGTCCTTTATCAGAGGATTGTATCTCTGTGCAATTCATCTGTAGTCATTCTTCATAGAGAAAATCTTTCATATTAGGTTTCTTTCATCATTGGATGACAACTCTTGAATACATCATTATTCAGCAATGGGCTTAGAAATTATAATCATTAGGCAATTTTTCATATAATCTGATTTTATAAACTGTTTCTTTTTATTATCTTTTGATGGAAAACAGTAAATGCATCTGTCTGTTTTGATCCTCTCTGATAACAGTAATAGAAAAATGAAGTAAGGACATCTTATTGAGGAAACAGCCTGGCTGCATTGCTTATACACACAGAACCAAAGGTTATTTATTGCAAAGCAGAACTCACTCTGTAGTGCAATGCACTGAGCACAATCAGCCAAACAGTAATACTGTGGTTCTCATGCATGATCGTCACCGCTAATTGGCTTTGTTCTCCAGGTGGCTTTTGGTGTCGTGGAACTGCATTTATGCAATTAAAAGGAAAACAATGAGTAGGAAGGAGGAAAAGAGAATCACACCAACATGTTTGGGACCAGGTTTTGGGGAATAAGTGTCCCCTTTCCCTTCATCAGCCAGGTAAGGAAGATGTAACTTGTATTTGCAACCACGGTAAGTCTCATTTTGCTGGGAGGGAGATGCTCTGGCTGCAAGGAAATGCGTTCCCAAACTCCTCCTGGGGCTTGAACATGGCGAAAGTGAGGGGCTGCCCTGGCTGAGCATGGGAACAGGCAGGGGAGAGGGTCTTGCTGAGGTGGGTGTTGTGCTGTGAAAGAAGCAGCACTTGGCCTCTGGGCCTGAAAACGGGACAAGCACGGCACAGGAGGGAGGAAGGGCACCTTCATCTGGACTCAGAATCAAAACGATGGCAGCTCTGCCAGGGTTACTGTGATAGTTGGGCACATCTGCTTCCTCACTCTTCATTTTCCCTCTTCCCCTTCTTTTTGTCGTGATCAATCCATTTTCCTTTCCCAAATGTCTTTGGCCCCTTTTCCTGCTGTGCTGCAGATGCCAACTCTGGAAGCCACTAAGAGGAATTGAACTGAAAAGTAAAACTGGCACCACACACAGCACTGGGTTTTCTCATGTGAGGGCAGAGGTGGGCTGTGTCCATTGGAGCTATAAATCAGATTTCTTTCAGAGCATCACAGTAATTGGCACTGGCTAGCAGTCCAGCTGGGGATGGAATCTGGGGCTTCCTTGTAGAGATGTTGTTTCATTTTTTAAAAACTTGTGCTTTTGCTTAATAATTCTGGAAAATCCACAGCAGTCAGCTTCTTTGCCAGGTTTCTCTTTTTGCCCATTAAGAGGTTTTTTGTTCATCTCTCTTTCTGGAAGACAAGTCAAATCGATGGCTGGAGATTAAAATGGTTAAATCAAATCTCCATGTTTCTTTTCTTCTGGGAAACCCAAGAGAGAGGGGTGATGGGTGCGCAGCCAGGCCTCCCTGCTGCTCGAACACGCTGCTTTATCACTTCCCTGCTCCTGGACCACAAGGTCCGTGCAGCACCAGTGCTGCCAGAGATTTTCTTCCTCACCTCAGACCTAGCTGCCCTTTTTGGGCCATCTCCCTGTTTCTGGGTGGTTATAAATAGCACTTTAAAACCAAACACGAGTTTGTTACCTTGGAGAAAAGAAGCCTGCCTAGGAGCTGTGTTTGCTGAAGGCAGGTCAGGGCTGGTGCCTCCCCAGGGATGACCCTTCCACCACCTTTTTAAAAAATGGCCAAAGCTTGCTCTGAATTGAGCAGGGTGAGGAGACCAGCTTGCCACATGGCCCTGGCTTTGGCAGACACACTCATGCTGGTCCTGATCACTGCAAACGGACAGAGAGATCTCCAGAGGTCACAAATCCCAACCCGTTGCCCTCCTGTTTTGCTGTGGTGCGAGAGTTCCCTTGCAGAGTGATTATCTCTGCAACGTGTCCGTCTTCTCCAGCTTCCAGAGGCCAGAGGGACCTGGCGTGATGGGGGAACCTCTGAAAGGCAGGGTGCAGATTCCCAGGCTGCTTTTTTTCTTGTATTTACGTCTATTTCTAGAAACATGATGGTGAAGCAGAGATTAAATCAAAGCTTTTTCAGCCCAGCCGTGGCATTTGCAAGAGTGCCGTGGCCGTCCTGTTCTGCTTTCCCATGAGGGGAAGCACCGTCTGCTCTTTTGGCCCTTGTGGAAGGGGGTGAATGCTGGAAATCATGCTGTGATCCCCTTCCTCCCCTCCCCAAAAAGAGGAGCCGTGGCCACCCGTGCGAGCATCCACAGTGCTTCAGCCCAGGCTGCGGGCAGGTGGGAGGGAGAGTGGCTTGATGTCTTATTTAGCTCGGTCGTAACCAGCCTTCGGTGACATGAACCAATAAAACATTGTTGATTCAAAGCTTAGTTCGTGACGCCTCTAATCCTACCGCAGATAGCAAACAGATAACAGAGACACTCTAATTTTCTGTAGTTTATTCGAGAATATAGAGGGAGATAATGCGCTGCAGGGCAAATACACGTTATTGCTTTAAATACAAAAATAAATCCCCATTCATTTAAAAATGTGTAAGAGGTGTTTCCCCATGCAGGACTTATCTGTGAGGCTGTTGAGTTTAATAGCTTTATTCCCTGCGTGCTTCGGGAGCAGGCCTGCGGCTCCCTTCCCGGGTGGAGGGAGAGGGAAGATGAAGATTGCCATCTCCTGGCACGCCGCGCAGCTGCACAGTGAGGCCACGCCATCACTGCTGGGCGAAGACCCCTCTCAGGGCCCAGGTCCCGCGGGGGCACCCACCTTCCCCACCCCGCGGCCCGGGGAGACCTCGGCGCTCCTCTCCTGCGTTTTTGCCCACGTCACGCGTGGTTGCGTTTGTCTCTGCATCCCTCTGCGAAGCGAGGAGCAATCTTGGTGCCCCCAGTTTCTCATCTTGGTTTCATCTTCTGCCCATGAGCTATGTTCTCTCAGTAGGAGAGGTCAGGAGTGCTTTTTGTGGCAGGGAAGGGTGGTAGCTCATGACAGCAACTTCTCCATTTTGGCATGGCATCCTTTGCTCAAACCTGCTGCTAGCTCCTGTCCTGGAGGGCTGTGTCATATGGGGTGTGTGCAAGGAGAGGGTAGAGGTGGCACCTACAGAGACAATGCAAGGAGATTGACCCCACCACAAGGCACCTCTGTGTGTTCCAGGAGCTCTGGGCTTTGGGCAGCCCTTGGCCTGTGAGTATCAGCCAGGCCACAGTGGGCTGAGGCTGCTTCTGACTGGGAAGGAGATCTAGGGTCTGGGGCAGTCTCTGACCTGCTGGCCAAACACTCTGCCTGTGGTCTAGAGGACTCGTGCTTTAGCACCTCACACCACCACTTGCTCCAAGACGATGGTCTCAGTGGCTGTAAAGTTCTCCCTTGGATGGGATGTTGGTAGGCTGAAGAGGCTGCACACGGAGCAGGGCAAAGCAGCCCAGTTTGCTTGTGCTGGGTTTGAGTCTCGTAGAAGTAAATCAGCAGAGCTGCATTTTTTGGGGGGCAGGCATTGATTGCAGTTTGTGTTGACTGCACACGTGAGCCCCTCTCATTTATTTCAGTTCCTCTTTGCAGATGAACTGAATCAGATTCCCTGGGCAAATATTTGACATGTAGCACTTCTGTGTGTGTTGGCAAGTACACAGGTATATAATAAGGTATGTAAACTGGGGCTCGGGCCTCTCATTTCCTATGATTTTTAACACTTTCTTGGAATCACCACAGAAAGACCATGGCGGGAAGTATGTGCTGGACAAGAGCTGTGCTGCCCATCGCTTCTCGGGGTTGCCAGGAGGAGCTGCCTTGCAGGAGGGTCTAGTCCTGGTGATCTTGTCTCACCGGCTTGTGGACAGGTCCACAAAACGGTGTTTTGAGGGACGGAGCAGGGTACCAGCAAGGAACAGCAGTTGTGCCTACATGCACCTTGGGGTGAGCTCTGCTTACTGTCTCCCCCGAAGAAAGTTTCCCTGCCCCAAGATGCCAGACAAGAGCATCCCCCGGTACCCGGCACCTCTCGGGGAGCGGCACTAGAGGGAGCAGCAGCCGGCACCGCCCGGGGCCAGCGGCTGAGCCCACCGGTGACTTTATTCTATTCGCCCCCCCCACCCCCGCCTTTTCCCAGTTCAGAAGACTTTCCGGTCGATTCTGACAACCGGCTCGGCGTGCCCTGACCTGCTCCGGAGGTGTGTGTGAAGACAACCTGGTTCACAGAGCTGGTACCATCCCAAAGACTCTCCCCCAAACAAACAAAAAAACCCCATCCCCAAGCTTTTTTCATCTGAGAAGCTATTTTTTGAGAAAAATTGCTTTTTTCCCCCTTCCTTTAAAAATTTAAAGCTTTGCTGAAAATACACATGTGGGGAGTAGTGCTGACAGTCTGTAAATATTTCTAATTTTTGCCAAAGAAACTCTGCAGATTTTAATCTCCATTTTCAAATTTCAGACCTTGGTGATTCTAAAAATGATGGCTGATAAGATAATGGTACCTCCTTCATCTCTGCTTTTGCATTTCCTCTTAAAATCTGTAATTTTGCCCCAAAGAAAAAAGCTTTAATGTAAATACATATACTTTTTTCAGTGACTTTTTGGGTGAGTGAGGGTTTAAAGAACTGTACAGGACTTTTTCTGCTCATGTGGACTTTTGCCTTGGCATTGCTCCCGTCCCTCAAGGGCTCGCAGTGGTGTTCAGCCACTGTGAGCGGGTCCCCCTGCTGCCTGGCTGCCTCCCCTCTGTGCCCTGCCTGTGAGACTGCCTGTGGCAGAATGCAGGCAGGGTGAGAGCAGGACGAAAGCAGCACCCGTGACTCCTTGGAGATGCTTCCTGGGCAAATCTTGATGGGAAACTGGGGGTCTGGTAGTTCATAAAATTCCTCCTTGGCTCTGGGCACCAAGTTATGGCTATTTCGCTCTGACCTTGTCACGAGGTGGTTAGCGAGGTTTCCTTTGTACCACTGGATTAAATAGGCTGGGATCCAGCAAAGAGACGTGCTCTGCTGAGCACAAGCTCCATGGGTATGCGATCACGGTGTGCACTTAAGCCAGTGCAAGACTTTAGATGTGTAGCACATCACTGTTGTCAGCCATGGCTTTCCCAAGCTCCTGTAGGTAAATTCTGGGCTGTGGCTCCCTTAAAATTACGCAGATCTGTCCAGTGAATGAAGGTGCTGTAGCGTACAGGTATTTTTGTTCCAAGACGGTCTCAAGCAGCATGTTAGAGCCTGTTTTTTAGTGCACTGCAATGCTTTTGGTGTACTGAACGCTGCTCTTCCCTGGATAAGTTTTCTGTTACTTCCTTCTTTACACGGATGCATTTGAACTTGCTGCTGGCTTTTGCTTTTGGAAAGGAAGGCTACGGGTGCTGTTGGCATGTTGAGCATCCATCCTGGAGCTCTGCAAAGCACCTCCACAGCAATAGGATCTTCAAAGCCATAGTCGTCTTCTCTATGCTCTGCTGTATCGAACAGGGTACTTTAAAGGCATTCGGTGTTAGAAATACCCTCACAGAGCAATTCAACATCACCTGCCACTTCTGAGAGCCTTGGCCACCCTGCACCCAAGCTGGTTGAATTTGCACGTGTATGCAATGAGAAATGCCTTTCCACAAAGCAAACCGTATGCCAAGCCCCTCTATTAGGGCTGGGGGCAGGAGGCTGGTTTTCCCGCACTGACATCTCTTACAACAGCACTCCTGGTGCAACCGGTTCCTCTTGATATGGAGATGGTATCAAGTTTGAAGTTCAGGCTATGTTGACAGAGATTTTGTCAACAAAAAGGTGTTGAAGGACAACCTATTTGTGGAAGAAGTCACAAAGAGGTGAAAGATATCCCCTGCAGGAGACCCTTTCCTACCAATTCACTGTTTGCTTGCTGTTATTTTTTGGCAGAAGCTGGAGGTGTGGATGTGGTGGCTCCCATCTCCTCATGCTCCCCCTGCTTGTGCCAGTCCAGCTTTGCAAACATCCATCCCAGAGGTGACAATGGTGAGAGTGTGAAGCGATGGAGCAGTTGAGGAAGAGCAGAAACCAGAGCCCTTACGGAACTGATCCACCCTGGAAAGCGGTCCAGGAAAATGGGCACTGCAGCTTCACCAAATAGTATCTGGGGATTCAGGCATCCTAGATAAGAGACAATGGTGTTCGTGCTGTGCAAGGCAGTAGCAGCTGACCACTGGAGAAATAAAAAGGGCTGGTAGAAATGGAGTTTCCTCTGTTATCACTCTGTCATTTTTTTTTCTCTTATAAATGATCCTGGGGAACTTGCTCATGCTTCCTGGGCTTCTGGTTGGTTCTCTGCTCGTCTTCTCTCTTTTGCTGACCAGGACAAGCTCTTTCCCATGGAGCCTCCTCTTCAGTACAGTTGTGAATGGCACTCACAGTCAGGAGATTGTCTGAACCTGATCTGATGAAAATTACTATAGACAGAATAATAACAAACAGTTCTGGGGGCTTTTCCCGCATCCTCTCATCTGCTCAGGGGAGACCCTTCCTCAGGGTGGGGAGCCAGCTCAGGGTGTCCCCCAGCCCCTGCATCTCCCTGGTAGCAAATTAGTATTTCTGAGGCTGCTGCTGCTGCTTGCCAGTGGATGGTGAAGTGTGTGGGTGGGTACCAAGCAATACAGGTCAAAAAGATGCATGTGGATGGCCAGCCCCTGCCAGTCTCCTTTCCACAGAAAGCTGAAAGAGCTCCTCAGTCTGCTAGAGGAGATGGGAAGGTGGTCTCAGGTGATTTTCACCGTTGGGCTTTCTGAGGAAAATGACTCACTTCCAGGTTTATTAGAGGCTTTATTAAATACAGTGTCACAATTTTCATCAGGAAAGCAGTTTCATTGTGAGGAGCTGCACAGCACTAGGTCTGTGCCTCCTGTGTTTGCTCTTTGCTCTAGTAAGGAACTCAGGAGAACAAAATTAATTTTAAGTGTTATTCTTCAGACAGCTGTAATAGAAAGAAAAATACGGCATTGTGTCTCCTCTTGAGATAATGATCAAAACAGGAGTGCGAGAGGCTGAATCCAGACTGTCCTGACATTCATCCCAGCGCTGGGATCAGGTAACCCAGAACAAATGTGATTTAAGGCTTTTTGGGTCTCTCCCAGCCCAGAGCAGGGTGAACTTCACATAGCCCCTGAGTTGTCTGGGACAAGGATGGCATCCTCCTTCTGACAGATGACCAGGAACCAGGTGTGAATGCAAGGCCACCTTTGCCCAAGTAAGAGCAACACTTGACTTTCATTTTTCGTCCAAACATCACCCATTTTCACCCAATTTTCTACAAAGCCTCTGCATGGTCTGGGAGGGGACATGTAAAGGGCATGGCCCTGTGGAGCAGCACATCAGCATCCCCCTTCCTGCTGCTCCTTGCTAGGACAGGCTGAGTCCCACCATCACAAAACAGTGATGGTTTCATGCCTCCTGCAAGGCTTTCTGCTCCCCTGAGTCCAGCTACAGCACTTAACGTTTAACCCAGCGTGTTTGTGCTGCACACTGGTTTGTCTCCTGCAGCACAGAGACCAGATCCATGTCTTGTTTAATCAGGGTCGAGTGAGCAAATGTAAAAAACTATGGGGGAAAAAAAAATCAACACAGCTTTGACAGTTAAGAGTAGCTCAGGGTCTGGTCCATGATGTTTGAATTTTCACAAGGATGCACGTCAACTGGATGCAATCCCAACATGCTAAACGCAACTTGCCTCTAATTGCATTGTTTCCGCTGATCTCTGATGAAATTATTTATATCTATAACAAGCATATTTGGCTGAAATAGTCGTTAAACTTTATATGAATTTTCCATAAGCTTGTTTGCTAAAAAGAGACCAAACACTAGCAGGTTTGAGTTATTTTTTGCCCCCAATTAATTTTGTTTTCTTTTACTCCCTTGCATGTATTTTTACTCGCTCCCGCTTCTCTGGTAGTGCCAACAGCAGAGCAGGAAGGGTGACTGGAGAGAGGCCAAATTTCGCTTCAGATCATTTCTCTTCAACACACACTAGTCTCTGAAAAACCAGATTCTGTTTGTCATTTGCTTTGCTCTCCCAGCATTGTGTCATGGCGATGGTATTGCTGATGGATTTCAAGCTTGCCTCGTAGAGCAGTGCACAAGGTTTTCATAAGCACATTAATCTTAAAAGAAAAACTGTCAGAAGCAAACAATACCCCTATGAATGATGTTGTAAAGACACATACTAATTCTAAACATCCATTACCAAAGAATATTAACTTATAGAGGAACTCCATTTCCTCTTACTTCTTTTTAATAGGTACCTGAAACCCAAAGTACTTCCACATTGGAAAATATGCTCAAAGATGTGGAATTGCCTGAGAAAAAGCCCCTTAACAGGATCTTTTCCAGTGAAGCCCCAGCAGAGCTCATGTTGGGCCAAAAAGTAGGGTCTGCCAAGGCTGGGAGCTGGCGACTCCTCCCCAGGGTCTGCTCCCATTTTGGAGTCCTTCTGTGCCCCCAAACTCTTTGCCCGGTGGCAGCTTGGCCATCGGCATGGCCAGGTACCGCAGATGTGCTCCGGAGAAGGGAAAGCGGTTGTGGCTACCAAGCCTCATCCCATTTCTTTTCTGCCTGGAAGTTGTTTTTCATGCTCCCATGTTGGTGGCTTTATGCACCCCTCCTGCCCTACCGTGCACACGCACTTTTTGTTTGTAAGCAAGCAGCCTGTGTGGCAGGAATAAAACATCTGAGATCGCTTTAAATGTCACTTGGAGACAGGCCAGCAGCATAGGCAAGGAAAAGCTGGTAGCTTGTTTTAATTTAATGGTGTTGAAGTGTTCTACTGCAATTAAGCATCTGAAAATTAAACAGAAACAGTCATTAAGTCTGGTGATACAAACCCACTAGACCAGAGAATATAAATTATTTCAAATGGTAAATGCCAAAGCAGTGTTTATGATAGGGATGTTTCCCCTTATTAGCCATTATCTGTTGTTTTAAATCAGAGAAACTTAATCCTGAGGAAATTAATCACTGCAGATGTTGAATCTTGGAGTCCGGAGCAGGTCACTCATTCAGCTGCGGGTTGCTAAAAGCCGGAGCTAGGGCTTGGGAGAGGGAAGATAAATACACGCTAGATGTGGACAGGGGGATGTCCGTCTCTCCGGAGGATTTCCCACTCCTGTGCTCTCCCAATTCCTCTGTCCCATCCTGCAGTCGTCCCAGGGAATCCTCTCCTCTCCCTGTCTGACCCCAAGGAGACTTGTTTTCTAACCTGTAAATGTTATTTTCTACTGATAATGCATCCTTTCCTTGAAACCTGGCTGGCAGCAGCTTGTACCGAAGAGGGGATACAAAGCCATCGGGCTTCTGTAGGACTTGCATTTGCTCACTCAGAATTATAACGTGTGCATGAGGGACAACAGCCTGGTCAGGACTGTTTCCCCTTGGGGGCTGCAGTGCCTGCTGGGGCTTCCTCGAGCACCCCAGGCAAAGCCAGGCTGCTTTGGAGGAAGGATTTTGGGAGGAACTGGTGCTTTGAGGCTGCAAGGCATGAATCTGGGCCACCTGAGTGCTTGTAGAGCGAAGGCAGAGGCGTCTTTCTCCCTGAAGCAGTGGGGCAGTGCTGGCACAAGGTGGGTCTGTGCTCGGCTGACAGTGGGGAGGCATGAGCGCCCGATGGGCTGGGAGCCCCCACTCAGCCACGGGTCAGCAGGGCCTTTTTGCCCCCCAAAACCCCCATCACTGTGTGGGGGAGTGCACCCATTTGAATAAATTGCCTTTTTCTGATGAAAAAGCATGGACAAACCCTAAAGGCAAGAGAAGAGCAGCTGGGGGGCTGTGGTGGGAGTTCTAAAAATCCTCCACCGAGCTTCACTCACTCCTGCGATGGCCAAGAGGGGAAGGGCAGGGCAGGGCAGGGCAGGGCAGCCTCCCAGAAACCAGCTGGGCTGCTCACTAGTGCACGGCACTGAAAGGCTCGCTGCTGGCCGTGAAAACTGATGGTGTTTACCCCGACAGTTCAGGGAAATTGGAGCAAACCCTGCCTTCGTCTGCAAAAGAGCCTTTCCCCTCACGCTGGCCGGATAACGCAGACCGACAACCTGGACCTGTAAAACTTCAAATGTGTGCTATTTCTGTAGTATTTCTTTTATGAGCCTCAGCTTCACTCTGCTGTGAGCACGAGCCAAGCTCTGATTCAGGTAAGTACATAAATGCTTGTTTAAATTCCTCGTCTTTCAACGAAAGCATACTCTTACATCTAATGGACTTCAGCGAGACTTAAGCCTGGCTTTAAAGTTAAGCATGTGTTTTAAGTGCATTCCTGAATTGGGGCTCTAAGATCCATTGACGTGAACAGAAAGATTCCCCATTGGCTTTAGTGGGATTTTTCTTGCCTGAAATGGAGTCCAGATCTCATGAAATAAATACCCATGTCTTTGTAGATGTGGAACCACATGGAGACTTATGAATACTTGTTCCCAGAAAAGGATCCAGCTTATTCATATGCCTACATCATGTGTATTAAATTCTCCTGACATCTACCACAATTCTAGCATATAAATGGAAAACAGAATAGATACTGTGCCCTGAAAGCAGTCAGCTATTGATGCCTTTGAATTAATAGCAGGAAGCATTGTTTGTGTGCAGCCTTTATAAATCGTACTTCCATTTTCCTCTTACATTGTTTCATTCACATTTTATCCGAATTACTGGCCTGGCTGTCCACGAGGATCTTGCTGTCCTAGGCGGAGGGGGAACCCCGCTCTGTGATGGCAATGCCCAATTCCTCAGAGTGGGGCAGAGAGGGAAGGATTTGGCACTCGGTGCACGTCTTGGGGGCCAGGGCTGGATTTGCCCATCCCTAGCCAATGGCTGTTGGTCCCGACAGCATTGGGGGCAGTGAGGCTGGGCAGCTGCTAACTCCCCTGAATCCTTTTTGGAGAAGGAGGATTGAACAAAGGCAGAGGGAGCATGGAGGGAAATAAGGTCTGTGCCAGAAGACAGGACCATACATAACACGCAAATAAAAACGTGGAGAGCAGAGCTGCTCAGGTTAGATTTGGGAACAGCAAATGGCTATACTGCTGTTTCTTCTGGCATTGCTTATGTCCAATAACACACAATAACTCAAATAACCTGTATGCCCTCCCTACAGGAGTAGTGTTTAATTTAGAGGAGGAATTCCAGAAAGGGCCACTCTTTGTCTGTGGTCCCGATCCCAATGATGGCAGCCAGCAATGCAGATGTTCCAACGCTTGCCACCCCTTCCCGCTGCCACTGCTCCAGGAAAACTACCAGAAAGCAGTGGCAGCATCAGCATAATGTACAACATGTTTCATTTGTTATGTTAGGAGCTGCTATCACAGGCACAGGTTCAACGGAAAGAAGGAGCTGGCAGGTTCGTGTAAGCTCCCTGGGAGATGCCTGGCTTTCTGCACGATGAAATTACTTTAAGTCCAAATCAACTCCTGGTCAGGTTTGTTTTCATCTTCCAGCTCTGCCCCCTCCCCCTGACGTTCATGGGATTAGACAAATTTACTTAGGTTAAACCCACTGGGGTATTATGCAAAAAAATCATCAAGTCCCTCTATTCTAGAGCTTGCTTGGGAGGGTATAGAGCAAGAAAAGGTCTTTTTATGTCCATTTCTGGGGGCAGGGGCTACGCGTCTCTTACCTGACTTGCTGCAACAAGTCTTACCCAACACCTGATTTCAAATGAGGTCTGTGTTAACTACACCCCTACATGAACCAGTGAAACCAGATCTGGGCTTGGGTTCTGCCTGGCAGGGGTGAACACTGAGGCAGAGGTGAAGAGAGGCCAGGAGGAGATGGAAGGTTTCAGGGCATGATTGAAAGTGAGGTCCTGGTTCAAAGAAGTGGCTGTGAAAACACTATCACATTATTCAGCAGCTCTTCTCCCACTCCACATTCCTTCACAGCTGCAGACTGGTGCCACAAATATATTTTTTATAAGATCTTACTGCAAAATGTTGTGTCTGTTTTCCAGGAAAAATATGAAATGAAACAAGCTAGGAGGTTTTTTCGATCTTTCAAAGCAAACTAACAGAGCACCTCCCATCAAACCCAAACCAGAGAGGTCAAAAAATATTTTGGATTTTCCTTGAAATGAAAATAAAACTTTTCCAGTCACACAGGACTACTAGTTTTCTCTTATCTCATCTGTCAAAGGAACACCATCAGAAAACCATCTTTTGGATCTCAAGACATTTCTACTTAATCCCTACCCTTGCATTTTGTTTAAAGGATTTTTTTTCCCCTGGGGAAAGACTTCAATGAAAACAATTTATAGGGACATAAGTAACAATTTTTTTGTTTATTTGCATCATCTCTTGCCAGCCCTGTAGGTTCAGGGAGACAAGAGGAACTGAGCAATCGCTTCCCTTCTAAAATATTTCATGCCCAAGCATGACCCCATTTGGTAGCGGTGCTCTGCAGCACCCATCGCTATCTGCATGTGCTTTTACTAAGGCAGCAGGGCATAAAGCCAGTATCAGCCCGGGGCAAACAATGGCTTGACCAAGAAGGGTGGGAAACTGTCTTACACAGGCTCATCTTCTAATATTGGGCCCCAACTCTTGCCAGTCACATTTGAAGTAGTTCCTCCAAAGCAGCATCGTCACCCATGTCGCAGGCTTCCCCTCTATTCTGTGGCAGGGCAAAAGGACCACGATTGTACCACCAGCCCCATCTTTGTCTGGCCAGAGACCAAGATGCACAGCACGTCCCTCAGAGCAAAGAGGATGGGAGGAGCTGATGGTCCTTCTTCCCATCAGAAGGTCTGGGTCTCCCTCCCATCACCTGCAGCTCACCTTGCCATGGTTTTGGTGCTGGAGCTGCACCAGATGACCCGATGGAGAGCTCCTGGCTGAGATGAAGCCTTGAGAAAAATCCTGCTGCCCCTGAAAGCTTTGTGCTCGGATTATGGTGCATTGCTGTGGCCAGGGAGTGGGGAGGGAGAATATGGGCAAACCGGAAAAATCACCTCTAGGAGCTGGCAACACTTCATTAGCAATGCGTGAAGCAAATACTACAGGACTGTGAGTGCCTCGGCCCCGCCGCTCTGTGGGGTGAACTGCAGGGTTTAGCCTCTGTGTCCAAGGTAGAAGGAGGAGCAGGGGGAGAAGAAAGACGGGTAGGAGGAAGTGCTGTGCCTTCCTGCAAGGCAGGCTGCCGCTCACATTACCCGCTCTAAGTCTTTGCTCAGTTTCCAGGGCAGTGAAGATAAGCTATTTTTTTCCCCCCATATTTAATTTTAAGGGCCTTGTGCGGGGAGCATGCTGACAGCTTGCGCAGGCAGGAATGGGAAGCAAAGGTAGCATCACTAGAGCAGTCCCCAGAGAGGTGCTTCAGTGCTGATGGAGCCGGCTAGAGCAGACAAGGCAGCTCTTCACGGCTTTACATGCTGTAAATCCCATTTTATATCCCCCGTACCACATGCAGGGAGAAATAAACAGAGTTTTGCGATGATTATTCAGAGTCTTTATGATGGTTATAATGTTCTCTGCTGCCCACCTCACGCTTGCCTTGCTACCTTGGTGCGTTTTCATATTGATACAAGTTTCTGCTGTGAAATGATCCCTGAAAAGAGTTTACCTGCCACTAAATGGCTCTGAACTCTGTGAAATGCTTTGGTACAACACCGTGAAACACAGCTCTGGCTTGCTGGAGAAACAGACTGAATGCATACCTCATACAGCGCCCTTGTTAAGAGCTATGAAGTGTGGCACCAGGTCGTAAAGAGCTGCAGAAGATATGTTATATTCATAGCCCAGCACTATAAAATTTAAACTGTTGCATCCTTCACCACCCTTGCCGCCAAAGCCAGATGTTGAGCAAAATGCATGAGGCAAATGAATTGGGAAGGTCACGTCTTTTGCCGCAGCAGCCAGCAAGTGGCTTGTGAGGCACCTTCGCACGGTGGAGCAGGTGACACGCGAGGCAGGGTCCAGGGTTGCTCTCCAAAGCTGACCCGACTGGTGTTTTCTTCAGCTGCTGCTCGGCTAGCTGCAGGCTCTTGCACCAGGAGGAGAGCCTGGCCTCAGGCGAGACCTCGTCTTCAAGTTGATGGAGCCCATTGCTGCCCGAAAGTCAAGGCAGGTTATTCCTCTGTAAGATCTGGGTGGATTATTTGTCCTGCCTTTATTCCAAACCATTGGCTCAGGTCACCCTGGTGCACGTCCCCTCCTTTTTCCCCCATGGTCCTTCTCCAGGAGTCTCTAGGGATGAGACGATCCTGCACAAAACCGATGGAGGACCATCTCCAAGAGCCGGGGGGTGTTGTGCTGGATGGATCCATGCCATAAAGCCTGGATGACTTAAGTGTGAGTGAAGGTATCTGAACCTCATCTGAAATATTTTCCACGAGAAGGAGATTCCCTGCTCTTCCCCCGGGGCCACGTGCGCGCCGTTCGGTGTGCTGCTGCTCTCCATACGCATGGTGCCAAATCCAACAAGCCGACCCGGTGCTATTTCAGCCTACACGATGTGTTTTTCCACCAGCAGAACTTAACATCAGTTTCTTTGCCAAGTGTGCGGCCTTCCCACTTCATTATGGTCATGAGAAAACCATTTCAATAAGAAAACAAAGGAATAGCTTTAGCAGCCCTTCATCCCTTCTGTCCGCGAGCACGTGCGGCATTTGTTTGCGAAGTGGGATGTAAGCTAATAAGCCGATCTTGCAAAGATCCACACTCAGGCAAAGACTTCCATATGGGCTTAGCATTAAGCAAGACCTTAATCTAAATGAAAATATTTGGG
>Ga0065711_1009830_pt1 | contig 18753 bp, 18 predicted proteins | sample Hoacrofraction12_FD_59098 | JGI IMG/M metagenome (GOLD analysis project Ga0065711, IMG submission 59098) | Hoatzin crop microbial communities from Cojedes, Venezuela - Epithelial fraction 12 v2 (version 2) | ecosystem: Host-associated > Birds > Digestive system > Esophagus > Crop | place...
TGGATATCATCTAGTCCAACCCTCCTGCTGAAGCAGGGTCACCTACAGCAGGCTGCACAGGACCTTGTCCAGGCGGGTCTTGAATATCTCCAGAGAAGGAGACTCCACAGCCTCCCAGGGCAACGTGTTCCAGTGCTCCGTCACCCTCAGGGGGAAGAAGTTCTTCCTCATGTTCAGAAGGAACTTCCTCTGCTTCAGTTTGTGCCTGTTGCCCCTTTGTCCTGTCGCTGAGAGGGAGATTCGGTTTGAACCAGAACAGCAAAATTAGCGAATGCTGAGGTGAGACCCGTAGGCTTTTTTGATAATATAGTCACGATCTCATGATGAATAAAATAATGTGTTTCACTTGACCACTCCGTCTAATAAGGAGTCACCTCTACTGGATTCTATCATTTTCAAAGTAATGAAATCTCTGCATCACCTTGAAAGATATAATTTGACCCCTGTGTTTGTATGCATGTACATGACAGCAATTTCTAGAGGGCACCCAGTAGGTCCATTGCTTCTTACATTTTTGATGCAGGAGAAAGGCTTTTCCTCAGGTTTACTGATTCTGACAGCTAGCTGGGAATCACGGTTTTGAAACGACTGTTCTGCCCCTGCCGTGTTCAACGCTGTTTTTCCACACGGAGAAGGCTGTCGTGTGGTTTAGGCATAATCACTTCAGACTAAACTGCAAAGAGGAATCCTTAATGTGAAAGGGGACTGTGGAAGTGAAAGCAAAATAGCTGTTGTGCCTCAGATATAGATTCTTAGCTGATTTTGAAATAGTTTTGAAATATTCCCTCATGGATAAGCTCTTAGAAGTACTACTACACTTTATTGCTTTTTTTAGGTGGAAAATTATAGTGGTTAATATCTGCTGCTTCATGTCCACACTGGAAGAGGTTGCGGGGACAGCAAACCGCCCAGCTGCTGCAGCCACTTGTTTGTGTAGTCTTCACATATTAAGCGAAATTCATTCCCCGTGCAAAGACTTCCATGCACCTTATTCCATAGCTGAATCTAAGAGTTGTGATTTTCGGGCACTTTTCTCTTTGGTTTAGTAGAATTGAAGGGAACAGATTTAGTCTGGTCCTTCTGGCACAACCCTCCATGCCTTCCATGTTACAGAAGTGTTGTGTAAAGTGGCAGAGCTGTGGAGCTTGATCATACAAGACACTGTAGCTTTCAGTCCTGGCTCATTTTTGAACCATTCCTGAAAAATGCAAAATATTTCCAGCACTGAAGGACTAGCATCCTTCCTGTCTCATGTTTCAGTAATTACTTCTGATGAAGTTCAGCTAAATTGCACCTTCAGGTGGAGATTGTATAACCCTTGGTGGTTTTTTTCATAAATAGATTGTACGGGGTTTTTTGGAAGTGTTCAAGAATCAAGACCAATCTAAATTTAGGAGCAGAGGCAAGCAGTGCAAACATATGTGAAGTCAGAGCGGGAAGCAGTTTGTTGTAAAAGGATACTTCCGATTTTTCCGCCTTCCAGGCAGTCGTGTAGCAGCGGTGGCACACCGAACCTCAGGAGATTTTTGTGAGAAAGAGCGTGGCTGCGGTGCTCTTTGCTGATGATTTACTTGTGGTGCTGAATTCCTTTTGTGTGCTGTGCTACTCTGCAAGGAAAACAAAAAAGGAATATGATACACAGGACAATGTTTATCCCATTATCTCTCAATTTAAGTTGTTCTTTGGTGTCAGCACTTACAGAAATGTCACTTCAGAAATGCTTCTGGAGATTACAGATGGGAAATGACATCCTCTCTTAAGGCAAGGCCAGTGCTACATGTATGAAGGACAATTTCTTCAGGGCAGTGTAAGCATTGGTGCTGCTTCTGCCAGAAGCTGCGAGTTGCCTTGGAGCCAAAACTGTTAATGGTGCTCAAGCCTGGCAAATTACCTCAGTGACCTGGTGGCACCGGACTGTGAAGTCTGTTTGGAAGAACATTTATGGTAACTCATCCACTCTGTCCCCAGGCCGCTGAGGTGGTGGACTGTAGTATGTTGTTTGTCCAGTCGTAATCAGAAGCAGATTGTACAGGGAATGAAAAACAAGAACTGAAATCTTACATTGGATCGTAGTCCTGCCCTAGTGACTTTCCAGGTTTTTTTGTTTTGATTCCCGCTCTGGCTATGTTCAGATGAGCCAAACTAGAGTAAGGAAACTCTGCTGCAAGACTCCTGGGGACTAGACGCTTCACCAGGGAAGGTGGGGATGATTTGATTGACAGTCCCACAAGAGGAGTGGAGTATGAGAATCTTGAGCTGGCCAGTCTACTACGAAGATGAGAAACAAACGATGAAGATGGGATTACTCTGAGACACCCTGCATAATTTCAAGGGAGGTGTTTTTCTAAACATTTTTTAAATGATTCTCACATTTTATGAAATGTATATTTTGCAAAAATTTGTAGTCCTCACACTGCGTGCAATAAATGTAAATTACCTTCTATAGTGAAGTGATGGAATTTTCTATAGGAGAGAATGTTTTCTATTTTAAAGCTGCATTTACCCTTTGCTTTATTTGGTACAAAACCTTCGCATTAGCTGGCACAGTGGCTCTCTAAAGATGTTCTCGAGCTTGAGCACATGTGTGTGTTAGGCCGGCAAGGGCTTGTGCCACAGTCAGAGCTGAAGAACACGGTCCTTCTTCAGCTTCTTGGGAGTAGACACTGTCTGAAAGACCTTGGTTAGCCGTGTGTGGACATCAGTCCACTTGTCCACAGTGGGAATTTTGGTTTGTTTTCTCTGGGTTTTTGAGAAAACTTTAGGTTTTGGCCAGTCTAACAGCAGACTCTTGCCAGAGTTTCGCTGTCAGCTGCTTTTTCCAGCTATATTGGAGTGCATGTGTCTTTTGAGTGGCGTAGGTGTTTCATGCGAGCGGCTGTGATAACCAGCCATCTCCCACTTCGTCTCAGCTTTGTGCCTGCAAACACGTCAGTACTTCATGTTGGATTGGCCATTTGTAGTTGTAGTAGACTGTTCTTGCTGGCTCATCGGCAAGCATGCACTACCAGTTCTGTCCTAGCTACTGTCACATATAACTGCAGCTCAATGTTGATCAATGATTATTAAAAATGAAGATGTAAATAGTTGTCTATTTTAGTCAGACAGCTTTTTCCATTCTGATATCTAATTGCTATGGGGTAGCTAATTTTATTGTCTGGTCTACAAATGGAAAATTTGTGCAGTGCTGCTTTTTTATTTATGGTCCCAGATGGAAAGCACTCAAGTCATGAAATCCCTCCAGATGTCTCTGTGGCACATTTTCCCTACTCTTCTAGGGCGTACAAAAGAGGGACCTCTATATCCAGCATTTAGATATAAATGCTACCCACTTTCCTCATTTCTTAAATACATTTCTTGGATACTTAAAAGTGGAAACAAGGTACTGTTTAATTTTTATGCCCCACTTACTATGTGATGTGAGTTGTCAGAAGAGACATTTGCTGTTGCAAAATAATCTCCACTGAATTCAGTGCTCCAGAGGAGCCTGAAGAAGTGTAGGCTGAGAGCCTGGGTCATCGCAGGGTGTGAGGCAGTTTGACTGTGACCTTAGAGCTGTTGCCCATTAGAAGCGATGGAAAGCTGCCAGAGCTCAGGTTTGCACGGGAGCATCCAATAGGCAGCGGCCACAGAGTTTGGCCCAACCTCCCTGGCTAAATGGAGGCCTCACCGCTCCAGTGCAATGCAGCATCAGAAGCCCTCTGAGGACAGGAAATTCACTTTGACATAAATACCTCTTTGCCCATTTTCTCCGGTGTATCTGGAAGGGAAATATCTCATGAGTCATGGTAACGGGTGTGAGGTCCCAAACGTTGAAGCAGAGCTAATGAGCAAGTAATAACTGTAAACTGTTGTCTTCTGTTTTTCCCATCTCTTCCAATGTGTGTTTAGTAGTAAAAAATATTCCTGGGTCTTGTCATCTTTTGTTACTGTTGTTCATTATGTGGGATCCCTGGGAGGCATTCCTGTCTTTAATGTGAGGCAATGCACTACTTAGTAGATAATCATGGAGCTCACGCTTGGCCACTGAAAGAAAATGGAAGAGTTAGTTATGGAGAAAATCAGTTGCTCAATTTCTAAGACTGAAATACTATCAGGATGTGATACTTAATGAGGAGGGAAGCAACATGAGTGGATTTTGTTCTGGGAGTTTTGCCTCTTCATCTCAATCTTTGGGGCAATTAAGTTGGAGAAATCTTATTCAGGACAGAGGTTTAAACTATGGTGAACATGATCATTGAGAACCTCAGCCTTAATATTCTCTTATCCCAGAGGGTGATTCCCACTTTTGATGTTAAAAAGATCTAAAAAAAGGAAATAGAATTTTTAGGCCTCAGGTCTAAATTAATGGGGTAGCTTAAATAAAGCACAAAAGTTTAAAACTGAGGGAAATATCACATGGCCCCCTAGAGAGAAAGTAAGAACTATCAAAAACCAGCTTGAGCTAGACTCAAAGCAAAGGGAATTAAAGCAAATATAAAAAAGATCTTGCAATCGAGTAATTACAAAGCAAGAAAACAATGAGGGGATGGGGAGAGATGCACTTTGCATTAAGGATGCGCTACTGTTAAATGTGATGTAGGTGAAGCTCCAAAACCAAGAAATTGCGTTGCCTTTCTGTTCAGGAAAGATGGTTCAGTTGCACCTGATCAAGCCAATACCTTCCCACCCTTGTTCAGTATCTGGGGTGGACAAAGGGAAGGGGCAACTACCACATTCAAGGTGGATGCAAAACTTTGAGAGTTTAGTGGACATGCCTGGGGAGTTGGTTATATCTTTCCCAGAATTCTGCTACAGTTTGTACATGAAGTCCTAGTATGGAAATAAGGATTTTTTTTTTTTTTTAATAAATCTGTGAAGTCTCAGTTTACACCATTTGACTAAAGAACAGGAAATCTCAGTGACAGGCAGACAAGCTAATCTATCCTCAGTACATATGCAGGACTATAGACCAATGTGGGAAGCCGAGAACAAGCAAGAATAAATGTAAAGCAGGAAAAAAAGGCAACATAGTTTTCAGAGACTGTGCCAAATTTATATGATATGTTTAAGTAACGAGATAACTGATCTCCTTGGCAAAGAAATGCAAGAAACAGGAATTATTTGGTGCCATGATTCACAGGGGGTTAGATAAACTGGAGAAGACAGGGTTTAGAACGTAGTACAAGTAATGGGGAGGTGGCAGGAAGTGAAACTGTAAAGGGAAGAAATGTTGGTGGGAGGTTATTGAGACTTCATCGAGGAGCAGTCTTGGGACCAATCTTGCTTAATATTTTAATTAGTGACTTTGGCTCAGAAAATGGAGAGAGTTAATGAAATAGCTTTCTGTTACGGACACAAAATTGTGAGACGCATCAAAAAAAGGAAGATCAAGATATTGTGCAAGGACAATTGGATGACCTTGAAGATTAAGCAGTAGAAATGTTATAAACCGGAGTGCTACCAAGTACAAGGTTATTCACCTAAGGATTAAAGACAATCCACTTTGCTGTAAACTGGGCTTGTAACTCAGAGAGGAGTGAAGCAGGGAAAGATGCTAGTGGCTTGGTTCAGATAACACTTTCTGCATTTTCTTTGTCTACAAATTCAGTTATTTTATTGCAGAAAAAGATTGGGCTAATCTTGTGCAATAAGTTTTTTTGAGAACCTGTACTGAGTTTTGCAGCATGAGATGCCAATGTGATGCAGCTGGGGAAAAGGTGAATGCAATCCTATCTGCAGAGTCAATAGAGAGGTGCTTTAAAGCTGTTGTGTGTTCGGAATCACGAGTTCAGTTCTGGTCACTCGTGTTCAAGAAGGATGAACTTAGACGTATGTTCAGAGGTGGTTTGCTGTAATGAAAAGGTAATACAAAGGGAGAAGAAGATTTGTGTCCCTTAGTAAAAGGATGGTAAAGAGGCAATATGGTTGCAGTCTGTAAAACCAACAGGGGTTGCGCTGTGTGTTGGAAGGAATAAGATAAGGTAACAGACAGTCTTGGCACAAAAACAGCAGGGCATAGACTGGCGATTTAGGCTAGAAATTAGAAGAAACTTTTTAACTGTAGGAAAGGTGAGGCTCTGAAGCAGACTTCCACTTACAGAATTTGGAACAGTAGAATTTTGTTCCTGTTGAAACAAGAGGCAAAAATATGACTAGTTTGAGATGGAGCCTAGTCTGGGCAGGATGTATTTACTGGTGGTAGAAGGAAACAGGGCTTGGGGGATTCGGAGGGAGTCTTTGTGATCACAAGTCATGCTTCTGTTGCTGCTTTTGAGCAAAACCTTGTTTTAGTGTGTCTTTGTCTACCACAAAGTGATTTCTAACCCACTGCAGGCACAGCATCCTCTCATGCACTGCCGCTTCCGCCATTTTGAGGAATCAAGTAGGCTGACATTTGATTCAGAAGCAGTTTGGTCGTATCTGTGTGCCAGAAATCTAGCAGAGCCCTGAATATTACAGAAACAACAGTATCAACCGTCAGTTGGTTGAGTGCCTGCATCTTTCCCTTAAACTGTAGAAATGGACAAAGACACTGTCTCTGTGCAATAATTCATTTTTCTGCCAGCCCTGGTGCCCCTGATCAGAGTCACTGTTCCAAGATGCTGAGTGCAACGTTTGGAACAGCGCATTCTTGTTCTTGCGAAAAATCAAGCTTGAATGGCACAGAACAGGGCCGTCTTTCAAGAAGCGATGAAATGACTGCTTGTCAGCTGCTTCTTGCAGGTCACTTCTGTCAGGCAGCAAGTGTGGATTCGAACTTGCTTGACATGGGCAGCGCGGTGACTTGGTGCTGCAAGGAGGAAGCACCACTGGGAGAACCTGTGGGGCGGTGGTGCCTTGCGAGCGTCCAGGACCTTCGCCGCCCCACGTGTCCCCTTGCTTCTCCTTAAGATGTCTCTAGTGCAGGTGGTTGTGACCGTTCCAGTCTCTCCTCTTTACTTCTGGATTTTTACGTGCATCTGTGATACAGACTAAAGGCTTTCATGCTTGTACTGGAAGTTGGCTTGGTTTGAAGGAAGCCGCAAGAACATTCTGGTGGTGTGAGTGGCACAAAAGATGTTTCACAGCGCTAAATGTGGCGGCTGTCCTTGTCCTACTGCAGCTCCAATGCAAATGGCTAAAAAAGCTCCTGCACAGGTTGCACAGGGGAGAATGATGGCTTTCGCTGGCTCTGAAATCAAGTTTCTTGTGAGAAGCTGTGACAATATGGAAAGAATACTGGTAGTATGGGTATGTTATCCTGTGTGGTTTGCATTACAATGCATGTAGTTGTTCACGGGACACAAGTAGGAAAGAGGCAAGAGGTCTGAGTTTTTAATGACGTTATGTAAGTATTTTGAAAATATGGTAGCCAATTTCCACACAAAAGGCTCTAACACCCATATTGTCTGCAAAGCTTTACTTGGAACATCTATTTAACTTGCAGAAACAATTAAAAAAATATTGAGAATTAAAAACAGAAATGTGGGTTTCTAATTACTTTTGTCCCCTCTGGTCTTCTTGAATAATAAACACCAGCAGCACAAGTCCAGGGAGTCTAACCCAGAATACTTGCATATTCCGCTGTTATGTATCTTCCAAAAACTTCTATCAGCTCCTTAGCAAGCCCACCCAGGGCTTCTTTCTGTGTACGGACCAGTTAACATCGCCTCCCTACTGTCAGTATTTGAACACTTCATCATGCAATGATGCTCTGTAGCACAGCTGGGAAGCCAAGATTCCCAGTTCTGTGATGTCCAGAGGTTTTTCATAAACTTGGTCCTGTGTTCCCTGGGGAAATGAATGGCTTCCTCCTGATTTCGTAGAATCATAGAATAGTTTAGGTTGGAAGGGGCCTTTAAAGGCCATCTAGTCCGACCCCCCTGCAATGAGCAGGGACATCTTCAACTAGATCGTGTTGCTCAGAGCCCTGTCTAACCTGAACTTGAATGTTTCCAGGGATGGGGCATCTACCACCTCTCTGGGCAACCTGTTGCAGTGTTTCACCACACTCACAGTAAAAAAAAAAAATCCTTCCTTACATCCAGCCTAAGCTTACCCTCTTTTAGTTTAAAACCATTACCCCTTGTCCTATCACAACAGGCCCTGCTAAAAAGTTTGTCCCCATCTTTCTTGTAAGCCTCCTTTAAGCACTTAAAGGCCGCAGTCAGGTCTCCCCGGAGCCTTCTCTTCTCCAGGCTGAACAACCCCAGCCCTCTCAGCCTTTCCTCATAGCAGAGGTGTTCCATCCCTCGGATCATTTTTGTGGCCCTCCTCAGGGCCCACTCCAACAGGTCCTCCGTGTCTTTCCTGTGCTGAGGGCTCCAGAGCTGGATGCAGGACTCCAGGTGGGCTCTCACCAGAGCAGAGGGGCAGAATCCCCTCCCTCGACCTGCTGGCCATGCTGCTTTGGATGCAGCCCAGGATATGGCTGGCTTTCTGGGCTGTGAGCACACGTTGTCGGCTCATGTCCAGCTTTTCATCCAGCAGTACCCCCAAGTCGTTCTCAGCAGGGCTGCTCTCAAACGCTTCATCCCCCATCCTGTGCTGATACCAGAGGTTGCCCCAACCCAGGTGCAGGACCTCGCACTTGTCCTGGTTGAATCTCATGAGGTTCACACAGGCCCACTTCTCAAGCTTGTCCAGGTATCTCTGGATGGCATCCCATCCCTCAGGCATGTCAACTGCACCACTCAGCTTGGTGTCAGCTGCATACTTGCTGAGGGTGCACTCAATCCTACTGTCAATGTCATTGATGATGATATTAAACAGTACTGGTCCCAATATGGACCCCTGAGAGACACGACTAATTACTTATCTCCATCTGGACATTGAGCCATTGACCACTACTCTCTGGATGCAACCATCCAGCCAGTTCCTCATCCACTGAACTGTCCACCCATCAAACCTGTACCCCTCCAATTTAGAGAGAAGGATGTTGTGGGGTACCATGTCAAAGGCCTTATAGAAGTCCAGGTAGATGTCATCAGTGGCCCTTCACTTGTCCACTGATGTAGTCAGTCCATCATGTAAGGCCACTAGGTTGGTCAGGCAGGACTTGCCCTTGGTAAAGCTATGATGGCTGTCTCGAATCACCTCCCCATCCTCCACGTGCCTTAGCATAGTTTCTGGGAGGATCTGTTCCATGATCTTCCCAGTCATAGGGGTGAGGCCAACCGGTTAGTAGTTCCCAGGGTCCTCCTTTCTACCCTTTTTAAAAATGGGTGCAATGTTTCCCTTTTTCCAGTCACCAGTGACTTCACCTGAGTGCCGTGACTTTTCAAATATCATGCAGAGTGGCTTGGCAACTACATCAGCCAAATCCCTCAGGGCTCTGGAATGCGTCTCATCAGGTCTCATAGACTTCTGTATGTTCAGGTTCCTCAGGTGGCCATGAGCCTGATCTCTTACGGAGGGAGGGACTTTACTCCTGCAGTCGCTGCCTTGAGGTCCATCCACTCAAGAGGTGTGGGAAGAGAGGTTGCCAGTGAAGACTGAGGCTAAAACATTGCTCATTACCTCAGCCTTCTCCTCATCTGTTGTTACCAGTTTGCCAGTCTTGCCCATCAGGGAGGATACGCTTTCTTTGACCTTCCTTTTCTGGCTGACATACTTGTAGAAGTCCTTATTATTCTTTATGTCACTTGCCACGTTCGGCTCCATCTGCGCCTTGGCTTCCCGGACCCCATCCCTACACAGCCGGGCAGCATCCCTGTACTATTCCCAGGATACCGGTCCCTGCTTCCACTGCCTGTGCATTTCCTTCTTGCCCTTTAGTTTAACCAGCAGGTCTTGACTCAGCCATGCTGGTCTCTTGCCTTCCTTGCCTGATTAGTTACACCTGGGGATGGAGAGCTCTTGTGCTCTATGGAAAGTGTCCTTAAAGATCTGCCAGCTCCATTCTGCTCCCTTGTCCCTAAGGGCAGTTTCCCAGGGGGTCCTATCAACTAAGTCCTTGAAGAGCTGGAATTTTGCTTTCCTAGAGTTCAGGGTCCTGACTTTACTCTTTGCTTGAGCCAGATCCCTCAGGACTGCGAGCTCCGTCAGTGCATGATCACTGCAGCCCAGGCTGCCTCCAATCTTGATGTCACCGGTTAGCTCCCTTGCGTTGGTGACCAGAAGGTCCAGTATCACATCCCCTCTGGTAGGGCTGTCCATTACCTGGCTTAGGAAGTTATCCTCAGTGCATTCCAGGAGTCTCCTGGATTGCCTTCAGCTCTCTGTGCTACTTTTCCAGCAGATGTTGGGGTGGTTGAAGTTCCCCAGCAGGATGAGAGCCTGCAAGCGCTATGCCTCCTGTCGCTGGACTAAGAAGTCTTCATCAATAGGCTCCCCCTGATCAGGTGGACTGTAGTAGACACCAGCCACAAGGTTTGCTTTGTTGCCTTGGTCTCTGATCCTTACCCATAAGTTTTCAACCTGCTTGTGGCTATCCTTCAGACACAGCTCTTCACACTCTATCCACTTCTTGATGCAGAGGGTAACACCTCCACCCTTCCTTCCTCGCCTGTCGCTTCTGAAGAGCCTATAGCCATCAATGGCCACACTCCAGTCATGGGATTCGTCCCACCAGGTTTCAGTAAGGGCAACTAGGTTCTAGTTGTCTAGTAGCTTGGTGGCTTAGAACTACTCCTGTTTGTTGCCCACACTGTATGCACTGGTGTAGAGGTACTTCAGCTGGGCTGTTGGATATGTCACCTTCATAGAGGAACACCCCTTCATTCTTTTGAGGTATTTCACTGGTGTTTCCCTGTTGGCCCCTACTACTTCAGGAGCCCATGGTTCATCTCTGTAAGACTTCCACGTGTGCTGCAGCGTAGCCAGCGCATCTCGGAGCATCAGGCTGAGGGCCTTTGCTAGCACCCTGTTCCTCTAACCTTGGCGTGTTATCCCACAGCTTGTCACAGGCAAGCCTGACATGTTCCCCCTCCCCCTTGAAGGCTAGTTTAAAGCTCTGCCAATGAGCCCCACTAGCTTGTGGGCAAAGACACTCTTCCTGCTTTGAGAAAGGTGAATCCCATCTGTCACCAGCAGGCCTGGTGCCATGTAGGCCCTCCCGTTATCGAAAAACCCCAAATTACGGCCATGACACCAGGCACGGAGCCAAGTATTAGTAGACTGGGTGCATCTGTTTCTTCTAATGTTGCTGCCCACAACTGGAAGAAGAGAGGAAAAAATAACCCGTGCTCTTCGTTCCCTCACCAACCATCCCAAGGCCCTGAAGTCTCTTTTGATCACCGTTGGACAACATGCTGTGGCTTCATCACCACCCACACGGAAGGGCAGTAATGGATAACAGTCCGAGGGCCGTACCAGGCTAGGAAGTTTCCTAGTGATGTCCTTAACCTGGGCCCCAGGGAAGCAGCAGACTTGCCTAAGAGGAGGGTCTGCCCGACACATTGGCCCCTCTGTTCCCCTTAGAAGGGAGTCACATACAAATATAATACACATTTTGTGTATGTGTGTATATATATGTGTGTACACATATGTACGTATCCTTCATTGCTCCATTGCAGATACTGTCTCGTTTCTTCAGCAGTTTTATTTAGTAGATTTTGCTGCTGTTTCTGTCATATCAGTGCATTTTAATTCCACCTCTGCCATGTATTTCCACGCTAACTTTTGGCTTGGCCTTTTACCATTAGATATTGGTCTATTTCCTACACTTTCAGCCATCGCTGTTGTCGTTGTTTTATTTCTAGTCCTTCCTGGCTTCTGTTTTCTCTTTTTAATAAGAATTCTCTTTCCTGGTCACTAGACACTGATGATTCACCCTAGGTCTCTGTGAAGACAGCCAGCTGAGAAGAGGTTTTGCTCTGTGCTTCAGTAGTATTTTGTTTAGTTTGGTGTAAAATATTTCTTCTTCTCTGGCTGCATATGAAGGCGTATCTGATTCTGCATTCAGCTGGTTCATTGGTGTTGCTTCCAAAATTGCCAGGAAGTTTTGATCCTTTCTCTGTCAATCTCAAAACCCGTTAGTGTATTTTGCAGTGTTGATTTTCACAACGGCAGGTTTGCAGAGTTGGTTTTTAGTACTGGTAACCATATGTAGGCATAGGGGCTGCCTGCCTGCCTCTGTTGGGTGGGCAGGATGCAACTGGCATTACCAAAGTCTTGAGCTCTGTCCAGGAATTGAGCTGTTTCTTATTCTGTTATAGCTCGTTATCACCTGCATCCCCAATAAGAAGATAATGGACAGCACCTCTGAAGCAGATTTAAGTTTGGGGCAAGTTTACATTTAATGAATCATCCCTTCAGCATATCTGGAATAATCAGTGATGTATCTGAGTGTAAAATCGTGTGACTGAGAAAATGATCAGTTCAGTACTAGAACACTTAGAGAGGGTAGCAGTAAAACCTGCATTCAGTCTGGTACTTGCCAAAAGTGTAAATGCGTTAATTTATCCCTGTACATCTACCCCACGGAAGACAGGTAAACAGGTCTAAGGGGAGCTATAATTATATCACCTGCTAGTTCACATTTCTGTGTGAGTCAAGTTAGTCTGCCAAATTTGTGCTTCAAATCAGAAGAGTGACTGCACCTCTGACTCTTATGGCCTCCTCAAGCCACACCATGCGGTGTCCAGGTGGTGGACTTCATCTCCCCTGAGGCAGGAACCCCCAGTGTTTGCCTTTCCAACCGTTCGTTGTACTTCCCTGCTGTCATTTAGTGTGCTCACCCCGGCAGCTGAGTTAAGTTTGGATCTTGGAGATTTGCTCTCTCGCAGGGACAATGACAGAGATTGCTGGTAAACAAGTCACATGCACAGCTAAGCTTCTGACGCCCTACCCATCATTCACGGAGGCTGTCTGGCAGGTGCTGCGCACAAACCTGTCCATCCCTGCTCCTTTGGGCAAGCGCGTCTGATGCAGCACCCGCTTAGAGGGATTGACTGACATGTCTGGTACATCTTTCCAACCTGGAGGAGCAGCATGATCAGGGACCAGTTTAGATCCTGAAGGTGGTGTAACTGTATTAGCCCAGCATTGTATCCAGGTTAATGACTGCCTCTTAGCTGGGCTAATTAGCTTGAGCACAGGAGAGCGCTCGTGTGGGTGTCTGGGGCTAGCACAGAGGTGGACGTGGGTACGCTTTATGTCCAGGTCAGGCCCATATGGAGCCTGAAAGCCTACTTCTCAGCAGGTTTCTCAGTCCAAGGAAAAAAAGATCAATGTTATTTCTTCTAGAGTATGAAAATTATGGCCAGCATTTGTGATTTTTACTAACCATCAACCGTCTAGGACTGTGGCTTGCTTAATCTAAAGAAATGCCAGCCCATATGTAAATGTAACTGGGGATATGAAAGTGGTCGTTTCCAGCCTTAACTGTTCTGAGATTCTGTATACCACAATACACGGTATGCAGCTGTCTCCCTGTAGTATCTTCGTATCTCAGTTCTTCAATACAGCTGTGATGCCATGTATTGCTGGCACACCATACTGTACTATACTACGTCCATGTTACTGATTTTTCATGAGACTGGCTTCAGGCTATGTATACATGGATAATAGTCCAGCCCAAAAGGAATAGTTGGTCCTGATAACTCCGTACTACACTGGTTAGTATGTGGAGAGCCATGGGTGTGCTCCTAGTGTGTGTTTCCTGGTGTAGCTTAATCCAAAAGTAACTCAGTGCATCTGCCTCACTCACCACAGCTCTGCAGTGCGAACCAGAGCGCAGCAGGTGGGCATCATCAGCAAGTTCAGTCTAGAAGCTTGCTCCTGATTTGGACTAGAAGGCTAATATAAGTTTACCCTCAGTCAGTTATTGATACTACTCAGGTAAGTGTTCCCTACTGGGCAGGTTCCTGGCAGGTTCTTGTCTTCTGGATACTCACGTGTGTGCTGGCAGCATGGCCGCTTCTGCGGCCACAAGCTGAGAAGCTGCCAGGGTCTGTTGAGACATTTGCGTATGTAAGCCACTAGTGAACAGTACTTGGCCTACTCATCGTGAGAAGCACAGGCTGGGGCAGAGCGTGGCAGGGGGTAAATCACAGTATCCAGTCATACAGAGCGTGGAGGCTTCTGTTGCACGTTCATGCCAAACATGCAGAGGGCTCTTGGCTCCATACAGTGGCAGAAGCAGCATACCGAGTATGTGTGGTTGTAGTACACTTCCTCTGAGGCACAAAGCTATCTCATTAATTAAGCATCTGGTCCTTATCTGTGTGAGAACTACTTTTGCTATAGTAACTGAGAGAAGATTTGCCCTTAAAAGCGCACGTGTATATAAACACATGGCATCCCCACACAGGCATGCATATGGGAATTAATTAACACCTGGCTGCTATTTATATCACAGCAATCTAGGACAGGAAGTGAAAAACAAATCAGAATCCCTCACCTGACATTTTAGGGGGACTTAGAACAGGCAGATGACAAAGTCACATGCTGGAAACTGCCAGGAAATACTATTCCTTTTGCTATAAAAAGTGCCAGAGGAACCTTCACAGCTGCGTAGGCCAAAAGCGTTACCAAACCTGTCTCAGTGTAATACCTAGGCACCTCAGCAGGATGCCTGCTGCTGCTTCCAGGATTAGCTGTTGCCTTCCTTCTTTCTTACTTTCTGTCCTGTCCCGTTGGCAGGCATATTTTCTCTGGTGGTCTGCAGAAGGGCATTCCCAGCAACCCTGTCCAAGGGGAACCTGGAGGACCCTCTGAAAGGCGCGGTGCTGGGCTCAAAGTTAAGGGCAGAAGGGCCCCATAGCAGTCACCATCTCTTCAAGTGACTTGCTGGAGTGCCTTGAGGGGACATTCATGTCTCTCTGTTCTGGAAACGGGTTTGTGTCACATGGTGGCACCCTTGCAAACCGAATAAAGCTGGAACTCCCGCTGCAGCCTCTTTCCCTCCATCAGAGGGGTCTAGGGAGTCTTCACCTCACTCAGTAACCGAGGCTTGAATGTCTTTCCAGTGTTGATCCCCTGATTGTGTCTGGCTTGAAATCGGTGAATAGGTGGACTTACTGGGCAGTGGGAAACAGATAAAACCCTCAAGGATGGTGTGGTTGTGTAAGCCCCATTTTTTTAGGTAACCTGTCAGTAGACACAAGATTACAGTGCAAAGAGTAAAATCCCAATATGTTAGTTGGTATTTATCATACCTGGCTATTTCTGCCAAGACACCTTTTTTTTCCCCTCGATAATATTTAGCAATGAGACGTGACCGTCAGCAGCAGTTAAGTATTTTGTGAAACCTAAAGTTAGAATATACATAGCTGAATTCAGACCGAAGGAATCCCCTTCTGGCCACCTGGATTCTCGCCAGCTTCCTGACTTAGGCGCTGGTATTGTGTTAACCAGTGCTCTGCAACAGTTACGTTGGTTTGCCTTTCCACAAATGAGGTAGGCTGTTGAGTTTAGGTGCTTCAGTTTTGCAGTTGTGCATGCTTTGGAAGCCTCTGCATCTTAGGAGATCAATCCTCTGGAGATCTTTCTTGCCTTTCGTCATTGTGCCGGCAGTGTCCAAAAGCCTGGGCGGGGGATCAGAGCCCAGATGTGCGTTAACTGTTACATACATTTACAGCAGAAAGACAGACAGTTGTCTGCTGCGGACGACTTGCGCTCTCTTACAGAGACCCACCCAGCAAACTGCTGCAGTGAGAGCGTGGCAATGTTTATTACCAGAACTTCTTCGTGCGCTGCGTTTTTCTGGCTAAAAAAAGACACCATCAGTTGTTATGGCCCTTTGGCATAGGGGCCCGGGTGAGAGCAGGAGTAAGGTGGAGTCCGAAACTAACTCAGTTTGTAGGTTTTATTTATTCACTAATCTACAGAGAAATGTTTCTAATTCAAAATAACAATGGTGTTAGTTAATCTGGATGTATTGTCCAAATCAGGAGAAAAGAATGCATTTTCCTGTCTTGAGGGAGTAGTAAAGATGTAGTCATCGAAAGGCTTAAATGCCAGTATCTTTATTCCTGTCCATTTTGAACTTTGGGCTGCCCCCCAAATATCCTGCGGAGCCAGCATATGTAGCCCTTAACAATAAAAACATGAAGAACAATAAAATTTCGTCAGTGAAGTTTTCCCTGTGTCTGGATCACTCAATCTAGAATTGCCGTTTGCTCTGATAAACACAGGTGATTTTCTGCTGTGTGTCTTGCTATTCAACGTGCACATGAAACTGGTTCATTGCTTAGAGTCCTTGACAAATTTTTGTAATGACAGCGTAGGATTGATGTAATTCACTTGAAAAAGTGTTAAGTGACAGTTTAATTCTACTGGGTGGTAACAGCTCATAATATTTTCAGGCTCTACACTGAAGGTACGAAATCATTGTGATACCTGTATCAGTGTAGCAGCCATCGTATCCCTCCTCCTCGTGCAAATACAGGAGGATTTCGGCGATCAGCACATGTCTGAGATCACTAGGTGCTGCTGACTGTCATTGCCTGCTGAGCGCTGGAGGCGATGGGAGGAAAGAGCTAGAGCTCTCGCCTGAAAGCCATGGGCTCTGCGTCTGCAGAGGAAGCACTGAAACTCCTCACTGGGCAGCTGGTCAGAGCCGATGAGAGGAACCTGCTGGAACAGGTCATGGGGCATGAGTCGGACGGGCACATCAAACGGGAGCTGCAGAAACAGCAGCTGGTGCCTGGTGGTCAGACTTGCCTGAGAACTGAAAAGGGGGGGGAACAAATTAATTCCCATCTTGTACCTGTGTGTAAATGCCTGGTAATTACCCTGGGTTACACAGTGACCGTACATCATCCTCTAAGGGAAGTATTTCCATAGTTTTAGACACCATAAGGAACTCACAGTAGCTGTCATTTGCTGTTTCTTCATTATTTCCAAAGGGAGGAGAGAAAGGTAAGAGAAGGAAGATTTTAACTTCCAGCCAGTTTCCCTGCTATTTATACTCCTTCTGCCATCGACAGTGGCTGATTTGTAGAACTAAGCTTTTAGACATCAAAACTACATAACTGAAAGATAAAGACATTTCCCAGTGATGGGAAATACACTGGTGCCAAATGCACATGAGTACCCAGGATGGAAAGATCCTTATTGGCAGATGAGCAGCTTATCACTTTTCACAAACGCTCCGTCACTATTTGTTTTGCAGACTATTACAAAAACGTGCTCAGAAAAAGGAAAGTCAAAGCCTACATGAAGCTGATGGTTTCTTTAACAATTTCTGGTGTAATGTATCACAGTTCAGCAGGTAGATTCTTTCTCATGGCTTATGCGCTTGACATAACTTCAGATTCTGCCTAGCGGGACAGAATAGCAGGAGACAGACAGAAGTTAGTCCATCAGCTGAATAAGCAATTAGGTAAGCAAGATAACTCCCTGTTAGGGCATTTTTTACAAGACAAAGTGTAAAAGAGGAACTGAGTAGTGTGTTTTCTTGAAATAGGCCAGAAACAGTTATTGTCAAGGGTCTTCCTTGTTTAAAGAAGATGCTCACACATCTACTGAGCCATGGAAGACATTTTTACATACAGACACAGACTAAAAGGAACACATGCAAATACATATTCAATAGTATGTCCAAGGGGGGATCTGCCACCAAGGTGCCAGATGTCTCTAGGACATAGCTGACCAACATGGCATAGTTTTAAATTGCCCCATTTGATACACTGCAAAATTTACATTAAAGTGGAGATGGCGTAGCTATCATTTGGTTTTTCAGTCTGGGTATTACCAGCCTCAGAACACATGTCTTAAAGATTTATCGTCAGATTCTCTCAGTGGTTTCACTGTATCATGGGTTCAGTGTAAAAGAGGTATTTGGGCTCTGTGGAAGTGATGTTCACAGTCCCATCCCAGAATAAATTAGAATATTCTACCAGGTGCTTTGATTTTAAGCCTTTGGGATCTTTTATAATGGTTAGTGAGTGTACTAGACATCCTTATCTTGCATTTCCTCCTCAACATATCCTTTGTCCAGAGAGTCTCTGGAGAATATAGGAGTTGGCTAAGCCGTATCTGTATCTTTCAGTGTCTTTTCAGGTGAGCATCCCTCTGTCCAAGAATTACACTCTTAATTCCTTTTGAAATACTCAGATGATATATGTGGAACAGAAAAGACTCCAGAATTTAGCCTTCAATCTAGTCCTCTCCTGAAATCCTTTAGTGTAGCTAACAGTCATCCCTTACAAGTTGTTCCACTGTTGGTGTTTTCAAACTACCAGCATTAACTTGCTGTAGTGATTCATGTTTATGTTTTCAAGTTTTTTTTTAAATGCATCCTTCCAGGTTGGTGGAATTGTGCATTATGAATTTCCCTATGCAATAATAATAATAACAAAAAGTTATATTTCACCATCTAGTTATTATTTGCATGTAACACTTTCGTTTAGTTTCTTTTTTTTTCTATTAATTCATCCACATACAAAGTGGGAGTTTCACGCGCAGTATCATACAAGTTTGCCCATACATTCTAGCATTCCTTAGACCTGAAATTTTTTCATTCTGAATTTTTTGAACAGATCAAATAGTGACCCCCTGACAAAAACTGAAGTGGGATTTAACAGTCGTGGCTACCTGCTGTGTTCTGTTTATGCTATAAACCTCTGTATCGTGTTTTTTCTTCAGACTGGTAGCAATAGTTGATCACCTGAACTAGAATGAGACTTGATAGTTGCTAGAACTAATTCCTGATACAAATGTCAGGTTTTTATTGAAAAGGAAGTGAGGAAAAAAGGGCATTGTAGGGAAGTTGTGGAGTCTCCTTCTCTGGAGATATTCAAGACCCGCCTGGACAAGGTCCTCTGCAGCCTGCTGTAGGTGACCCTGCTTTGACAGGAGGGTTGGACTAGATGACCCACAGAGGTCCCTTCCAACCCTGAACATTCT
>Ga0065711_1038440_pt1 | contig 18753 bp, 11 predicted proteins | sample Hoacrofraction12_FD_59098 | JGI IMG/M metagenome (GOLD analysis project Ga0065711, IMG submission 59098) | Hoatzin crop microbial communities from Cojedes, Venezuela - Epithelial fraction 12 v2 (version 2) | ecosystem: Host-associated > Birds > Digestive system > Esophagus > Crop | place...
ACGCAGTACTCCAGGTGAGGTCTCACCAGAGCAGAGTAGAGGGGCAGAATCACCTCTCTCGACCTGCTGGCCACGCTTCTCTTGATGCAGCCCAGGACACGGTTGGCCCTTTGGGCTGCCAGCGCACATTGCCGGCTCATGTCCAGCCTTTCGTCTACCAGTACCCCCAAGTCCCTCTCAGCAGAGCTGCTCTCGATCCTTTCATCCCCCAGCCTGTATTGATAGTGGGGATTACCCTGACCCAGGTGTAGGACCTTGCACTTGGCCATGTTGAACCACATGAGAATGACCTGGCCAGGAAAACAGTGGCTCATTCTTTATCAAGGAAAAGCTATTTCCCCTTCAGGTTCTTGTGGAAACTTGGAGTTGGACTAATAGGCAGATATTAATTTGGTGTACTCTGCCTCGGTTGTCAATTTATAGGATTCTTTATGCTCTCTTTTGACCTCAATGGACAATCACGTGTTGACATATTCTGTCTTGGATTTAGAAACAACTCATGCAGTTCCTCCGAGCACAGCCTGGCTTTACGCCTGGCAGCAGCAGGAGAACACAGAAAGCATTTATCCAGTGGAGAAATTTCTCCGCACAGGCAACATCCATGCCGCACCTTGCCGTACCTGATGTGTTGGAAATGCAACGTCTGAGGGGAGGGGTGTGCCCACAGAGAGACAAGAGCTGGTGTTGGGGCAGTGTGTCATTAGCCACGGCTTTTGACCTTGATGCAAGACATTCTGCAGCCAGGAAGGACCACAGCATCAGTGCTTTCCGGGTGCAGGAACACTTACTAGAAATTATTAGATCCACAGTGCTTTTCCCTAGCTTTGTGCAAGCCAAAGGTGAGTCCTGCACACAGGCAACGAGTTCCTCTCCCAAAAAGCCAACCCAATGCTGCAATTGCTGCTGACAAGTGGAAGCTGGGCTCCTTGCTTGGACAGGCAGGAAGATCAGTGGTGCTGAGAGCCCTGCTGCAAACCAGACCCTGGCAGGATGGAGGTAGCCAGCCACAAATTCCCCCGAGCTGGTCCCGACCCCGAGCCAGGCTGCCACCCGCAGCCCCAGCCCTGCCTGAGGAAGGTGGCTTTGCATCTGCTGCGGGCGTGCTCTCCATCCCGGGGCCAGAAACCCCAGTGTGCGGCCAAGCAGCCCTGCACCGTGCTGGGGATGGGTGGGAGGTGGCAAGGTCCCCCCTGTGACCCCAAGGTGACAGAACTGAGCTTCTATATCCTGGGGACTTCTGGAGAAGTCCCAGGTTCCCAGAAGGCGGAAGTTTTCCAGAAAGGAGCTCAGATACAGCTCTGAGAGCAGGTTTCAGAGGTGAACTGGAGCAAGTTCAAAAACATCGCTCAGGACAGAGCTCAATGTCTGCTGCCTGCTTCATGGATGGGGGCCAAAAAGCCAGGAGATGCTAAAAAAAGAACCTTTTTTTCTACTGACCAAGGCCACTTTCTTTTCACCTCCAGAAGAAGGTAATGGGCTTCGTTTGGGTGGACACTGGGGAGAACCAGGGAGTGATAGCTGGGCACAGCAAGCCCGGAGCCACCAGCCCTCCTGATCATCACCCCTGCCAGCGCACCCTATGCCAGGGGGCAAATGAAGGGTACAGCTATGCTGCAATGTGCAAAGCTGTCCTAAATTAGCATTGCTTTTGCCTAGGGCTAGCAGCACTACAGCCACAGCAGCCTCCAAGGTGAGTTTTGGGCAGCACCCAGGTGCTCTGGACACCTCCCTTGTGCTCCACCGGCATGGGACAGCTGGGACCACTTTGCACCATCGGTATTTAAATTGAAGGTGATGAAATTCTGTTCTGGTGTGGGGGGCAGGTGCCTATGAGGTGGGAGTGGAGCTGAATAGGGGTGGGAAGATGAGGCTCTTGGAGCAGGAGGGTGCTCTCAGTTCAGCACACAGACCTGGTGCTTAGAACATTTTATTTCTGAAGTGCTATTTCAATTGGTTTGACCATCTCTACAAAGAGCTTCCCTTCCACTTTTGGAGGCTTTTGGTGCAATTAGGCTTGAGCATGGATCTCTGCTTCTAGAGGTTATTAATTTTAATTTTATTTAAATCTGTTTTCCTTAGTTTACTTATATCCTGGCTTCCAGCAAAAATGGAAAAAAAAACCCCAAACCACAAACCCAGAGCACCTTTTCCTCTGCCCTGTGACAGCACCAGGTTTGTGACCTGTGTGTGGGAGAAGAAATTCCTCCTTGGATCTTCAGAAGCCTGGAGGCAAAACAAAACCTTCCTGCTGTGTCAGTCACCTGGGAGGCCTTGTTCAGGGTCGTGCGATGTTGTGTGGGAAGAGACACCCTGCTTTCCTGACCAAGGAAAATGGAAATGTGCACCTAAATGGAAACCGCAGCTCTTGTGCTTGCCTGGAGCATCCTTCTTGCTGGCTGGGTGTTTCATGCTCAGCAGAGGTCGGCCGTTCCCAGCAGCGACCCGGGCTGGAGTGCAGCGATCCTGGCCATGAGTAACGCTGAGATATTGGATGAAAGGTCTTGGAGGGATGCTGTAGGTGCTTCTGTGTCGTACTGCCTTATCACGGGGTGGTCATAGATGCAATGAATTATACTGCCTGATAATGTTTCATCTGGTTTTGTTTTTTTGCCGGTGAGAAAACTAAGGGCTGCCTCTGTTTGAGATGCATTGTCTTATAGATCAAAGCATCGTCTGGTTGGTGTGCAATGAAAAAGCTGGGTGTAATTTATAATAGTACTGCTGATATAATTAAGTGTCAAAAGAAAAGCGTGGAAGAAAACCCTAAAGCATATTTCTGAATGTAAAGGAAACAATGGATTTTCTGTGTGAAATGCTGGCATTCTTCACTGAAAACTTTTTCTGCAGAGATTCTAATTAGAAATGGATGCAGTATCATGGAAGAAAAATCAGTTTTGATGAAAGTGTTCAGGTCAGCAATATTCATAATTCCTTCATTAACCAGGCAGTAATAACTCAAAGTAGAACACTCTTTCAGTAGCTATTCAGGGTCAAGGTAGTGACATTGTTAAGAGGGACTGAGCTGGTAGGTGATATTCATGTCAGTTTTTGCTTTAAGCAGTAAGGCAGGAGGCCATTTCTCAGGCTTGATTACTGCTTCTCTTCAGGATGCCCACACAGTTGCTGCTTAGTGAGAAAGAAAGAGGTCATTTCTGGAATTTTAAAGTTGATGGAAGGCTTTGGGAGTACGTGAGGGACATGCTGAAATACTGGCACTGTGCTGCCCCATACAAATCTGCTGTAAGCTGCTAATCCTTCTCATGTCCCCTCATTCCCAAGAACATCTTCATGTGAATGGTTTCTCTGTTGCACACGTTTGGTTTGCCATACAGACCTATGCTTTCAAATTTTTACTCTGTTTGCTCCATATCATCTATTTGGCAGTTGTAACAGAGCTGGGGTGGACACAGTCAATGGTTAAGGGAAATGCCACAGGAGCAGAAGTCCCTGGTGGCAGCTGAGCACCTGTTGGGTCAGCCTGTAGGTTTGACACCTTTGTCAATGAATATTAAGGGACTGGTTGGGTGCTGCAAGTGCAGGAAGGGTTCAATAAATACAACCAGGAATATTAAGCTGTGTTTTGCTTTAAAAATGTATGCGTAAGCAGTGTTTTCCTCCTGGTTAGCAAGAAGGAGTAGTGGCCAAAGAATATCAACCATTTTTCATGAAAACAGTTTTCAGAAAAATAAAAAAGTGCAAATGCAAAAGAATGTTGACTGAAATCAGGAATTACCATTGCAGCATTAAGACATGGTTAAAACTGGGGATTTAATATCCTTTATTTAAATCACATCACCTGAGATGTAAAACCATGAGACAGCTAAGGCAAGTGGTTTGAAGCCTGCCAAATCCAGGTTGACAAGGTCGGAGACGGAGAGGGTAAGGAAGGGCAGAAGATGAATCTAAGTTTTCCAGCCCACGTTGAGCAGGGTTTTCACACCATGGGCAGCTCAGCCAAAGGCATTGCAGCGGTGCTGCTGTGCTGATGGCTGGTGTGGATCCAGCACCACCACAGACTGGGGCCGAGCTGGGCGCGAAGCAGGGGAGCTGGTGTATGGGCGTTGCTCCATGCGTTGCCATGTTGACCTCAAAGATGGAAAGCTGCAGGGGTGGCTGCTCCTTTGGGATGACTCCTTGCCCCAGCAGTATTGCCCAGGCCAGATGCACGTCATGTCACTGTTATCCTTTGGTCTCTTTGGGTGGAGAAGCTCGAGGCTTTGTAGGCTCAAATATCGCTGAGCATTAGTGAGGGATTGCATGCAAGCTGCAGGTAGCACAGGAGACCACCATCAGTCTTGCTCCATGGAGATTTAATGTGGGGCTACTTTGAAAAGTCACTGCCTTTGTCTCTCGTACAGTCACTCTGTTTTCTGGAGTATCGGCTTCTAAAGTGAACCAGTTAAACACCTGAAGTCTGCTGTCCTCACCGCCCTCCATATGTGTGCCGTGGAGACTGCTGGAGTCAGAGCACAGTGTTTTCCTCACCTAAGTCCCATGATGGCTTGAATTCTGAGCCCTGGTAATGTGGGTTGAAGTTACCTGCTGAGACCTGTAGTGACCAGCAAGCTGGGGACACCTTTGGGTGACACAGGCCGCAGCAGCCTTGCTTGTGCTGTTCCCTGGCTAGCATCAGTCCCTGTTTCTGTCAGAAAAACCTTTATGCTTGCAGTTCTCCAGGGTGTCTACCCAAATTCAGCCACTCCTGGCCTCACTTCAGGTCTACTCTTCTCTCGGTCATAGCAGCTGCTCTGAAAACAGAGTAAAGACTCCAGCCTCTGCTCCTGACTAGGACAGAGTTAATGATTTATCAGCAGGGTTTAGTCTTTGTGGCAAACTGGGCTTCAGGCATGAAGGTTCTTCGGCTAGCGGACTCACTGCAGGGACAAGCAGATACGTAAAGCACTTGGCTTTCAGGCAACAGAGTCCTTTTACAAGATGAAAGAATTAGCAATTTGTCTCTTCATCTTTTTCAAGAGGAGGAGTTCCCTGGGTGCTTTTTACTCAGCATATCCCTTACGCTGTGGCTTTTTCAAAGAGACCCCACAGATGCTCTGTGCTCTTCATTTTCAGTCGCTAGCAGGAGGGGTTCCAGTCTCAGTGGCCCTATTTCTTTTGATATGCAATTCATTACTGATAATGAATTGCTGAAATACAGCATGCTACAGTCCCCTACGGAACTGAAGCTCAGCTCAGTGCTCTGCCTGACCAAGGGAGCAACTCAAAATAGCTCCTTTGGAGGGGCTGACCTTCCAGCAGAGCCACAGGAACACTTGGAGCTCCATCAGCTCTGTCTGCAACTCCTCGGAGTCTGTAGTGTGTTGCTAAGCAGGGAAAAGTTCTCTGCTCTCACCCTCCAAGGAGGGCTATCAGGAACATATACCTTTCTTGAAAATCATGTTGTTCTGTTTTGGGTATTTTTTAAGAGGTCCTGGTAACTAGAAGTGAACCACAACAGAGACAAGAAAAAGGTTTTCCATGTTGAAGCTGTTTATTGTGTTAGATAAATACATTTGCAACAAGTTTCAATTATTTCCTCTTAGTGTGATTGCTGGTAGTATGGCATAGTGGTTAAAAAAAGAAACAAAACTAGCAGAGGCACTTGTTGCAAGCAGCTGCAATTACTGCCAAGCCCAGCGATGCAGCCCCTGCTGGAGCAGACCTTCCCTGGCCCGGAGCACAGCTTTGCCGCAAAGCTCGCGGGGTCGGCATCGGGCGAGTCCCGACTCCGAGGGCAAGGAGGATAAGATTTCTGCTTTTGGCATGATGTTTAGTATTGCTTTTGGTTAAAGAGGGGTGAGGTTGTGTGACTGTAACCAGTGGCAGGAGGCAGAAATTAGAATGCATTTACATTATCTAAATAAAAACAATCCCATTGAATTTTACACAGCCATGTGAAAAGATTGGACATGAATGTTTACGGAGACATCTTTTGTCAACAGAAGGATGGACTTGACAGGCTATGCCAGGAAGCCAAGTGCCTTTTTATTAGAAAATAGAGCTGTCCATAGGGATCTTTCCATTAGGGCTTTCAGAAAAATCTGTAAAATGGTTTGTAGAGCTGGACAAACAGAGAAAAGAAGTGGCAAACATTCTTGCAAACTAAACTTGTTGATTGGCTTCCCCAGCATTCATAACGCTTTGTTCTCACACAGACTTTGATCCTGCAAGGACTGTGTGGTGTTGTCCCTGCCCCGCCAAGGACACAGCACATGGCTGACCCTGCTCTCTGTGTAGTTAGGCAGCCTGCTCAGAGGCTTAAACTTCAGCATGCGCGTAAGTCCTTAGGTGAACAGGGGCTTATCAGTGACACATGACAAAGCCGAAGCGTCCCGTGCGGAGATAAACATTGAGCAGGGTATAGGCACTGGGAGATGTGATGACAAGCTCTGTTCTTGCTCTGCATCAGCTGTGAACGCAGCCAGGTGACCCACAAACTGAAAGCATCTCTAGCCTGGAAAAAGATTCGTTTTGTTATTTAGTTTATTCTGTGAGGAGCCCCACTAGTATCCAGGTGGGATACAAGATTTAATGACAAAAAATGGGTTCTAAACTTTAGCCCAGGGAACAGAAGCAATCTTCTTTGAGCTAGGGCATCCATTCCTATGATACAGATAGACACACTCACGAATAAGAGAGACCAATGTGTTTGCTCAAAGTATGGTGAACATTAACATTCACGCCTGAAAAAATCCTTGGTTACTGGTCATTAACTGGCTAGCAGAAACTGAGGCTGAATAGCAGCCTGGTGGGCAATCTGCAGTGGGTAATTGAAGCAGTTGAGGTCTCTTGCTAGAGAGAATTGAAGTTATCTCTTGCTAGAGGTAATTGAAGCAGTTGAGGTCTCTTGCAGGATTAAAGCCAATCCTCAAATCTCCTGCCTCCTGAATGGGATTTCCTACAACAAAGATTAGCAAAAATTGTGTAGTGCAAAAGATCCATGCAAAAATCTCTACATGACTCATAGCCTGCTATTTTGGGATCTCTGTAATCGCAGTGCTGAGCACCTTACATCCAGACTGTCCTCAGAAATTAGTGGAATATGTAACAACGCCAGGCGCCATTTGGCATGACTCAAAATACTGCAATCTTAGAGAGAGTAAATGGAGGTCTGGACAAGTCCTCTGCCTGGGGAAAGCTTCCCTTGCTGTATACAGAGATTCAGACCTTCCCTGTTAGTTTCAAAAGGAAGAGTTTTAAATCAGCGCCTTATTTCTGTGTCCCTATCTAAGGCTTTCCAAGTGCTTTCTGGTATTATGAGACAGATAAAACAATGTGAGACAAGTTAATATTGTTGTAGCTATTTCACCAATGAGTAGACTGAGGCACACACAGAAGTGACTTGTGTGATAGTCAAATAAATCTGAATAGTAACCTACAAAGTCTATGTCCTGATTCCTTGCCACAACCTTTGGTTCCACCTTTCTCACCCCCTGCGCATTGCCTTATGGCAAGAACCTAGAGCTCAGGTAGGATGGCAAGGAAGAGGAGAACTAGTGAAACGCCCTTCTTGGGGATTTGAGCTTTCAAGACTTATCTGCTCATGACGCTTGTTGTGGTTGCAATACCTACTCCAGCAACTCCTTACAATCCCATAAGCCAAACATGTAATAGCTAAAAAAAGGCAGCTGTGAGCAAACCTTAGAATCTGGGGAACAGAGGGCATGGGAATCCCTCAATCCCTACTCTTCCAAAGGTAAATAATGAATTTCCAAAGCTCTAATGTTCATTTATGCATAATGGCTGTCTTGGTGAATTGAGAGAAGGAAATGTACAGCTATTTACCCTACAAATTTGTGGTGAAATTCTTCTTTTAAAGCTGCTGAACTTCTCCGAGGTAGAATGCATATTATTGTCCGTTACTGTAACTGTTCTGCTGAGGAGTCTGTCTGAGCGACAAAGCTAGGAGCAATGCCTCTGCTTATTGTTTCAGTCATTCTGTTTGGGTCTCATCCCACTAAAATGCACCTGAAACAAAAGATGGATGGAGTTGCGTGTGGAATCACTCTTTGAAAATGACAGCAAGTTCTATGTAGTTGAATCTGGCAGTGCCCAAGCTCTGCTCCGTGGACTTCTGGTGGCTGCCAAGCTCATACTCAGTGGTCTGACACATCCGGCTAATCCATGGACCCATGGCAGATGATATGCCTGGTTTTCCCATGAATGGGATAGAGCGAGGTGATGCTACAGGGTCAACACTAGTCCGTAACGCCCTTGGGAACTGCAGTCTGAGTGTTTTTGTATCCTGGGCACTGGAAACATGGCTGCAGTGGAGTAGGGAGCGTATGTGCAGAACCAAGAGAGTTGAGAACAAATCTACTCATATAGCCCTACTTAATCAGGGGGGCTCTGGCACTTCTACTTAGAGATGTGCTGGGATACAAAATTGTAAAATCTGGGCCTTTTTTGAAAGACAAATGTAATGACTGAGGGAGATACTTGAAGCAATCTACTTCCAGGAAAGACAAAATATTCTTGTCGCTTTTCCGAATTCTGATGGTTACCCTAGATTTGTGGGAGATATTGAGGGGAGGACAAACTGTGGTAGACTGAGAGTTGTATTAGCAAAAGTCTGGAGAGTCTTGTGCTACTTGAGTTACAATAATAACTGTTTCAGTAAAATAAAGGTTGCTGCATAGTATTCAACTGTGCTGCCAGAATGGCTTGCTGATATCCTGATCTGTTGTGCAAGAATCATTTACGCTGTGTGCTCTGAGAGATATTGCTGTTGCCCTGCATATCTGAAAATGGCTGTTTGTGTGCGTTAGCCTTCCCAGTGGGAAAAGGTCTCCTGGATCACAGTATTTTATGGCTCTGTCTAGTGAAATCCTTTCAGTCGTCTAGATGCTGCTCCTCCCATGTAGACGTAGGGATGGCACTGTAAGGGTCCATGATGACTTTTGCACAGCGAATAATCATCACAATCAAGAAGAGGCAGAGGAAGACAAAGCATGCTAATGTCAGCCCCTTATCCACGTCAACATACACGGGCTCTGGGGTTGGTCCCTCCATTGCTTATGCCGCTCTTCATCTGGGTTTATATTTCCTCCTAACATCATCAACCACCTGAAAAAGAAACACGATGTCAAACACAAGTGATTACTGCTCCGGAGTATGGCAAAACTCCGGAGTAGAACTGGAAGCAGAAAATCTCTGATATATTCTTGTAGGGAAATAAACCTGCTGGAAATGTCATAGCTCAGGTAGCAGAGTTGTGGACAGAAAAAAAAAATCAACTCATCTCCAACTTAATTTAGCCCATGAATGCTTCTTGCTAAAATATTAGACAATAAAGAGATGTTAACAAAGAGAAGAGCAGCAGTGGTGAATGAACGCTATTCACTTGAAATACCATCTCTTAAAAGAGGTACAGACATTGCTCTTATCTGTGTTTCCCAATCATAAAAATATTTCCCCTCTTCTGCTAGTATGAAAGAGCAGACAAATGGCAGAGCAGACTGTTTCTATCCCATTTTTCCTCTCTGTCCAAACATTCCCTGTCTCTCTCTGGCACAAAGCAAAGGGAAAATGTGTACTTATTTTCCATAACATTTAATCTCTGGCACTCATAGGTTCTCCAGGCAATAGAAGATTTTTAGGAGCAATATCATTTTAAAATGGATGTTTTATCACCCCGAGAGGTGCAGGTGATTATGTGATTAGCACAAGGATTATCTTCTTCGATGCAGATGTCTGCATAGCTGAAGGTCTCTTCTGACCTCATCGTCTGAATCCATAACCAAAATGGCTTCAGCAGGGATTGATTCCTGTTTGTCTCTGCGTAATTCATTAGCTGCTAACACAAATTGCTTTGTGCAATGATGCTGAAGGAGAGGAACTGACCTGACTCATGGAATTGAGTCACTGCCCAGGGTGGGGGAAACTTTTCCTGACATATGCCTTTGGTCAAGGTGGGAGGCAGAAGTGTGGAGGGTTACTGCTGCAGAAGATAAGGAATATGGAACGCCTCTTTAAAACAAAGAACAAAGTCGTTCACATCAAATGCAATAATCAATCTGGGAACCGATCCCTGCTTCACTTGGAGAAGAGAGATGGGAAAGAGAAGATATCGAACCATAGGGAGAATTGGGTGAAATCGGAGTATCAAATGGTCCAGTTGCTCTCTATAACTACATTAATGCAGTGAGGAAATCCCAGGTACGGGTTTTATCTACACAGTCAAGTCTGCCTGGTTACATTTCCAATGAGCTGATGCTGCTGGCAGGGCCATTCCGGTAGCGGTTCACATCTGGCTGGAGCACTGTGTTCTTGCAGCATCGTTTTGTGCCAGCCATGAGCGGGTGTCTCAGTGACTCCTGAACTCTTGTGCCCTGTGACTTTTTCTCAGAGTGAACTGAGGATCTTTTATTTTAAATGTTCAGTTCCATCTCTGTCTCATAATTTACTCCTTTTCAAGTTGTTTTCCAGTCTCACCACCCCCTAGATCCTACAAGGCACGTATAAATCAGCTGGGCCCTCTAGTCTATTTTAAGCACAAGGATGGCAGATTTTTTTTAATTTCCTGAAAGTACAGAAATTACTGCAACAGCTGGTCCTGCAGCAGGGAGATGAAAGAGAAGCTGATGACACATCGTGCATGAAACCAAGCAGACATCATGTGTATTTAGTAGTCACATCCTTAGGATGGGCCAGCAAGTTTGAGCTCATGAAGAAACCGCTGAGGTGTGGGGTCAAACTTGTAATGCTCACCTGGCCTGGTCAGAGGTCTGTTATTTCCAGAAGACTCTTTTACCACTCTATTTCACCAGCCGGGAGATCTTACATTACAGTTTATAACTTAATTGGGTGAAAAAGAACCAAGACTTTGTCAGCAAGGCTGAGTATTAAGTGTGGATACTTTTTTTTTTTGTGCAGCAAAAGAAAAAAATGTTATCAAAACTACTAATGTAGCCTGGTCATTCCTGAAGTACTCTTGTGATGGTTCAGAAAGGATGGATTTGATTTCTCCCTCCTGGCACTCTGCCTATTTGTACCATGTGGTGTTGCCTCACTCTAAGTTACCGCCTGCAGAATATCAGAACTACCTGGTAATTTCCATCAGTACTGATCTTTGAAAAACTGCATTTTCAATCAAACATATTTTCTCCTAAAAGATGAATCATTTACTTGGAAAATGATCTGAGGTTTCAAGTAGGCATCCATCCCTTGGAGATTTTTCTCTTTAAAATGGCGTCACACAATCTCTTGGGAGCTGTGATTCGGGTGCCGCATCCTTCTGCTCGCCTCTGCCCACGGGGCTGCAGCTGGACGATGTTTCCCATGCAACACCCTAGCTGCCGTGCCTCTCCTGTTTCAGGGGAAGAGCGTGTTGTGGAAAGGATAGGCCAAGCAGAAAGCTCTACCCGGAGGGCAGAGTGAAAGCGTATGGCATCTGAGCTGTAGTTCGCGCACAAAATTAGTGACAGCTTGAATCTAGAGGTTTCACGTTTAGGTTGATCTGTTTTGCCATAAAGTCAGCATTTTCACTGGTGTCCTGCTTATATAGAAATATTTTTTCTAAAAGCCTGTATTCTTGAGGTTGTATAAATCATATGTCTTCCCTCCTTCTGCTCTCCCCATAAAGCTGATAACATTTCTATGCTGTGACTGCTATTCTGCATGAGGTTGTTACTGACGGAGAACGTATTTCTTGGGGATGGCCAGAAAGGCCTGGCTGTCCAAGTTGCTCTCCCTGCTCACAGCTTGACTGCTCACCCAAATCTGTCTGTGCCCCACCACTGTCAGAGGGGGAAGCCTCCTCTGCAGATGCAGCTTGTCAGAGCCGCGCCAGCGTAATGCTCATGCTCCCCTGAGCTGCGCGGTGGGTTGTGTCCGACGGCATTTGGTGGTGTTCTGCACTGTTGGTCACTGCAATTGCATTTCAGCAGGCTTGGCAGTGTAGGGACGGTTATTGGCGCTGAGCAGATCTAGGGGCTGGAACAGAGTTGTGTCTGAAGCAGTTGTCTCCAGATTAATTTATTCTTGCTGGAACATGCCACTGTTCTAGATCAGGCATCTGGGGACCAGCAAGAGGTGGTCCCCAAATGTGAAAGGAATTATTTGCACATGTTCACCAGGACTGGTTCCTCTCGAGGAAGTCCAGCTCCTTGCTTTCACCATAGACACGCTGTGTGATTATTATTTCCTAAAAACCTTTTAGCACAGCCTGCGGATACACCAGTGCACAGGGAGGGAACAAGCTCAATTCCACATGAATATCCAACATGCCTTGTGTCTCCAGCACAGGCAGCTGGGGCTGCTGCATCGCAATGATGTGCTTATGTACATGAGCGAGGGAGTATGCAGTAGCTATGTGCCGCTCCCTGCTGTCTTCCAGGTACTTGTGGTCTTCCATCTCTAAGAGCCGAACAACTTGTTCTGCTTATTTTCCATTTCCTTGGCCAATGCCTCAACCTTCCCTTTCATTTTCTTGGTGCCCAGCAGTACAGCCAGGCTTGGAGGGGGGTGTGGTTGAAGCAGAGTTGATCCACGCTGGAGGAGGCTCTGCCTGCACATCTCTCGGGCACAGAGGACTGTGCTGTGTAGGTTAGCAGGATGGATTTGTAGATCCCAGTATGGCTTGTGAAATCCGTCAGTGCTGTTGAAAGTAACTCTCGGTCTGGCTACAGACTGGTTGGCTAGATGCTTTGCTCTTATTTACTAGTACAGCCAATGTTGACAGCATATGAGGGGGTGGGAGGAAGATTAGCGGAAACAATTATAAAGGTTCACACTTGAATGATCAAGTTTTCTCTGAATAGCTGAATTGCAGAAAATGACTTTTTTCCAGCTTGTCAGCACCCAGCTGTAGAATTGTATTTATTTAATTTCTTCAGATTTGTTGAGCACATAATTTGGTTTAAACAAAGCCAGCAGATGAAGGAGGACAATCCCTGGTTCAAATTATTAAGCAGTTTAGCAGTCTTATAAGTGTATGCTCTTCCGCAAATCCCCAGATGTTTCAACACAATCTCCCCCTCTAACTGCTCTGAGAATAGATGGGTGCCGCAGGCAGCCTCAGCATCCCGGGGATGGAGCTGTGCTGGCTTGCAGTGGGCAGTGTAATTCCGTACCAAAAGTGACTGTGTGCACTCAGCTCCCTGGGGATTGCGATGGACCAGGCAACAGTTGCGTTTCTTCAGGGGGTTGGAATCATCTAGTTTTGACACCCTGGTCCCCCTGGCTTGCTCTTGTCCAACCATTCTTGTGGTCAGGAGATCCTGCAGCCTGGCAGTCATGCTCAACAACAGTCAGGGACCAAGACCTGGGGATAAAGAACTTGGGTACCTCAATGAAGAATCCGTCCTGAGCATTTGGTCTTGCTCTGCTGGCTGTTTTGTGTTTCCCAGTGGTGTTTTCGTGAAGGATTGCCAGAGAAGAGAGGATATATTCTTTTTGTATGATGTACACAAGCAGACAGAGATATGTTGGCATCCTTTTTAGTATACCAGCTCTGTTACAGAGCTTGTGCTCATCGGTGTGGCTGAATTTCACAATCGTTCTTACCTACACAAGATACTTTGTCAGGTTTGAAAAAAAACCCCATGAATTTTAATCTTGGCACTGTCACTTTAAACATAAGGTAATAATGTGCCATATGTATTGCAGAGAGCTGGTCTAAACCAGACCAGTTCCTACGCTGGTTAATCACCTTTCCACTCATCTCAACCCATAGGATATATTTCAAGACATTATTTTCTTCTGTACTCCTTTCCCAAAACAATAGATGTGCATGGAGGGGAGGGATGGGAAACCATGTGATTTCATATATGCAAGCAGATCCCTACCTTCCAGACCTGGGTAGGAAGCCTGTCACATCCCGGCATAGCAGCATTGTGGAGTTAAAATCCTGACTGTAGTCATATTTTACAAGTTTTGTTAGTCGGTGTGGCTTTAATGGCGTTCAGGCTCCACTCTGGTTCATGTCCACCCAGACCTGGAAGCAGTTCTCCTTACTGGTGTGCTCTGGAAAAAAAAAAAAAATCACTTTTCAATCGCTCATCCCACAGGATGTGGGCGTTACAGATTCGTTAAGCAGTTGGGAATCGCTCCAGTGACAGCCTGAGGCAATCGGATACAGTCATATGCAAGATGGATTTATTTGTCAGACATTCCCTAGAAGAACACTTATATTACAAAGAGCAATGTTTGAGCTCAAAGTCATCATACCCTTACATCTTCTTGAACCAGTAAAAAAACCATTTTTAATCCACAGTAAAAGATCAGCCAGGTCTGAATTAATATTGCTCTGGAGTCTGCATCTTTCGTTAGTCTTTGGATTGTTTTGTCTCTTTTCTTTCTTTTTTTTTTTTTTTTTACAAAAATGGCCAGAATTGAAGTGAAAAGTTTCAGTTGCTTAAACAAAATTATTTGATTGGTCTGAACTTATATACCAGGACTTAAAAATTATTAATTATTTGGAATTTTTTTCTGTCTGATTTGTGATGATATTCTTTTTCACACTCGCACAAAATAATTTCAAGCAGACAAGCCCTTAAGACTTGCTGGATGACAAACTAATTTCCTGACTCAGTTTTGTGAATCTTTGAAATTTCTTATGGCCCAGAATTCAGAACTGCTCAACAGCACCACTCATCAAATCAGAGAAAGTTTGCTCAAAACCTTACGTTCGTTGGTTGCTTTATGGGCATCAGGACTTTGCCATGGACCACACCTACCATGCTGAGGTCTCTGTGAGCATGGAGCAGAATGACAGCCACTGCTCTCAGGCACTTACAGCCTAAGTGTGAAGAAAAGACAATATTTGGCTTGGGGAGCATATGGTGAGACGGGCGATGGCTGGGGACCCAATGCTGATGACCCAGCACTGTGAGCACAAGCCGGACAGCGAGGTCTCTTTGCAGACAGCCTTTGTAGGGCTCCTCTCCCATCTTTGAAGGGGATGCACAGGAGGGATTTAGGTGCTCATTAAGTGACGCATGTTGGCACAAGGGCCAAAGGGAAGTGCAGATAGGCCTTTTGGTAATGGAGATAAGTGGAGGGAAGAGCTGGGGAGAAGCTGTTGTGGTCCTTGAAAGGGGAAGCATCTCATGGGTGTCTGGGGGAGGCTCTGAAGGAAGGGGCAGGACCTGACATCTCCAGTGCTGTTCAGAGCAGCTCTAGGGAGAGATGTTTGTCAAAGCTGGAGGAGAGGAGGTTAGGGTAATTAAAGCTGTGAGGTGGTAAGAGCATGCCTGTTGTTTTCATGATGCCTGCAGAGATAGTTGGTACATACAGGAGTCTAAGATGTAGGTTGTGAAGGTTGGAGTGAGGAACAAGCCAAAGATGACCCCAAGTCCCAGGTGAGGGGACTCCGCAGGACAGGGTGCTGCTCGGGCGAGGAGATGAATGGCCAGGAAGGAAGGTGAAGTGCTGCTTCAGGAATGTATTTGCTGTGTGTGTCAGAGGAACTTGCCGTAAGTTTGAAGTTCAAATCTATAAAAGAAGAGTCCAGACACTTAATCATACTCTAATATTCTTAACAATCCAGTTTCGATTAAAAACTTGCTGCCCCTGAGCACAGAGTCAAATGCTGTAGATAGATATAGACAGATGAGCTTCTTCCTATATCCAGAGAGCAATAATGTGACCGCTACCTTCATTTAAAAATTAATTGTCCTTTTATACTTATGGTTCTTTCAGCAGGCAATCAATACTTTATTTCAGTAACTCTGGCTTCCTACGAGTGTGATTTCTCCTACGTACCTGTAGCACAAAGGCAGGTTTAATTTTTGTTTCTAAACCACTGGCTTTTTGGTTTGTTTCTTTTTTCTTGCTTTACATAATGACCTCAAATTTTTATGCTCAGCTTGTTTTATGCAAACTCATTTATTCAATCTAGCCTGCTCAGTTATGGTCAAGAGACAAATAGTATTCTCTCAACAGACTTGCTTTTAGCCAGTCATAAATTACTGGATGTCAATATTCCCTCTGAAGACTGAAGACATCATTTATGGTGCCCAAAAAATTAAAAATAAACAAACACACAAATCAGTCTGGAGAAAGTGTTAAAAATTGCTGTTGCACAAATGTTTCCTTCTTGTGTAACCCCACGGCAAGCATAACATTAATCTTCATTGAGAAAAAGATGCAACATGCACTTAAAATAACTGTGGGCTGATTATAATTTGAGAGCGTCCTAAATCAAATATTCATTTCTTACTAACTTGAGGAGCATGTGGTATTACTTGTCAACAAAGTGAAAAAAAAGGTTGTGCTTGGGAGCAAGCTGCTGCTTGGAACTACTGAATGAACTAATGGACAGTTGGGGTCTGGAGAGCAAAGCGCCTCCAGTCTGCCAAAGTTCAACTTGTATGGAGAATCCTTGATCAAACTTTGCTGAAGTGAGAGCCTGAGAACACCTAGGAACCTTTTTCAGAGACTGGAAATGGTAGTTCAAATCTAACAAAGTAGGGTAGAATCAGTGATGGACCCTATGAGTTGCTGGCTACTGGGCACAGCAGTGGGAAATGCTAGGACTTCCGCAACATATACTAGCTAAACAAGGGCAGGTTAAGCCAAGACTGAGGTTGTAATGTTGTCTTTGTATCGGCTGCTTTACAATTCATATGGGAGGAAGAGAAGAAACGACATCCAGCGCTCCCTCACTCCCCAGTTTGGGTGGTCTTGCCACATCTCCCTAGTAGCGTCCTCACCTGGTTGGGCTCTGAGCCCTGTGCGAGCCCGTAGCCCAGCCCTGGGAGACGAAGATCCATGTCTCCTGTGCACACCACAGGGCCATCTCTTTGGTCCCCTGTTTGCTTTTCTGCTGCGGGTGTGAGAGCTGCAGTGATTTTGTTAGATGGTTCAACCCCTCCTCCTCGCAGTACTCGCTTCCACCGGGGGGCTGCTGGGAATGTTGGTTCATCAGGTACCGAAAGCCTTTAATAGATGACGCCAGGAAAATGCAAAGCAGTACCTATGATTTGCAAAGTTTAGATGGGCTTGAACAGGATCATCTGTCTGCAGCAGGACCGTCCTTCACTAGGGATATATTTTGATACGGAGTCTGAAGCTGCTTTTCTTCTCACTTGGTGCTATGACGCAAAGCATCTGCATCCCCTTTCGTCATGGTGAGTGGCAAACATACAGGAGTCTGAGAAACAAGTGGATTTGTCTTTTAAGCCAAGGCTTGTAAGGTCTGAATGGGTATGATATGAACCCATTTTAGTGGAGCATCTGCTGCTTAAACTCTCTGCTGTTGAAATCCTGTGGAAGGAGGCAAACCTGCCTGTTGGTCCTGTCAGTTATTTTATAAATTAAACTGTGGCTGTTAGCCAGGACAACTATAAGCAAAGCTATGTGGAAATTTTTCACTGCAGCAAAGCTGACAGGGAGGAAAAAAGAAAAACATAATTTTTTCCACTTCTGCTCTGAAGATTTTTTTTTTTTTTAACAAAAACCAAAAGGTACACTTTGAGTTAGAACAGCAACTCCTTTCTACACAAATACCTACCTGGTGGTAGTGGTGTCCAGGACTCTCTAACTTACAGAATACTTCTCAGAGACACATCTTTTGCCCTTTCGCCTTGAAAAGCTACATGTGGCTGTATCAATATTTTGACATTTGAGGAGAAGTATTGTGGATGAGTGCTTACCAAAATAGACGGGTTGCACCTGTAAACTGCCACAAATGTTGGCGTGAAGAAATCATGTAGCCCTGCTTCATTTCTGAATCACTTATTCAAAATGAAAAGTGAAGTTCTCACTAATGAAGGAAACTCCTAGTCAAGAAGGTATTAAATTAATGTCAGAGGCAAAACAGGAAAAAAAAGGTTACAGGTAGCTTTGCTATAGTAAAAGATGTAGGTTTTGTGTATGCAAGTACTCATCGATCCCTATTGATAGCTAATTCATAAGATCATAAGATATGGGTTTTACACTGGGCTCCCACCGCAGACCCTGCTTGTGTCTGCTCCTTTTCAGAACCAGTTTAGTCTGCAGGGGACAGTAAGGATGGAAGTTTGTAGCTTGTGCTCGTGGATGTAATTTACTATTCCTCTGTTTCTTTGTGGTGATCTAATCAGAGGCATGATACCACCTGAACTACACCCTACCTCAAAGTGAAAAAAATTTTGCAAAGGTGTCTTAAAGACTGAATGGATGCACCATGGGATGTAGAGGCGCTCCTGCGCAGAAATATGGATTTGACTGCAAATCAGGACATGACGTTATACGCTGTGCAGCACCTGTTGCCAGGTTGCTGGGCAAAAACAAACCTACAGAAGGAACAGCCCCAAAGCCTAGAAACCTTGTTGGGTAAGGATGAAAAACCCTTAGAAAACATTGGCAAAATGAACCCTACTTAGACAGATTTATCTCTCTTCACTGGTAGGAGGAACTGGAGAAAACAATAATTGAAGATCTGAACAGCAAAGCGAGGTGCCCCAGGTGATCTGAAGTGAGTTGGGGTTAGGGTTGTTGCAGGGAGCAATGCTTTGTGCTACACGAGACATCCGGAGAAGCTCGCTGCTCCTCACCCTCTCTGGCTGGAAAGCCAGAGTTGTTGCAGCATGTTGGCTAATTTTGGTTATAATTTGTCAGCAGGAGAAGTAGAAATATCATTACTAGTTTTTCCCTGTTTTCTTTTCTCAAGAGAACAGTTCTTCTGTTACAAGCATAAGAACCGGGAGAATGAGAATTGGCCTGTTTGCAGAGACGCTGAGTGTCTGGAGCACCATCTGGAATAACTGCAACCAGCCAAACAATTCAGCATCACAGAAAACCTTCCCATTTTCAGATTCCCCCCCCCCCCCC
>Ga0065711_1038441_pt1 | contig 18753 bp, 14 predicted proteins | sample Hoacrofraction12_FD_59098 | JGI IMG/M metagenome (GOLD analysis project Ga0065711, IMG submission 59098) | Hoatzin crop microbial communities from Cojedes, Venezuela - Epithelial fraction 12 v2 (version 2) | ecosystem: Host-associated > Birds > Digestive system > Esophagus > Crop | place...
CCTCGGGCACCTCTCCTGTCCTCCAGGACCTCTCAAAGATTATGGAGAGTGGCTCAGCAATGACATCTGCCAGCTCCCTCAGCACTCGTGGGTGCATTCCATCGGGGCCCATTTACATCTATAGACCATGTCCTTAAATGTTCTTAATGCCAAAGAGGCCATTCTTTTTCTGATAACATTATTGTATCTTTGAGGTGTTTTTCTTGTCATGTCATGTTGTGATGAATCACACAGTGCCATGCCAGTCACCTTAGGGAAGCGGATATAAAACAAATGCTGCTCAAAAAAGGAATGAAACATTTATAAAACTAAGTATTAGATGTACTCTGCTTCAGCATTGCTAATATTGAGGTGCTGTCTTCCAGCCGATACAGACGGGGTGGTCTGCAGGCATGTCTCATCACCTTACATAAATCACCTCCACAGAGTAACTTACAAGTTTCCAACAGATTTTCTAAGTTGAGCTTTTGAGATCTGCATTTCAAAGCCATAAGGGAAAATATATTGTATTACATTATCAATATGTGAATCAGGCTGGAAAAGTTTCTCCTTAGGGATTTGAAAGCCATTATAGTAAATTTGTGCTTCATAATAAAAAAATATGTATTTCTAGAATAAATCAAATCCAGAAGCACTTTTCTCTTTAGTGCTGGTGAGATGAGTGAGGGTTTCAGGTGGCTGAATCCAACGGTTTGAGAGTTCAACAACAAATCACAGAGATAAGACAAAAAAGCACCCTCCTATTCTCCCATTCCTAATGTCTAACCAGCTGCTTGGGAAAGTTAAATGGCACCTTAAAAGGCAAAAAATGAAACACCACTTATCATCTTAATCTTAAAGGTAATACAAAAAGGCAGATACCCAATCTGCCTGTTGCTTTCAAAGGAATATTTATCTTTTCTTGGGCAAATGTGAGCAGGCAGGAATTGACTGCAGGTGGTGTGTGACAGCTTGTACATCTGGTTCTGCATTATTCCTGCAAGGCACAGAGTAGCTTCAGGACGCAAGTAGAGACCTAGCAAAGGAAAACGTAGCCTTTTTTTCCCCAAAGGAGACAAGACACCTGCCATTGTTTAGGGCAAAGTCTCACTGTCAACCTTGACACTTTGCATTAAAATAATGGATAAGGTGGTTGCTTTGCCACTATGTAGATGCTAAAACTAAGTTTGGACATACTGTTCTACACACGGCTAAGAAACAGTTGATTTCCGAGCATACCACCGCTCTTGGCGTTTTTTAGAGTCTCTAAGCTCTTGGTGCTGCTGCAGTACCTCCCTTGTTCTCCCCCACAGTTCCGCTCTTGCTTTTCATCTCCCCTCCCTTTTGATCCTGTCTCTTCTTCTACCTTTATCTTTCCTCTTCATGCTCCTCCTCCTCTTTCCACCACTATCTCAAATTATTTCTCCCTCTAGATCTTCTTTCCGTTGACAAGGGTGTTTCTTTCTTTCTCCAGAAATGCTTGATTCTGCCAGCGCTGACAGGGCTCCCCATTGCCTCGGACAAGAGGAGCTGAAAGGTGGTGTGTTAGACTGCAGAGGAAGGCTGCCAAGAGGGAAACTCTGCTCCAGAAGAAGCAGAACAAACAACAGAAAGTCTGAGGAGGGGATAACATGTAGACATGCCACATTGGGTGCTTGTCTACTCCTGGAGCGGCCTTAATAGCGTTCTTGCTTTTAGCAATGCTTAGCCTGGGGCTTTCTGCTATCACAGCTGCAGCAACCAGAAAAAAAAGGCAGGCAGGCAACTTACCGATGCTCACACCAAGAAATACAGAACACGAGGAAGAGGAAATATGAGAGTGGTAACGGTACTGAGTTTTTCCAGTAATTCTTTTCTGCAGACAAATGGCACAGCCTGTGAAGTGGATGGGAGCCAACAGCTACCAGTAACGACCCCTCTCGTAGCAGCGGTCATGGTCTGACTGCTGTTCCGCTCCTTGTGAGCTACACAAAATCCCGACTTCCCCATTTCCAACAAAAACGCCAATATTTCAATATTTCTTTCTTAGATCAGGAACAAAACCCGAAGAAATGAACATTTTCTGCAGGGTTCGCTGTTCGTCTCCTTCCAAAGCACCATGCAGCCCGTGACGCTCCGCAGTGGCAGAGGGCAGTGGCTCTGGGGGAACATCTGCCCTCATCTGCCGCAGCCCCGCAGCACTCTGCGCAGTTCAGAAAGGGGCCCGTGCCGCTGGAAGCCAGCAGACATAGTTTTAAAAGTTTGTGTTAAGATTTCGGTCCACTGAATAAGAAAAAGGAATAAAGTATTCCTTTCAGTTTTAATTCCCAGGTTACATCTGCCCAGCATCCAGGTGGATGCAAGTAAATGCATAATCAACAGAAACCAAATGCTTTAGCTGTATGAAGCAGGTGAAATGCTTAAATTCTAGTCAAATTTCCTCATTGGAAAAAACAGAATCTGGGAATGTACGTTTCCCATTACACTATCATCATGGAAGGAAATTCTGGACCACCTCTAATTCTCAATTACTTTTTAAATTGAAACCTACTGGGACAAAAGTCCACCACCTTGAAATAAGTTCTCACATGTGGAAAGACGAATCAAAATTCTTCCTTTCTTTCTACTCTGACTAAAATACACACTCTTTTAAGGCTACTTTTTCTAGAAGTTGAGAAACAAGAATATCTAAAAAGAAAGCAAAACATTTCACACACCGCTCTGACCACAAAAAAAAGAAAGAGAAAATCACACAACTTTGATGTTAGTGTCACTCAGTGAACTACCAAAGGGTATTCAACAACTATCATGACAAGTATTGCATAAAAGCCATACAGTATGATGTAAAAATAAACAGCACAGAAGTTACACTCTTTTTGGGTTATTTTTGTTCAGCCAAAATCCTATGATAATGTAATAGCTCGGCATTACAGCACCTTACTTCTTCACAACCACAAAGGTCTTGCCTTTCTCAAGTGTTTTACTCCAAGTTAATTGGTAGCTAAATGACTCAAGGTATGTAATAGGGTTAGAGAGCACTGTGAATAGATGCTACGCTTTGGTCCACCTAATAACATTTTGTACAGGCTGTCTTAATTAGGACAAATGGAGAGGTTTCTGCAGCAGTGGTACTCACCTGAGTGAGTTATAACAATGTACAAGACAAGCAGAGATGAGGATTATCCCATTTGCCTTTGTGTGAAAAGAATATAACAGAGATTTGACCGCATCTGTCTTTTGTAGAATTTTCTTTAAGCTTTCTATCCAAGTCACCCATCTTGAATTAGCCAACTTAAAGCATCCACCTTTTTTTTTGCAATGAGGACAGAGCAGTAGCGTATTTTTCTCAACTAAGCAACATACTAAATTTCCAGCCACTTGGCCATGATAATATTTTACCTTATGCTGATTAGCCAGTATTAGAAAACTTACGGGGGGGTGAGGAGGAGGAGAGAAGGATTAAGACAAAGACATTTTTCCTCCCACCAGGGACAAAACAAGCCAAAGACTTTTCCCCCTTGTTTTTCTTACCGTCACTTCCAGAAATCCCAGGTCCAGTGTCTGCAGAATTGAAAAATGTGCAGCAGATGAAGGAAGTGTCACATGGTAACACTGGGACTGATTTTCATGTAGACAAAAATCCCTTAACATAAACTTTAAAGATATATTTTCTGCACTGCAAAAACACTTTAAAGTAACCTTTGTACAAATCAGTGTCAGGGCTGTGGCGCTTAATTGATTAAGATGCTGGAGGGTCTGAAAAGAAAATGGTTGTACTGCAAAAAGTGCAGCTCCTTCAAGGTGTTAAAATCTAATGAGATTTTCCACTTGTTTGTGCACAGTTGGCTCCGGGCATCTTTTGTAAAGTCCTGCTCAGCTCTGCTGAGGAGCTGGAGAAGAAAAAAAAATTTAAAGCTGCTCAGTTATTGTTTCTTGCTTTGAATGACAAGCTCAATTATTAGGTTTTTCCAAAGCTCTGTATGGCCATCAGATATGTTTTTTCTCGTTTGGAGGTTCTGAACCAGCCAGCAGGACTCTGACCAAATTTATTGTAAACTGCTACAGCGTTGGTGGCAATTCCTTACTCAGTACAAGCCTGTGTTGTGTCTAGCAGTCACATCAGGTTCCCGTGTTCCTCCAACTCTATGAAAGACTGAGTTCATCTCTTTGAAAGCAAAACCCCTCAGTAAACCCCTCCTCTGATCCCCTCTCACACAAGGCCTTGTTTACCAGGTAAAACAGTAGCTTCATTCTTCATTTCTCATGCCTCTGGGAAGAGGTGAAAAAACATAAAAATGAGAAAGGAAATGGACTTAAAATGGAGATAAAGTACTGAGAAGAATAAATTGTGGCAATAATGACCAGAAGGTAAAAATCTGTTCCCTCCAGTAGTCTTCATTTAAAATTTCACTCTCCTGATTAAAACTTCGTAAATAGTAATTATTATCACAAAGATATTCATAAACAGATGTTTTAAAAAATGCAAATTCATTCACAATTCAGAAAATATGCAGTTTATGAGCCATGGGGAATTTAATCTTTGAAAGCAGAAAAATGCATCAGACCCCATTTCCAACAGAAGACAGTAAGTCAGTACTGGAAACAGCACTTTTTTTTTTTTCTCTACTTATTAAATATGATAATGGAGAGAAAAACCTATTATTTACTGAAGACTATTGTTTTTGTATTGCATTTGTATTAATAAAAAACTATAGAGTATACCTTACTCCAAGTTACTTTATTCGTTTAGCATAAAATTGAAGCATACTTCTGTGAACGAAAGTAAAAATAGTTTCTGTTAATACATACATAAGTATCTACAAATAATTCAAAAGGTACATGTTATTTTGCTTTCCTCCTTAGAAAGGGAACATTTCTTCAAATCAGACGCATTTCTGGTAAGTAATGAGCTTTCCTGACCCTCATTTGTTTGTGAAATACAACACGGACTATTGTTTCTGTGTGGGTAACTGAGTGTGGAGTCTCTGCTATTTCATACCAGGAGATACTACTAGAAATGATGAAATACTATAGATTCTAAAATGAGTATGGTCACTTAATTTTAAAGCAAAGCAATTACTGTTCTATTACCAGGTATTCTGAATCAATATCTTGTCTTGCAAGTTGCACTCACATCCAGAATAAATCTATAATATTACAAGTAGGCAGAGGTAAATAGCAACAGAGCAGAACAGATATGCAACAGGAGTCCGTGGAGATAGTTTGCATAGGTTATAGACTCAGACTGACCAGCAGGGAAAATACAGGTTGCTTACTGGTCTTCCAGATGTCTCAAAATACCAAACTTGCCCAAGGACATACAGAATTGATGGAGCTTCTGGAAACAGCAAATTACAATTACCTTATTTTCAACAGCTAGTCCCTTTAACATCAAAGGAACTAATAAAGTGCAAAGAGTGTGCTGGATTTGACCTGAAAGACACACATGCACTTTTATATTACGAGGTAATATTTTATTAGTAACGGTAAGCCTCATAGCTGGCTTTCTTACTGGTTATTATGGTCTTGGTTTTTCTCCCGTTTTCTTTACTCTCTATAATTCTTTGAAAAAACACCATATAGCTCTCATTTCTTGCTGACTAGAAAAAAATCTCTCCCTCTCACAAGGAAAAATAACAGAATCACAGCGTTTTAGTAATAAATAAGGTATTTAACATGAATAATTTGCAAGTAGAGAAGTGATCCCTGATACAAGTATAAAGAATAGAAAAGTAGATCCCCCAGCTGAAGAAATTTTTAATGCTATACTTGTTGTTTTAATTGATGCTTTATACATTAGCATTTTTAAAGTTCAAACTCCTGAATTTTATTAAATGCTCTATATTAATAAAGGATTACACAACTCCAGGCCCCAAATTATAATAATCACTAAATTAAACCTCCTCAGGCCCTCTGAACAGCAGGTAAGTGCCACCTCCTCCACGGGAGCGGACGTGGGGTTCCCAGGAGGTGCGAGGGTGCTTCGCCCCGTTCCCAACCCAAGGGGTGTCCTAGTGTCCTACAGCTTGAGCTGATCCCTGGCAGCGGGGTTGGGTACCGGCCCCGAGCAAACAGGCTCCGTTACACCACGGCAGCCTGCGCAGGAGCCAGCCCAGCAACAAGCCGCACCACGCACACTCTCTAGTGGTCTGTCCTATGTGTTATTTTAAGTTATATTCAATTATTAATGCAACGTAGGTACACTGAACTGGGGGCAAAGCGCTAGATTTCTGATCCTACAGCACAGTGCTCCGCTGCTCAGTTTACTCTGGAATTTTTCCCCGTTCGCTGTCATAACACCGAGGATTAAACACATGATCCTGAGAGTGGGTTTGTGACAGCTGGAGACACGGAGAGCAGCCCCAGCGAGCACAGGACTAAGTCACCCTGCCAAGGCACAGAATTATAGCATCTAAGATGAATTAGTTAATACTACAGTGAACTGGGTCTGAATTTGGTTCCCCCGCTCCTCCTGCAAGCAAACAGCGAGTCCAGCAAGGCAGAAGTCTGGGTCTTAGAGGGAACAACATCCCAGCCCAGTTTTACTGGGGAAAGTCTGTCCTGTGCACATTCAGAGCGACACCTCCTGAGGAAGTGTGTCCAATTCCTGCATATGTTCTTGCATGACACAGCCAAGACTCCAGAAACAGAGAGCTGAGAGTTTTATTTATTCCTCCACAGCAACCTTTCCTCTTCTGGTCAGTAATGCCTACGTAAGAGCACAGAAAACAAAAAAAGAAAGCGTACATATCCCCGAGGATCCAACCCGAGCTGACGTACATTTACAAGGTGTGCGCTGCGATGTCCACATCTCTGCATAGCCTGCCTCCATACTACCTCCAGTAAAAGAGAGAGGTCATGGCTCGATGGCATGTGTTGGTGCGCCCAAAATAGACGGGCAACAGGTTGAAGAGGAGAGAAGCTTGCCAGGACTGTGTAAGACTTGCTCATATATATATGCACCACCCACGTAGGTATGCATATAGGGGGGCTCAGTTGGCCACTGGCCTATTTGGACATTACAAAAAACTCTGCTCAGTATGGCTTGGTTCAGGTGTTTGCTCCTCTTCTCCATCTCTAGTCTAGCAGAGTGAGGTGAAGATGCAGACAAACGGCCAGATGGCCAAAACGCAGGAATTTCTGCAGGGAATGAGAAGTTCATGACGATAAAACTAAAATAAATAAATTGGCATTCTACTGTGCTGGAACTTAAATCTACCATTAAAGCTATGTAAATAATGCTGGGACACTGAAAGATAGTGTGGCTTAAAACCTAAGTGAACTGATCTGTCATGCTTGAGATACGAGCTCATGATGAGCCCTCTGCAATCTAGAAATAGTCATTATCAGGCTTGCTGTGGAGAAAAACAGATGGGGCAAAGTTCCTCATGCTTGTCAGAGAAAAGAACCATCTCCTCAGGTACCAATTGGAATGATGATCATCTACAGGTGTTAAAAGTATCTCTCAACACAAAGGGGAATTAAAGGCATTTGGGATAAATACTTTTTCTTCTTTCCATCACTACCTCAATCCACATTGTGACTTGGCCCGAACATACCTCCATAACTTCCTTTCAGCCAGAGGAAGATCCCCTCTCACTTTGAGCAAGTAACTCCTCCAGAAAGCAAAGCGCAATCTGTGTTTATTAATAATCACCTGAGCAGCAGTCACATGTATGAACACACACACAGTCCAAGCGCTCCTCTAGCATCTCTCTCCACCCCTCACAGGGATTCACCTTCCTTCTAGGCTGATTTTATCTGTCTCTAGACAATGCACTTCTGCATGTACGTAACATGCTGCAAGCGTTGTCTTCCAGGAGGACGAGAGTTGACTTTCCTCCTCTAAACCAGGCTCCTGGCAACAGCCTTTTCTACATATGTTTGGGATGTTTCTACTTTACATTCAGCATTCGTTATTGCATGTTATTTATCAATGATATGTAAAACCCACTTCACCATTACCTATAGAATGAAAAAGGACGTGGACACAGCTTACGCTGATAGCTCCTGCATTCAGCTCTTTGGAAAGAAACTTATCATACTGTAGGTTAGTTTAATCCTCAGGTTTGTCACTGCAACTGCTGGAAGAGTGACTTTCTAAACACTATTTTGACAGCATCATTCCAGACAGCGTCTTGAAACAAGATTATATTGTGTACCCATGTTGTCAGTAAGTACTAAATCAGTCTGCCAGCATGTTAAACGCTTGCCATTGTGCTTGGGTCCATCTCTCGTTCTAGAATAGCTGATCAAGGGGAATAATGCAATTTCCTCGCATCGGAATTCTATGAGGACATTGGGAAACCGTGGGCCACTAAGAAAAAACGACATCCTCATGATGGTAGCCTCATGTTGATGCAGTCACAGATTAACTCACCTCTTGAATATAGTAGGAAGCAAAAAATTGAGCCAAAACCTGCATTTCTAGGAAGATTCGCATGCTAGCACATGAATATTAGCAGTGTTTGTGTCCACAGGGATTTTAGAGTGGTTTTGAAACAATCGGTGTATCAGTAAATACCACATTTTTCAATGAGCACAGGAAGTCGGCAAAGCTTTTTGTGAAAAAAGCAAAGTTAAAACTCATTAGAGCTCACATCAGGCATTTGATGGGCTTTACAAGCTGCCTTACTGTCTTAGAGTGAAAAATAACCGGGAGAAATTGGTTTATATTTCTAAGTGTCCTGGATTCTCCTTCTAGCTAGGAAGTAAAATTGCCCCATGCCAGACACATATTCCCCTGATAATTCTCCTATTGTTTTAAAATTATGAGTTTTGACAAGGGTTATAAAGATTGCCATTAAACTCTGCTCTTGAGAGCTGCAATGGAGTGCAGCGAAGAAAGTAAAAATAGCGAGGATCTGGGCCTTATTTGCCTCCACCTTAGAAAGCAGCAGAAGGAATAATGGTGGCAGGAATATTCAGGCCTTTTCCATCTCAAAGTCAGGTTTCACGATGTGACCGCACAGACCTGCCTTGTAACTGGCCCTGGTCACTGGGAGCAAGTCTCACAAGGAAACTCTCTGTTTATGGCTTGCTGTGGCAGCAAGGAGATCTAAGGGGCTCCCCTGGACAGGATTGGCTTTGAGTGGAGGAGGGGAAGGAATTTGCCCCACTGCAGTTCTCCCATCCAGTGCTGGAGAGAGCCCAGACTTGCTGGTGTTCAAGGAATATGTATCTTCCACCAATTTTTTTAAGGGCCAGGTTGCTAGAGAAGGCAAATGTACTTGTTACGAAAGTTTAAAAATGTTTGTTGATAGGTGCTGACTTAGTGCTTTCTTTTAATGTTCCTTTTAAAAATAAAACAGGTGAATAAATAAGAAAGTACATAATAAATAAGTAAACCTCAAGCTTCAGGTTATGAATACTGAACTAATCTAGTGCAAAACTTGCCCTTTAAAACACTAAAAAAAATCAAGCGCAATGTATTTCTCGGGTCTTGTATTACTCTTTCCTATTAAGCTGAATTTACCACTTAATTTGTGGACTGTATGGCAGAGGAGTAAAGCAGTGCTCTGGTTGGTCATGCAGAGAGGTGGTGCAGAAGGCATTGCTGAAACCTTCCAACACCAAGAGTGGCTTGGAGATCAGAGGAGCTGAATGGGGACATTTTGGACTTCGGCAGTACCTCAAAAGAAAACCACATTGGAGGAAATTCTGCTTTTTGCAGGTATATTAATCTGACTGGCATCCAAAATAAAGCAGAATGACTGGGATTATAAGGAAAGAGAATCCAAGCAAAGAGAAATTTAGATAGGATTTTGTTGCTTGCTATTTTAAAATCTGACTCAACACTCTTGTGATCTCTTTGGTGAGGAGAGCTTTCTGTGGTACGACTCCAGGAAAAATTACAATTGAAAATTTAAAGTAAATAGGATACAAACTGAACGGCCCAATATTCCTTCTGTGTTGAAAAAAGGAGGAATATAAACATGCTTGTATATGTAGTATGCTATCTCTATAAATGAGTATACTATAACGCGGGGAGCAGGACCCCAAAATCAAAGCCAGGGACATTATGTTGCAGCAAAGCCCCGAAGCGGGGAGCACGGGATGAGGCTTCTGGTGATTTTTATTCTGGAAATCAGGGAACTGATCTATATGACACATCATGTAACACCACAGAGTCTCATTAGCACATGATAACCCTATCCCTCATTGCTGATTATCAAATAAATAAGGGCAGTCAATCAATCCAGTGTTTGTTTATGTAATTAATGCAAAACTCACAGGATTAGCAACAGATTTTGGTAGATTTTATTACCTTGGGGAAGGATGGAAGTAACAACTTCCAAACCATCAGCTATTAGTGTTGTTCTTGGAGAAAACTAAGGCTTACAGAACCCTTTTGCTATTACAACCGGATGGTTGTTTAACATGCCAGGTAAAATCAGCAAAAACGAGTATGGCCCCAGATCCATTAACTGGACGGTCCTAATCGGAGCTCTCCTCCTCTGCAGCTGCAGAGCAGCAAAGCAGCACAGAGCCAGCCAAGGAAGGCCCAGAGCTGGTGGAACAGCAGATTTCGGGGTGCTCAGGGCCAGCGTGCAACAGGTGGACAGGGGCAGGAAGCAATGCCAGCGCTCCTACAGACAGGTTGGGGCTTTGCAGGAGAAAAAGCTACATTCTTCCTAGTCCTCATGCTGCTTAAACTCTTATCCGCCTGTGGAGAAGACCTAAACATCTGTCTGCTTTCTCCTTCCAGTCTTATTCTGCTGCTCTTTCTGTTAGAGAAAGTCATCAGTTTTCCCCCCACATAAACAAATTACTTGCAAAGGGTAACATATTCTGAGATTAAAGTCTGTGACCTAAAATTCCCAGTATACACAGGCCCAGATTAAATTCTCCTTTTTAATTTTAAAAGCTGTCAACAAAGCCACAAAAGAAAAATATATACAGAATAATGATTGATAGAAGAAAAAACAAAACAAGTAAAACATTATTGATAAAGAAAAGCCAAAACATTAATAAAACATTTCCCGTTCCTCTTTGTAATTTCTAGTACTTTTATCTGATTTAGCACACGAAAAATTCCTTGAATTTTAATTTGGAAGTTTGTCTGAAATTTTTTCTACATTCAGTGGTGTCAGTACACAAACACATTTGTACAGTTTGCAGTGTACTTTGGTTAAATCCATGTAAAACTTTAAATTTGTTTCAAGGGAACTCTGGATGGGATCTAAATAATTGAGCAAGAGAATCTTGTTAAATATTTAGAAAATATATATTGGCGTTTTGACATTTTACAGTACCACCCTATTAAAATTTATGGTAAGGAAGATTCTATTAAGCTTCTGAGACACTAAGTACTAAATAATCCCTGGGGAGAAGAGAGGAGGGAATCTAAGTATCTACTTGTAGCTAACCCGTTTCCAGAGTTTTTCAGTAAACACTACAATCCAATATGCATTCAAAACAGTTGACACTGGTTGGATGCAATGAAAATAATTTTATCTAAAAATTTAGCCATGTACCCAGACTTCTTGGGTCTGCAAATACAAAGAATTCCACATATACACAGCAGCAACTGTTATTCCATCTAAACGTTTCCATCTCTTTTTCCTTTTAGACTTGGTTGGAGATGAAGAGCTGCAAGGTTTGGATTCATCCTGTATAACTTCAGGCATGGATTCACCTGAAGTAAATCCTGTACTGCATGGGGATGAGGGTGGGTGGAAAAAGAAGGCAGGATAGCTGAAAAATGAGGGACCGATTAACGAAGCAGAAGGCTTAGTCCCATGTCACGGAAGGAGTGGTAAAGAGAATCTCTGAAGATACTCATGGTGTGGAACAGATCTCATATTTACCCAACAGAGAGAAGCCACTGATGGTTTAAATGGCTTTTGCATCACTTTATTAATATTTTGAGCATCAGAATGGAGAAGCCAGACAAGACTTTTTCAGCAAGTCAAGGTAAGCTCTTCAGAGTTTGACCCCAAAAACATGGGTATACAGTCAGCAGACTCTCTGATTCGGAGTGATTTGCACCAAGCAATCTGTCACGGTAACACCACAAAACCCTGCACAACTACTGATGCATAAAAAAGGCACATACATATATATATATGTGTGTGTAAGTATATTCATGCTGAGCAAAGTGACAGGCACTCTATGTCCTTTTAATGGCTTGAAACATACTGAGAATAGAATTTTAGTCCCTTTTACTGATTATTCACAACAAAATAACATGAGCTTAAGAAAGAGCTGCGTGTTGTACCGCATTCCAGGGAATTAACTGTTGCACGAACCACTATTACTGTTGCTGGTCAGAAGATATGAAAAAAAAAAAAAAATGGGGCACTTCTGGCCTCTGCAGATTAACTGTGCAAGCGCAGTAGACACTTGCCCTGAGTCTTCTGGATTGATTTTAGACACACAGAATCTGTCAGACATCTAATACAGAACACTGGACCAGGTTGCCCAGGGAGGCTGTGGAGTCTCCTTCTCTGGAGATATTCAAGACCCGCCTGGACGCGGTGCTGTGCAGCCTGCTCTGGGTGACCCTGCTTCAGCAGGGGGTTGGACTAGATGACCCACAGAAGTCCCTTCCAACCCCCACCATACTGGGATTCTGTGATACGAAGCTACCCAACGTGGGAGCAAGGTGAATGATCACTACCAGTGTAACTCTACCATCAAAAGCAGTCAAGTGAATGAGGCTCCTAATACAGCCCTGGAATTCTGAAATTATTTTTTTTAGAGTTTACATTCATATGGTTTCCTTGACAATTTTCTGTTTGCCTAGCAATAGCACTGACTCACTTTCTTAATTACTTCTGTGATTCATTTCCCAAAAAATATTGCAGCAGAGATGCTGCTTCAAGATGAGAAGAATCTGAAGATGCCCGAGAAATGTGCTTTGCCACACTGACACACAAGATCAAACAATAGGTTGTGTCAAACAGCATTAAACAGGTTTAGGAGGATCACTCTTTGACTTTCAGTTTCTGACATACTGTCTCAAATTGCTCAGTTTTTTCCTTGTTTGCACTCCGCTGTCATTACAGCGCTATGAAAAGTGATTGTCTTTGTGACTACAGCTATTTTATTTCATTATTTCCCCTTCTGCAGCTATTCAAGGCAAGCTGCTGGGACCACAATTCCTACAGAGCATCCAGCTAAATTCCAGACATCACAGGGTTATTTATAATTTTGTATAATGGGGTCAACTCAATGACAGAGTGAGAAGGGATGATGCAGATTCACCAACTTTCACATTTCATGTCTGTATTTGGTGAATCTTGACTTCTAGCTCACCCTTGAACTTGCCTGAATTACGCTGTTTTAAATTAACTACAAAATTAGTAAACAAAATCTAGTAACAATTTTTAAGAATTCAAAACACACCAGCTGTCTTAATCCATAAATCAGACGACAGTGTTTGTGTTCCCAAATCAGTGACTGGGCAAGCGCTTCCAACACAGCAGTGACACTCCTTTCACAGCGATACCCCTTGTGCCCCCAGAAGCAGAGCTCTCCCACTTCAGGAGCTGCAAAATCAGGGGAGTCGACAGTTTCTTCCATGAAGAGCTTAAATCTAAATTTAAGACAAAACTAAAATAGAAAGCGTGTGCAATGAATGTGAGTTGCTCAGGTAGTTCTGAGTAAATGTACTGGGACATCAGGTTGCTTAGACTCATACAGGCACTTCACCAGGAAGAATAATGCTCTTGCAGATGTTGCCGTGAGAATGTTATTATTCACATAAACTTGAAATTCATTTTAGAATCATAGAAGAGTTGGGGTTGGAAGGGACCTTTGGAGGCCATCTAGCCCAACCCCCCTGCAGTAAGCAGGGACATCTTCAACCAGACCAGGTTGCTCAGAGCCCTGTCCAACCTGGCCTTGAATGTTTCCAGGGACGGGGCAGCGACCACCTCTCTGGGCATCCTGTGCCAGGGTTTCATCACCCCCACTGTAAAAAGTTTCTTCCTTATTTCCAGTCTAAATCTACCCTCTTTGAGTTCAAAACCATTACCCCTTGTCCTGCTGCAGCAGGCCCTGATGAAAAGCCTGTCCCCATCTTTCCTATAAGCCCTCCTTAAGTACTGGAAGGCCACAGTAAGGTCTCAATTTTCTGGAAATATTAATCAATTAAAACTCAATCACAGAAGTGCTACAGGAATATAGAAACAGAAACACTGGAAGGTTACTGACTTTATTTTTTTGCTTCTAGCACATACTCTAAAGGGGTTTTTCTGTGTTTTCTTGCCTGTAAGAAAGAGCAAATATCTAAAAGATTCGGGGATCTCTTTGGTTGCACAGGCATGACACAGAATCTCTGTCAATAATTTGTGAGTAATTTGGCAGGAGTTACCGAGCCGTCTGATTTAGAAGCCACCATTAAGCAGTCAGCACAGCAGGGTTTATGTACCTTGGCCTTTCATTTGTAGTTCTGAATCCAGCACATTAGTCTACTCCCTTCACGTGCTATTGTTATATATATGTGTGTATATACACACACACACAAAATACTTTGTATTTACTCCAATATACTTTGTTTATTTATTCCTGTATCTTTAGTAAAAAGTTAAATGTGAAATCTTGTAGGATGTTTAATGCCTTTTATTGGATGCATAAAAATACTGCAATTTTTCTAGATTTTTCTCAATTAATACATAAAAAATACTGGAAAGAAAAACTTACGTAGAACTTTTCAGTTCTCATCAAGTTCGGCTAGATTTAAATATAATCCTCAGTACTCTTGCTGTTTTCTCAACTGCTATGTTCCTTATAAAACAGCCATAACATTTTTTAGGGAATATGTGCTTTAGAATAGATTTTTAGAATTTTTCTTCTAACTCAAAATAGTGAAGTAGATTGCAGCTACATGTTAGGAAGCAATCATCATTTCCCCCCAAATTACCTTTTTTATTGAATTTTGTTCTTGCTGTTTTCGTTGAGAGCTTTTTATGTTAAGATTTTACCAGCTGAAAACATACATTGTGATAATATTTGCAGCTGGTCATCACTTCAGCTCAGACCCTGGCTGAGCTGAATTCAAACAATAGCAATGAGCCACTTTAATGTAATTTTGGCACCCCTAACTTAATATTGCCTACAAAGTATCATAATTCTCCACAAGTGCGTAGTGGGTGGCAGGAAATTTATGTTCATTAATGTTCTGTCTGATGCACTCATAAGGCTCTTCTTAGAAACATGCAAGAGAAAATAACTAAATATCAAGTATATGACACTTGCAAAATAGGGGGAAAAGAAGTCATACTACCTGACCAGAAAAACTTACATAATTTTTTAAATTATTTCAAGATATCAGTTCTCTGAAAAGTTATGGTCTACATTAATTCTTCCACTAACGTAATCATTAGATGTATTTAACTTAAATATTAGACTTCCACCAGAAAGTTTAAAAACATTTTTATAGAAGCTTTGAGGAAAAAGCCCCAAACAACCAGATTGTACCCTATTTTGCTACAGAGCAAGGGAAAAATCCTCTCTAGTCACATCTTTACGTCAATGTCTTCATGCCTGTGGCCCAGGCTTAAGAAGGCTGTGGTTGTTCTTTAAAGCTGATGTTTCTCTGGGAGCAGGAGAGCGAGCTGTACCACCCAGCCGGGCTGTCAAAGCCACCCTCGTGTGCCCATTTCCTATCTCTTCAACGCCCATAATGATGAGATGCAACGTCTAGGACCCAGCCCAGTTTCAACATCCACACAAGCATTTCAGAGATACTGGGGGGAAGAAACTGAGCAAACTGTCACAGACACAGCTAGATACCACCCAGAAGTGCTTTTTTGTTAGCAAAGGAGCCTTTATCCACCTCCAGAAGTCTCAGGTTTGACTCCATGAAGCTCTCTACACCCCTCACAATGAGATTTTAGCTTCAGCTGCCCATATGGTATCTCTTCCTTCAGCTTCTACAACAAAATCTGCTTCCCCTGTGCAGCTGATGGAGAGTCCTGGTGCAGGGCCACCTCCCTGGGCCACCTCACATTGCTACGAAACCCACCTGAGGTCGAGGTCTATTACCTAAGCCAGAAAACACAGGTGGTTTTTTTTCTCAGCACAACTTGGTAGACCAAAAAGGCATCTATTTTAAGCCATGATCTCATCTGTCCCCTCAGTTATACCAATTCTATAGATGAAGTATATGTCTGGGTATATATTGCACAGAGAAAGAAACCTCAAAAAGCTGTGCTAAAGGTAGTAGCTCTGGGCATGTACCATTATACACAGGACATTAAAACATGCTTCTCTAAAAACACGATTCGCATCAAGCAAAAAATTACCTTTGTACACCCCAGTATTTGGGAAAGCATCCTTGGCTGTGTCATCCTCCCTCTGCACCACAGCTCCCCTTCGCAACTCGCTCCCACGCGGTCCTGAGCTACAGCATTACACGCCGAACTTTGAGAGCCCAAATACCAACATGGATAATAGCTGGGGAAGGAGAAAAACCACCAAGCCCCAACATTTCAAGAAACGGCAAGAAATGTAAGATGCTGCATCGTCTTTGATCATAACCAAGTCCCAGTGCATGCGCTGGTCTGAGTGATATTCCCAAACTATCGCTCCATTAATTCATGCTATCACACCTACCTGATTTGCCATTAAATACCACGGTGCATAGTGCTAGACCACATTATCTCATTAAGAAAAATGGGCTTCTCTTACATTCATGGCAATTCCTGTGATAACTGAAGAGGAGCTGAGTGCTGCTGCTTGGCTGTTTGAAGTACAATGGCTGGGGCTGTTTACACTGCTAATGAGACTGGGATCCCACCTCAGATTTGCCTCTAAAAAAAGTTTCAAAAAGCAAGTCGCTCTTGCAGGTTTATTCAGTCCCCGCTAATTAGCTAATCCTGTGCAATTAATCTTAGAATTAGAAACTAGTTGAGTGTTCATTGCTGTTTAATCAGATTATTAATAATACAAGCGGTCTTTTAATTATTCTTCCAGTATACTCCTCCCTCTGTACAAACATGTTTTGACTTTCAAAACACACTAATTAGGACCAAGTTATTTTCCCCAAAAATAAACGTTAAGTAACTCTTAAATCGCTTGCTCTGGCTAGTAAAATTTCTTAATCAGACTGGATGCTGTTAAAACATTCTAGATCTCCTGAAAACTCTTTCAGATCCTCAGCAGATTTTCTTTGTGAAAATTAAGTTCTGATGTGCAATGCAGTTACTTCATTGTATGGTCGAAAACACTCGGGCTTTCTGTCCAAGTTCAAATGCCTTGATGCTCCAGGGGAGAACACAGCACATGGCAAGTATATCCCTCAGCTGAATAAAGTACACTGAATTAAGAACAGAACACAATTACAATAATCACACACCCTTCTAGGGAAATTATCCACCTCAAAAACACACAGCAATAGAAGCAGTCTTTGGCCTGAGTAAGGGCTTCGCCCTGAGGACCTGACTCCAGTCTGGCTTAAGGCTCCTTCACTGTTGCTGGGGTGCGAGGGAGGACCTGGGGGGTCTGCGGCAACTTCATGGTGATGCTGAGCTGCGGCAGAACCCGCTCCGAGCTGAACCACTGCACTGACCCGGAGCAAGCGTGTCCTGCGCCCCATCGCAGGCTGCCAAGTATTACGGTCACTAGTGCTAATGACTGACAAATATTCATAATACATATTCTGAGTCCAGCCAAATTAATTACTTCTGCATAAAACATAGAGACTATATACACCCTCTTGCCTCTTCAACCAAATGCGGCAAGTCATTAATGGCCATAAGAAACAGCATTTATTGTATGCAACTCGCCTCCAAAGCTCTCAGCACAAAGACTTTCTCCTCCATACTCTTTAAATATAGATGAGTGGTTTTTCAAAAATGGTAGAATTATTCAGTTCTTTGTTATTGATAAAATACTCACAAAGGTCGCAGATGCAGCACTTTATAGATGATAAATATTCCCAACAGGAAAATCCACTGAAAAAAGCTACTCTGACCTTTTATCCATCGCAAAATGACTTCCCAGGCAGTAACAGCCCCATTTTGTCTTGTTGGTTTTTTGTTTGTTCTCCCATGAACTTCAAGGATGTCTTCTATTAGTCATTCCAGGGGAAGAAAAAACCCTCAACAACACTGCTAGTAAAATTCAGCAAGAGATTTCAGATAATTTTCGTAGCAGAAAAACATGGAGAGAATCAGTGAAATCAGGATGTCCTTCACAAAATTATTGCTTCATTCATTGTACCACCGACGTTCTCACATTCTTTGCTGCATAGTGACGACATCTACCTATTCAAACTATCTCTCTGTGTTCACATTCACACATTAAAACACTCACATGCACGCACCCCAACAATACAAACACAGCTACACAGCATTTGCGCAGAAAGGGAAGAACGTAATATTAAAATAAAATCTTATTATTTTTAAGCCAAAGTCAGAGCTTTTAAGGCTCTCCAAGCAGCTTTTCAGTGGCTTGAATGTGACAGTGGGTGAAGGCCTTGCAGGTGAGTGCTGACAGTGCTGGTTTGTTACACCGTACTGCCAGGTGTGCCTTATGCATTGCAGAAACGATAATAAAAACTTGGAAGTACTCAGGAGCACTTTAAAATGTTAACAATGCCATCCTTTGTATCAGACAAGCACCACTGCTAACTTTAAATCCAACCGCACATGCTCTAAGATAAGGAAAATACTGTTAGCAGTAGTCGAGAAACACACAGAATCGCAGAATGGCAGGGGTTGGAAGGGACGTCTGTGGGTCACCCAGCCCAACCCCCTGCCCAAGCAGGGTCACCCAGAGCAGGCTGCACAGCACCGCATCCAGGCGGGTCTGGAATATCTCCAGAGAAGGAGACTCCACAGCCTC
>Ga0065711_1006258_pt1 | contig 18752 bp, 6 predicted proteins | sample Hoacrofraction12_FD_59098 | JGI IMG/M metagenome (GOLD analysis project Ga0065711, IMG submission 59098) | Hoatzin crop microbial communities from Cojedes, Venezuela - Epithelial fraction 12 v2 (version 2) | ecosystem: Host-associated > Birds > Digestive system > Esophagus > Crop | place...
CCAATTTTTTTTTTTTTTTTTTTTTTTTAAATTAAAAGATGAACAAAAGATGTCCAGTAGTCATACATGCAGGATCAGAAAACTTTTCCCAGCGTTTGTGTGAAAGAGGAGGACCATGACTTTCTGCTTCTGGTCTGACTGAGTTTCTGTGAACCATTCACTGCAATTCCATTGTGGCAAAGTGCTGGGTGCAATCGCCTGTAGCGCAGCAGGTGGTAGGATGACTCTTCGCAGACTCATTACTGTCCCACAACACCCGTAGCTTTTTCTGCATATCTAGCCCCACTCACCACTAAAGAGGAGAGAGATAATACACTCTGCCTTTGACATGACTCTCCAATCCCAATTAACAAAGATGCACTGCACAGCACATGGAATTTAAGGTGGTACTTCCAAGTAGAGGTCAAAGAGAAAGTTCCTACATATTCACCTGGAAGATACACGGTCAGTTCCTGTATTTATAGGCAATTGTGACAGCTGAAAACATGAACCAGCTGCTTAAGGGCTCAGTAAGGGAACTATGGTCACTGTTCATTCTCCTTTTGAACACCAGCTAGCATCCAAAATTTCAGGGGCTGTAAGACTTCCATTCCTGGCCACACAACATACAAGCAGGAAAATTCAGAAGAAAAGATTTGTTTTCTTTATAATCAAGGGTAGTTGGTCATAGCCAGCAAAACATTTCTTAAGGAATATAACGTGATGAAGTTATTTAATGTGCCTGAAACATGTCTGGTTATGTATTTGACACGTATCTAGATAGCTTAAGAAATACAAAAAGCAAAAACCATGCGCTATGGTTCTCTTTCTGACAAATGACTGTATTAAAGAAATGTTGCATGTTCTCAAAGTTCACAAACAAGATTGTTTTTATCCTCTTGCTAGCATGTAGTGCAATATAATCACTATTGAACCTAAGAGATGAGGGAAATTAACATATATAGTAATATTAAAGCACTACAATATACTTACTGACTAAAAGTCTGGGACAGTTTTTTACAGCCTATCATTCCTCAAGTTCCAGAGTGAAGGTGTCACACAACAGTGTGATGGAATCACTCAGACTGAAGAAGGAACATTATTGTTTATATATGTTCCTTACAACGCCAACAAGTGCACATAGATTTGCAAAATATCCCAGCAGGAAGCTTTCTGAATACAAATTCATAAAACACTTATTTTTCTTGCACACGGTCTAGTATTTGATTGCTTCCTTAATGGTTAAAAAAAGAAAAAAAGAAAAAAAAGGGCAAGAGAGCAGGATCATGGAAAGCAGAGTAGTGAAAGGTCACCCACTAACTCCTCCCTTGAAATTACAAGCAGCAAGCTGGTTTCTAATTAATTCTGTCTCAAAAACTACTTCTGAGTTCATCACTGAACACAAATCCTCATCTTAAAGACTGACCATTAAGCTATCCCCAAGGGAGAGATCAAATATTTTTAAAATACTTTAGAGAAATGTGTTTTAGTGTAATTTGTCTTTGTTATGACAATAATCACAATAACCCTTGCCTTGACATGAACGAATGTGTATATCCCACAGGAAAGCTGCAACCTTTTGCACCTAACCCCATCAAAAAATCCCAATCTCAGCACAACCATGTTGTTATAAGAAGCTTCACCAGAAACATGAGTGATAGAATAGGCTGGACTGGGAATTAGCAGGAAGTATTTATATCTCAGGCTATGCTGAGCTATCAGAGGTTCTGATGACTTAGCCTTTCTTTCAGATGAGATAAAAACCAGAGGTCCTAGCATCTGGTGGCCATTAGGAAACCAGATATATTGGAGTTATTAGACATTGCATCCTGGTCATATTCCAAGACAAACAATTATATTCAGCCTTCTTAAAATTCCTTATTGTTTCAGAGAAAATCATATATTCTTCTACCCATTGAAAGGTGCTGTGCAATGTTTATTGGTATGCTGCAAAACAAAACACCAACACTGCAGGAATCTAATACGCTGTACTCCACAATCACACGACGCTTGCTTCATCTCTTACATTTATCATCTGAAAATGGCTATATTAGGTTTTGCTACCTGCACAACTATCCTGAACCCTCATTCCCCAGAGTGGTGGAATGTGGATAGACAGCACAGCCTGCAATGGGACCTACAGAAATAGTTTACATGGATGAAACCCTTTAGAGTTGCCCAAGTACCATTGCAAGGAAAGCAGACATGAACAGCTGTACCGTGTGCCATCCTTGCTCCCTTTTCTGTTGATCTCTCATGTGGTGCCCACCCACATGCCAGTTTACAAGAGTGTTTTTCGTAGCACGTGGGATCTTTGTGTCAGAGGTAAGCATTTACATTCCCTCTGTCTGTCAGTCATCTGACCTCGGTGCTCCAAATCACCCCTCTTACTGTCCTTCTTTGGCCATAAGAGGACTCAGGCTGTTAATGGTCATTCTCTGAGTCACACTTCAGTTACATGGATAAATTAGCTCAAAACCAGATTGGCTAAATATCTTCTCCTCCTTTAACCTCCCTCCAGACATCAAAAAAGTCAGTGAGAGATACTGAATAACTAATCTGGATACGATGCCAAATTTACCCTGAAAACTCTTTCCACCTGCTGTTACTGCCCTTTAGAGATTTCCAAGAGGTCAAAACTAAGCAATAGCTGTATATAAACACACACCCACATGCATTTTTACTTGACTCAAGTATAATAGCTTTGGATACTTTAATGCGAAACTTCCGCAAGGATTACAACTCTGATTAATCTCTCTTTTTGTAAGAGGCATGTGTCTTGTTCCCAGAGTGAACACCAAGATGTACTTTCTGGTCTGAGCAGGTTTCCTATATTTTTTTGGCTCTGCAGGGGCAGATTGTTCCCAAGTATATGAAATAATTTGACATTTTCTGGAAGAGTAATGCTTCTGTTGTTGCAAGGAAGAGAAGAGAATGACCCCTACGGATCACTAAAAAGATTTATGATCTGAGCTATCACATCAACAATCAGTTTAACAATAAAATACTGTTGCACAGAGGTTCCTTTTTTATAGTCTCTATTTACATCCCAGCAGCATAAAGCACAGCTGTGCTCTGAGCTCACCATCCTGCTGCTACTCTGCGGCAAGACGGAGAAGAAGGAACAGTTTATGGAGCAACCACAATTGTTTCCAAGACTTTCCTCCACTAGCTAACTACCAACACCTTCCTACTGCAGTAAGTGATTTTAAATTAAAATCAGGCTTGAACTTCCACATCTATACCCAGGAAAAACACTTAGCTCAGGCATTCTCTGTGTTTTAAGAGGCACAGGAGCTGCCATCAGAATGAGTATCAGAGAAAGCTGTGCGTACACAGTTTCTTAAACAGCAACAGTGCGATTCTGCGGCTGGTGTGATGAGACTGCCCCTTGCTGAGCAATATTTTCCCATGATTTCTTTAGGTTTTGCATGTATCCGGCAGGTTGCAAAGCTTTTGGAATAGGGACTGTATTTCATTTCTGACTTTTCATGCATGAGGGTACAGTAGGGTCAGATCTGGCAACCTGAGTTCACAAGTGTGAGCATTACAGAAGTAGTAATAAAAACGTGAGAAAGCTCACAGCTTTACAAAGTGAGATTTCAGAAGAAATTATTCCTTCACGGGTGCAGGGAGATATTTAAATCTCATGGATTTTTAACAAAGTTGATACAAGTACTATCTGAAGAGTATGTTCTAAATGTAAAATCTGAATACGATTGCATGCTCTGGACTTGTGATAAGTGCTACATTTCCTTCCTTTAACCACAAGAAGAAAAATTAGTTATCTATACTCCCACACCCCTCACACAGACTAACTTCTGTGATGAGTACAAGACCTACAGACGCAGTGGGAGAAATATAACCAGAGCTAAAAGTTCAACCTACGAACTGATCCAAACATTAACTTCCTAACCCCCCTAAGAGGCAAACAGCAACTTCAAACTGAAGAGCAGGGGTTGTATATTGTACACCCTGACACCCCACAGGTTCCTTTGTGGTAGAGAATACATTAATAAGGGCACAAGGTTATTTTCCAGCAAAGTTTGTAAATTAAATTCTATAGAAAAAACAAACAAAAGGTTACATGAGTGTTCACTTATCTATGAGCAGTGAACTCAAAAGAAAGTATTTAATTTCAGATTTTGCAAAGGTGCCCTAACAATGGCAGCTTATACACCACGGGGACTCGGCAAACAAGGCTAAATTAATTAATATCAAATTTCAGTCAAAAGTACTGACTTCAGAAGGTTTCAACTTATTTTTTTCACCAGATAAATGTAGGTTTTAAGACCTTTGCTACCAAATAGTACAGAAAGAGTAACTGAAAGGGAGAACACATTTGCTTGAAGCTGATTACTTTTAAAGCACATAGGCTTGCAGAGTGGCACAAATGGGAAATAAAGGATGGACTAGGAAGTTACCTACTTTAGTTAGATAAGTTATCTTATCTTAAGGTATAAGTTGTCTAACTTACTTGGATTTAAACCAACTATAGAAATATTCCCTGCCCCACACTGAACAAAACACCTTGCATTTGCTGTGTTGGAGACGTAAAAGTTTGCACCAAATTACACAATGAACTGCGAAAAGGGACGGAACAGAGGCTTGCTGAGGAAACCTCAATAAAAGCTGCCCTCCTTCCTCCCCTACACACACATGCACCCATCGGCAGGGCACAGGCAGAGCCTCCTGCCAGATAATGGCAACAGCAAACAGGATTCATGGCACCTGCACTGCAGGCTTCTCTGTTGGAGTTTCTCGCTCCTTTTCACAGCCTTTCTCCTCCCACAAACTCCAGCTCATCCAAAGACACAGAAAGCTCAAAAAAATATTTAGAGAGAGCACAAAAAAACTGATCAATGTCTTTCAGAAGCTGAACTTTGTTCTGAACACCTAACTGTGTCCAGTGTGCATCAAACATGACATAACCAACACAGCAGATCCTGCAGGCCAGAAAAGTATGATTTTTTTTTTTCTTCCCTGCTCTTCAATCCACCCCATCTAAACAGACCTTCATTCAGCTTGTCAGAGATTCTAACTCCAACAGCACCGGCTGCCAATTGTTTCATACAAAGATGCAACCAACCCCACAGCTGACAGGTCTGAGATAACCCAGTCTCAGGGAAACCTTCTCCTGATTTCCTCATCGCTGCCGAGTCAAACATCCCGACGTTACATAACAGGCACCTACAATCAAGCATCTGACTTAAAAGCTGTTAAATAAAAAAAGAAGATCCTTTTAGGATCATTTTGTTTTCTCCTGATTTCCTCAATTTTTGTCTAAGATTTAAGGACAGAAAGCGAGATTTTATTTTAAATAAGAGTGGATGTTATTATCTTCACATGATTCCAATCTCTGCAAGATTTAAAAAGAAAATCTCACAATAAAAATCGAAGCTGGAAATTCTGCAGAACTGCTAAAGATTGTAATGGGTATTTTTAAACAAAAAATAAGCACATATTGCTGTTTGCAAAATAGCATTCTGAGGCTAGTGTAATTAAGACTTATGAAATCCTTAGCACTCAAACCCAACCCTCTTGTAACCCTTTAAGAAAAAAATCTGGCATCACCTGTATCCCTAGACAATATACCATATTACTTATGTTTTTATATACATTATGCCTTTATAACTTGAATCAAACAAAGTAACACCAACTTTGTTCTGTTGCTTTACACTATTTGTTTGGTACAGTCTAGGTTTTTATCTAATTCTAATTTCTAACCAGCCCCATGGGATCTCAGTGGAATGTATGCAAAGAAAAGTACAAGATTTAGGTAAATTCTGTAGTTTTGTGAAATTAAAACTCAAGTTCAAAGTCAGATCAATTTTTACAAAACACTTTTTGTATACTATTATTATGATTCTTTATTCAAATCTATTAGAAGAGCTGGCAGATTACTCATGAAAATCAAGAAAGCAAAATACTTGTATCACCTCAGGAAACTTGAGGAAAACAAATAGGCACACATACAACCCCCTTTTCCTAAATTTCTTTCAATGTTACCAACAGTTGCCTGTCTTAAAGTATGCCTTCCTCTCCGAGAGCAGCTCTCTCTACTACAATGACTTGAAAGAGAAAATAAATATATTTAATCTTTCCTTGATAAGCAGACCTACAGAGCACCAGGAACAGCATATGCACTATTAGTTTACAGATAGCTACAAACATGATATGGAGGATTTAAGAAAGTTACATGAAGTCATTTCTCAAGCTCTATTGAGGTCTCCTTATTCTTTATGCCACAACCAAGCTCCTCATGTTTTATCTGCAAAATACTAGCTTCCTGGCCTAACCATAAAATATCTGATAGAAGTCAATATCCTGCTACAGTTTCTTGACATCAGCAGACAGGAATCAGTGATTTCAGGCTTACCAAGAGCAGAAGCTGCAGTGGATACAACCTGAGCAAGTACAGTAAATTTCACAACTCTGCCAAGTAATTGAATGAATTGTAGTGGTTTCATCTTACAGAGAGAATCTGGTTTCAAACACAATTTGAACTACTTTCCCATAGTAGTTTTATAATGAACTCATTTAATGGAAGCGTTCTAGTTCCTTTCTGCAACTTTTTCAATATACAAGTTGATACTAGTGTTACTTTGATACAGTGTGAGGTAACATCTAAATAATCAAGCACAGGATGCCACTGACATTCAATACCTAAGGAAAATACAGATTACTCATGCCAGACACTAAAGAAAATTCCAACAGAAACTGAATATAATCAGTTCAATCAGGCTCCAAATGACTTACTATGTAAAGTGTGGGCTGAATTCTCACTGACCTCAGCTAAACACAACAGCACAGACTACATCTGACAGCAGAGTGAGTGTTTTTCAATTGTCTCTACCTTTCTCTATCACATCCATAACTTTTAAGGGTCTTGTAATACCCTTTTACTGTCTATCTATAAAAGGGGAATGAAAAAAGAAACAATATCCATTATTTGAAAATTAAAGAAAACTCACAAGATTCTTCGTAAAGATTAATCGTGCTGCCTCTTCTGTTATTTTGTTTTAAACAAAAACATGCAGATAAAGAAGTGTTATAAATCTGAAATCTGCAAGCTGCCAGGTTGTAGAAGGGCCCCTCTAAACAAGTATGTCATGGAGCTAGCCTGTACCTGCGTCTCACTGCACATTCCTCTGGCAAAGGAATTTAGGCCCAAATCCTGGTACCCCTCTGCCCTCCTGTGAGTGAGCTCATAATACCGGAATGAAGAGGAGGGAAATAACTTTCACACTGGAATTTCTTTAATGGAAACTATAAGGACACATTTTGATGAAATCAATGCTGGAAGCATTTTGCCTGGTTCTTCTTACATACATAGAACACATTATTATATACAGAAAACATATAACTACCTCAGCAAAATTAATTTCTGGTAAATTCAACGGTATCACACAATCCGAAAAAATTCTGTAGCCAGTATCACTGGACAAAGATGACTGGGCTGACAGTCTTCTGTGCAGGGAAAACTATAAAACAGTCATTCCAGATCTGGACAGTAGATTAACAAAAAATTAAACAACCAAAACAAAAAACCCCCATAGTTTCCTTTTCCTTTGTTTCACAAGCTGAGAGGTAAGAAAGGGGAAATGGATCTGGAAAGCTACAGCCAGCTGCAGAATGCTAATGCTAATAGCAGCTCAGAATTAAAATTTTTAAATTCCTCTCACTGCTGAAATTTGCTCAATATCTACTTTTTTATGAATCAGATTTATGTTTGGAAAAGAAAAGAAACCATGAATCATTCAAAATCACAGCATTTTTTTTAAATGTTGCATTAGTTTACTTCTATTCAAAATACTTTGCAAATATTTTGGTTTGCGGTTCATAAAGTATCCTTGAACAGAGTTGAAAAGTCATAGTAGCACTGGAGGTCTGATATAAACATTAATTAATTCCACTCTACCACTGTCAGCCTTTAGTTGAGACTAACTAGCTAGTTTTCAGTCTTTGCCACTCCTCTCTGAAACATGTGCAGAACTTGGCTGGATAGTGTGAAGCTGAAAGATAAAAACCACCCAGAGTCTCTGGAAAATTCACAGTATCATGCTAGCACATCGAAGAAAATTCAATAGAATGGAGATTCTTTAAATAGCCATAGTCAACTTTTTACAGTTCTGTGCCTGACTGGTTAGAGGTTCAGCCCTTCCAGATCTCCAAAGGCAGATGGTACAAGTCTGGTTTACAGAAGAGCCTTAGGGCACAGAAAGCACTACCAACTGTGGTGCAACAGTTCAAAGAAGCAAAGCTATGTAATAGACCTATCACCATTATGCAAAGTGATATTTTGCATTTCCTGGCTGTAATGACTGTTTCCATCCAGTGGCTAGAGCAGAGAACTAGAAGTCGCAATTCAATCCTGCCATTGGCTTGCTGTATGACCTGGGGCAAAGCTTTCTTCACACATGCAAGACGGTAATACTATTATTCAGCCACGGTAATACTATTATTCAGCCTGCCACAAAACAACGTGGCCAGGCACGACTGCAGGACATCTGCAAATCACTCAGACCCATCGTGAAAGACAATACCGTAATGCAACCAGTGATAATACATTTTAAAGTTAAAACTGCAACATGTTACTTTGTATTTATGTAAGGAAACCATGTGAAATGCATGCCCGTGATAAACTTTGTATTTATGTAAGGAAACCATGTGAAACGCATGTCCATGATAAATGAACCCTAGAAAATGGACAAAACAGACCAAATATTGTTGCTGTAACTTTAACAGGCATGTTCATTTCAGGATTCAACCTAGGCTGCAACTCTCAGCCTTCTGGAGGGTCTGCAAACACATTTTAACCTCCATGGAAAGCATGCTCTGTGACATTAAAAGATGTTCTGACCCAGACCCCTCTTTGTACAGCCCCAGAAGAGCAGCCTTTGCAAAAACTCAGGGGTAATTTTCTGCAGGTTACTTGAGGTACGGGAGGCCCTAAGCTCCCAGAGACCCTGTTGATGGGTCTCAACACTCCACAAGCTCCAAGGCCAATCCATTCACATGGAAATTGTGCCACTAAGAGATCTTACATCAAACCACAGTTTGGAGCTCACTCTAATTATCTAGTCAGATTTTGGTTTAATCCTAACAAGATTACAGATTCACAAAGATTAAGGTTGTTAAAAGTACCACAGAGCAAACCCAGTAATCACTACCTTGAAGAGACCATCTAAAGTGTTCTATTTATGGTCACCAACTCATTTAACTTCAAAACCTCTGTGGGGTTTAAAAAGTATTTCCTGTATTTGTGGTAGATGCGGACTAAGGATCTGACTTTTACTTTGGTGGTTAGAATACTTCACCTTTGTTACAGGAGTGGTTTGAAAGTTTCTCCCCTTTACCCCTCTATTAACGTCTTTTCTGTACATTTTTCTGAAGTTTATGCCTTACATTTTTAAGTCACAGCAAAAAGCCAAGTACCATCTGTAGGAGAAGATTTCAAGGGCGGTTTCCAGTTTAAGCCAAAACTACTTTATTAGGTTAAAAATGCATGACTCCTTTGTAAAAATGGTCATAAAAAAGCTTACAAGAAGAGCGAGCTGTTAAAAACTGTTTCAGATTAAAACAGATCAAAAGCTTTTGCAAAATAGGAAGCAATGTATTTGTGTTACACCTATTCCCCTAGTGAATCACAAGATGCACATGCATTTCAAAAGTACCCTGGAAATGAAGCACCGACTTTTGGGACCCAGGGCTTATTGCAGACCACCTCAGTCGTGCCCACAAGACTGACTCACCATACTTCAATCCTTTCTGGTAATAAAGAGTCAGGATGTTCTATGCAAAATGCTAGGCACTGTGCAATTCAACACAGGACCTGCCAACCTCACCTTCCAGCCGAATTCACACTTCACATGTGCTGCAGCTCATGTAGAAGGCATTTACAAAGACACATTAATTTTACAGATAATGCTCCAACTTCTCAACCCCTTCATGCACACTTTGATGATAGTCTAAAATCTCACAAGGCGGGCTGAGGCTGAAAGCCTACAGGCTCCTTTTATGGAAAGGTCTAAGACTACTATAAATTCTTAATTTTCCAAGCTTGCTTTTTTTGCCAAATGTTTTTGCTCCCACAGGCTACGTTCTTCCAGTTCAGTTACACCCTGCTTTGTGGATAGGTTTAATCATCAAAGTACAATAAAATGATTCACCTTCCCATAGTTTTGATGTGCTCCCAGTATAGCAGTAGTAATAATTCCAAACTACTTTCAAAAGAAAAAAAAAATATATATATATATATATTCTACAGAGCAAGTGATATCAGCACCCTCCTTCACAGCACAAGTTTGACAAGCAGAACTATTAGAACATTAAAATGGTCCTGCTCCACTTTGGGCAAGTCAAGCAATTCATTGTGTGACTGAATGTATTTAACTTTGTTACAATAATGAGATGCTTTTATATATGCATTTCTGGAACACTGACTTGCCAGCTTATGAATTCTAAGCACACATTAACTTAAAAGTAAAGTATTAAGAGTAAAAGATTCATCACTCCTTTTATAATTGTATCATTTTCTAAGGAAACACTTACTGGTTTAAGACTCCTTTTCAGAGCTACATATTATCTCATGTCCACAGAGAGATAGCCTTACTACTTGTGAGGGCACGACCTTCATTAACAGAAAATAATCTCTTAAATGAAAGGATAAGGAACATAAGGATCTGATTTGAAAACTGGTGCAATATGAACAGGTAAAGGACATGCAGTAATTAAAAAGAGCTGGAAAAAGAGGAAAAGACAAAGCACTGACTTGTCGCTATTGAGAGCTTTAAAATGATGCTACTAGTGAAAAAAAACGTATGAACGTTATTTTCAGTTTCACTGACATTTAATTTGTGCAGATTTTAAGCAGCAGAGGAGTATTTATAAGTCGATTCCTTGTTTAACTGCACTTTCATTTTCCTCTCCTCTGCTTTTTAGATCAAAACCAACCCCTCCGAACATTGCTATAAATTCATTTCTGCAGTTGGCTTTCAGCTTTGTACAAACATTTTATCCAAATCTCTAAATGTGGCAGGTCTCGATCTCTCTGCCAGCCAAAAAAAAATGCTAAAGAAACAGTCAATGTCGCTGTTGCTATTTTGTTTCCAACCTCTTTTCCCTTCAATGGAAATGGAAAAATGACAAATATGCAAAACCAAAGGAATAGGAAATATCACTCCTGTTTCTTACAGAAACCTTGATGTATCGTCTTTTCTAGCTAGTTCCCGATTAGTCCAGTTACAACACCTAGATGATGTTTAGATTTTACCTGTGTCATACATCACACTGCAGTCTTGAGAAACGCTTGTGGTCGAGGATGGAAGCGTTTGTTCCTATTAGTAATGGGAAAAGCAACAAACATCAGGTGCAACTCTCTTAAACACATTTGTGCAACAGAGATTCCTAGGAAACAGGCATTGACACGTCCTCGCTGCTGCTTGGAGTGAGGCATCAGAAAAAGCGCTATAGGATTAACTGCCAGAAGTCTTACTGGCAGCCTCCCTAGACTGCTAAGGCACAAAGCAGAAGTAGAAAGGCAAGACAAGCTTAAGAGCACGTTGAGGCAAGGGCTGGAGGCTGTACAAAGTACGGTAGGTTCCAGCCAAAGAGGAGAAAATAGACCAGGGAGTGAATAAGGCAAACTCAGAATACAGTAGCTATTGGCATCTCAGTGGACACAAGCAAATCAACCCAATTTGGTTCACAGTGTTGATTCGATCGATATTACGGCAACCAAGCAGAGACTATGCAAACGGGATGGTGCTGCTCTAGTGGCCTTGAGGTTGACACAACCAAAGCTAATCAAAATCCTGCAGAAGCAACACGAAGGGAAACTCGCACAAACCACAGGGATCCCCACAGCTCTGCATCCATTTGGGTAAGAGCAGAATCAGAGGGACAAGCAAAGTCACTTCTGACCAGGAAGAACTGTGAAAAAGTGGGACAAAAGCCAGAGAAGAAGCAGACCTGTGGAAAAGTTCCTTTGACTTTGTATTAATCCTGTCTCTTCGCATTTCCTCAGACCTGACTGAACAGGAAGCCATTCTGAAAAGAAAAGATGACTTTGAACACAAATAGTAAGATTAATGTCCACACCTTTTGAAAAGCAGAAAGTTAAATACAGCTGCTGGAGACCGCAGCCACACGACTTCCATATAAATCACACCATCACAGAAGGGCAAGTTGTGTGGAAAAATCCAAGGCAGGCTAAACTGCAGGAAATCTGTGCAAAAAGCACAAGAACAAATTAATTGCTTTCTCCAAGTATTTTCAGATTTATTGCCTACACCTCCAAATTCCCTTTCTGCAACGAACAGGTAATGAGAACTACACGATTCCACTCTAACTGCTCTTTCTTCTCAGACACATGAACTGAGAGAAGTGTATCAAGCTCAGCAAGGTTCTACAGCCTTCTCGGGAGAGTAAGAGCCTTCTTGGGTTAAAGGGATATTTTGAAAGAAAAAAAACTGAGGAAACAAAGCTTGTAATGTCAGTGACTGATCTCCCCACTGATAATCCTCCTCCAGTAATACTTCACACTGCAGCTACTATCAAGACTGCATTTCGCAGGTACCCTCTAACAAGCAACTCGGCTTCCTTCCAATCCCTTTCAAAACATAGACTGACCTTGCTAGAACAATCCCTTCCACAGGTAACAGCAGAATTGCTTTCATTTTACTTTTGTACAGAGTAACAAAGAATGCAGTGCTTTATTTTGAGACTGGATTCTCTGAGAGCTTGAAAAATATCTATCAAAGCTTAAAAAAAAAAAAATTATTTTTTTCTTGTCATCATCATAACTTTTAAGCTTAGACATGGGCATTACCAAAGTCCCTTCTTTTTTTGGCCTGGTAACACAACTTTATAGTGGTATCTAGACAATAATTTCATTGTAAATCGTTATCCACGGAGGGGCACACAAACCCACTTGGGAATAGAGGAGGTCGACTACATCAAGAATTCTGGCAGCAAAGAACTTTTCATCTGTATCTGCCATGACTTCATGATCACCTCCAAACACTCTTACACCACTCTATAGTACGAAAATACCTTTTCTCCCTCCAGAAAGAACACCTTTTATTATTTTGAGGTACCTAAGTAATTGTCTTAAAAGAACTGATAGTCCCATAAAAGCCACTGACAAAAGGATAAAACTGGCTAACATCTCTCAAATATGTTTCTGTTTCCTCAGCCCTGATTAATACAGAATCCTTAGTTTTGCAGTGTCTTGTAGCTCTCCCTTACAAGCTAATCTTAAAAGATGCTCAAAAAACAGGTGGGTCATATTATCTGATACATAACCAAAACTGAAAAGAGACTAGTTGGATGTCTAATCTTAATGCTCCAGTCAGCACTCAGCAGCAAAAGTGCTTGCAGAAATAATGCAGAGTATCTGTATGCACAGGAAATAGCTTTTGGATCAATGACGCTCTGCTCAAAAAACACTGCAGCTTCCTACAGATTAAAAAAAAAAATTCTGATTAAACATCAAGAACTGGCAATACTTGACAACGCTGCCTGAACAGATGCTGTGTCTCTGGGGATAGGGGAGAATAAGTTCTTTTCTCCTTGTACAAGTCAGGGAGTTACCAGCTCTTCTCCTGGAGCAGTTCTATGTCTACAAAACGAGTATGACTATTGTATTAAAAATATACAAGAAAGAGGAAGAGTTAAAACCTTGCAGACTTACATATTGGCAGGTCAGAGCCATTTTACTATCACAGCTTCTTGCAATCTGTAGCATTCTCACAATATCTGTAAGCATCAACATGTTCCTGCTGTTACCTCAGGAGGAAGAGTTAGTAAGGAGTAAGGTACCAGACCCCTACTCGCACAGATAGCACCTCTACTGTGAGGCTGGAAAAAGGCTAGAGAAGCCCCACCACGAAATGCCCTGCCTACTTTAGGGACACCAGCATGACTTAGAAATAGCAGTTCTTAGTCAGGGGAACCCAGTGGCTGGCAGCAAAGCTGGCTTGTCCAGAAGGGGAAGTAAGATGCTTCATGTCACACAATGCCTCTCACACCTATGCAAAAGGCAACCACAACCTTAAACGAATAAAGATATGAAAAAAGTTCTTCAGAACACAAGCAGATGCGTTACTTCATTTCATAGCTGTTGTGACATAACACAATTATATTGGTTATTGGTACATTGTGAGTACCAAACAAAATGGCACATTTTATGCTCAATTATCTTTAGTACCCAGAAAATACTCATCAAATAAACAATTCTTTGTTCAGATGTGAGAGAAAGGGATATCCAGCTTTAAATGAAAATTTTCCATAAAATTCAACACATCTTGGCAAGGGCTGGATAATTAGCACTGTTATGAACAGCCTGCTGCTTATCTTTTTTTAAAGTAATTCTCAATGTTTTGCTACAGAACCAGCGAATAATTTTCATTATTTTCCTATAAGCCTATTAGTATTCAAACCTGACCTCTGCAGAATGACCATCCTCCATGCAGTACGTGAATCTTCACCAAACAAGTGCTTCTACACCCTTGCATTCTTACAGATTAGAAGCTGCCTTATCCAGTAAACAAATCCTGAGATTTACAAGATTATGTTTGCATTTTTTGTCATTTCTTGAATTCTGTGGGCTACTTCCTTACACGATGAACTTTACTACAGATATTACTTCTGTCCCAATAAAGCTCACTGCTATGTAAAGATATTATACCTGTAAAAGTCAAACTACAGAAAGATTGCATATTTATAAATACCGATGACAATGGCAAAGAAACAAAACTTTTAAAAAAGGTCTTAATGGATAAGATCATATTTGGAGAAACTGAACTGTGGAAAGTGGAATGATGAGAGCTGCAACTCTGCTTTTAAATATCCATAATTAAACAGCTATTTTTTTCCCTTTGTCAGAGCTCTGGGACAAAATTTATTTTTGGCATATTGCCACTGAAAACAATGAGCTTGGTTGAATTAAGCTGGTCCAGTACATATTAAATTAAAAGACATTATGAAACATTTGTGTCATAGATCAAGTAGAAAAAAAAATCACATAGAAAATCTGGGATTTATTAAGAGAAGACAGAAATAAGATCACTTGGGCTAGCTTGACATAAACTTCAGTTACTCAAAATAGAGCAGACTGCCCAGAACCGGTTTTGGCACATAGCTTTTATTTGCCTGACTTGGATACTGTAGATGTTCTCCTGAGCAAGATATCCTATTTTTCTAGTGCTTAGTATCTCTAGTTAATCTGCACATTTCTTAGCAAAAAAAAAAACAACCACCAGAAGATTTGGAAGAGTTGCAATGGTAAACGAAGTGCAGACTCATAAAATAAAAGTTAACTGAACTCTATCTGAAAACCATTGTTCCAACAGACCATCTCTGACAGTAGGTCCTTAGGATATCATCACATCAAGATGAGCACATATTCCAGGTGTGCTCAACCAGCTGAACAAGGGCAGAAGGGAAATAAGTGAGTTATCATCATTCCACCTGTATGTCAGGTACGCTCTCAGGTGGGCATAGAATGACTGCTAGGACTATGATGCAGCTCAGCAGGGAGCTTTGTGGAGAGATTAAGAGTCTCAAATTTCATTGCAAGAGGTTGTCTCTAGAGTTTGTGACCGTTTGCATCTCATGCTCTCCCTCACATTTATGAGAGGACATCCCAGAAACATCGGCAAAACTCTGATTATCCTTTTAAAAGATCCTCTTCTAAAAATCTGTCTTTTTCCCTGCAGCCCAGAACAGCCTTAGGGGTGGACAGTGATTAGCCAAGGCAAACACCTGCCCCTCTAGCACTCTTCCACCACTCTGCCTTACTTCCCCAGCTCTGGGCCAACTTTTGTCTCTTGTCTTACAGTGTAACAAATATCTTGAAGATGGTACTACACATCCGTTTTGTGCTTGCATGGCATCTTTTGCTGACACTCCAGGTTCATGATTAACGCAAATTATTGATAATAAAAGACTGAAAACATGAATGAAGCATAGCTTCTATTGAAAACAGGAATGAAGCATAGCTTCTGGACTGGCCTCAGCTGACAGCTGTTAGGGGAAACTCTTAGGTCACTGTCAGCAATTGGTCTATAAATGAGGTAACGATCTCTCAGCAAAGTAACTGCATGTGTAACAGCAAGTCATCCAGGTTTTCAACATTTGGCTCAAGAAAAAGTAGATTGCATTACAAGACTAATTTTGTACTGCCATTCAAAACACATAATCATTTATATCCAGGAAAAATAAGTACCAACTGAGAAATTAATTCTGATACTCTTTAAAATCCTATTCTTACAGAGGGAGGGATGACTGCACCTTGTAATTGAGACCTCTGAGTCAAAGCCGTATTTTATACAACTTTATTCAAGATGCTGGCCTGACATGCCAGCCAGTGCCTACTAGTCGTGTCCACAGTAACATTCCTGAAGAATGCTCAACAACTTGGTACAATATTTTAGGATGTTTCTTTTACATAAGAATGGATAAGTTATTGAAATCAGACTAATTGAAAGAAAGAGAAGATGAACAAAGTTACAAATCACATCATCTTCAGCAACAAGTGCTTGAGTAGTTGACTGTCTCTGTGAATTGCCTTCTAAAAGTTTTATTATTCCTTATTAACCTAAAGTTTTAACCTCACCTCATCAACATCGTACTTCACTATGCTCAGTCACTTCAAATTATATAGCAGAGGACTACTAAGAAATGTTTCAGAGATCCTGCTTTTCCTAACAAAGCTCCGCTTACTGCAAAACCAAGTTCAATCAATAGTATTTTCTCTTAACAGCTCACTTCATACTGGAAGGTGTTAGGGTGTGTTTTTAATTCAGTGATACCAGAAAGTCATTGATGTACTACGGTATCTGAAAAGTTGACAACAACATAGTTGTATATCTTTCCTGTTGAGCATGTTTGACAGCATTTCTAATAAGAATAATTAAATGTATTCACTGCTTAGACATACAAAGCACCAAAACTGAGTATTTTAAGGACCTATTTCTGATTATTTTTCATACTTTCAGACTGATTACACAACAACAAATATTTTGCTTGTTTTCTAACCCTGAAGAAAACTGGCAGAGAGACTTAGAAATGGCATGTAGATACTAACCTTACTCATTGCAATAGACTTAAATTGACAAAGTCCCTCTATGGGCAATGAAACGTGTCCAGCAACCAACAAAAATCTGACTGCTTAAGAGATGTGCTTTCCAACAGGTATGAAGCAAAATTTGAGCAAACAATTAAAAACCTTCTGTCAGTTACACCTGCATCAGTCAGGAATAATTTCACTGACATACTGCATCAATTTATAAAAATGACTGCAAAATGCAGCACATTTGTTTCAAAAAGCCTTGAAAATATTTGCTTTATGAAAGTCATTTTCACATGGATTCCACCGCAGTAAGAACACTCGGAAGAACAGCTCTTGGTGTTGTTGAAGAAAAAAACACGGAAAGAAAAGAAACTCTCACAGCTTCCCACACTGTCTAATCTTTTAATCTTTGAGAAGATTAGAGCTTGTAACTACCACCTGATCAGGATGATGAAATTCTACTAAGGCAATTGATTATCAAAAGTGCAAAGCAGAACCAAGGCTTTCATATTTATGAAAAGCATAAACCCCTCTGCTACTAAAGCCTTTTCAAAAGACTTCTCAGTTGCACAGGAAGGTTCTAAGTCCTTACAATTTTAATCAAAAGAGTAGCAAAAGCAATAGAAAAACATTGGCTGACCAAGAACCCATGTTTCAACTGTTGTTTTAGAAGTCTGTTAGAAGTTAAACACACTTAAGACATATTATACTACTTCCATGAATTCATAATAGAACAGGTGCTATAAATTCCAGACCACAAAGACTGAAGTATTGTACAGTCTTAATTTGCATCACAATACAAGAAAGAAAATTTTTGAACCACTGACTGTACATCGGTTGGACACTTAATTTAGGCTACGGATTTTCCAAAGGACTCTTTCATTCACTAATTGAGTAGGCTAACAATTTCAGCATCCCAGTTGCAGAAAATCTATTAGAACACCAAAAATGAAAAATTACCAACATGTAAAAAGCCTGTGATCTCTTTCTGATCTGTTTAAACGTTAATTAGGAACAGTGAGAAAAAAATCTGTGTTAGGTCATAAAATTGCCAGAATGACAGATCATAAAGTCATTGCTTCTGTATGCCAGCTTAGAATTTAAAAGACATTTACTAATTCACAGTCATGAGCCTCCATACAACACTTAACAGCTTAATCCTTTAATTTCTCACATCACTTTTACTTAGTTATGAGGTGTTCTGGGTTGGAGCCCTTGCGAGCAAGGATCTAAAGGATCAGCGTTGAACAGCAACGCTTGAGAAGAGGCTAAGAAAGAACGAAAGGCAGCCAGCTGCAAGGAGATACTGCTCATCCTTTCAGACGCAGAAAGCTGTGAGTACAGACGGTCTTTCACCCCATCGTACTTCACAAAAACTAACTCAAGTCGAGCAGACGAAAGGCACAAAGGAACTCCGGGAGGTGTACGGCAATTTAAAAAAAAAAAAAAAAAACAAAACAAAAAAATCCCCCCCATCTTTCTGAGGGGGTGTCTGTTCTCCGGCCGAAGGGTACACGCACCCCGACGGGCTTGGCTAGGCGCGTCCCCCTCCAGCGAGGCACAGGGGCGGCCAGGACCTGCACACTTACCGCACTCGCCAGCTCCGCGCCCAGGCAGAGGAGCAGCAGCACCAGCACCCTGCAGGGAGGCAAAGGGACGGAGTCAGCGGCGGGGCCGGGCGGGCACCGCGGGGAGG
>Ga0065711_1038443_pt1 | contig 18752 bp, 11 predicted proteins | sample Hoacrofraction12_FD_59098 | JGI IMG/M metagenome (GOLD analysis project Ga0065711, IMG submission 59098) | Hoatzin crop microbial communities from Cojedes, Venezuela - Epithelial fraction 12 v2 (version 2) | ecosystem: Host-associated > Birds > Digestive system > Esophagus > Crop | place...
TCTTGGAAAGACCACTGCCAAATCACGGAGGTGCGTTTATCCTCTGCCCTGAGCCACGACGAATGATTTCCCTTACCACGTTATACTGCTCAGAGGATTTGCACATGCTCATTTTGCTGGCGCAGGGGCATGGCTTGCCGGCCCAAACTGACAAGCTCCTTTTCAACCCTTTAGTTAAAAAAGAGGTTTGCCAAAAAACCTTGGTTTTTTGCCTTGCCAGGAATTCTTTGATTTGAAGGCAAGTTCCATACTTGTAGGAAGGAGTCCTTCATGACATCTGGCAAAGTGGATTGGAAAAAAAGCACTCTGGGTCACTTTCAGTCAATTCTGGTGGAGTTGCTCGGAAGCCTCAGTGGACATGTTTGAGGAGGTGAGCTACAAGGTCATGTTGCCATTAGGGCACTGACCCAGGCCACAGGAACCCAGGGTTTGGTTTTTCTCTTCTGCTTTTAAAGGTCTGACCGTGCTTCTGCCTCCCCGTAGGAATGTGCCGGAACTGGGGTGTCCCGGCTGGGGGACAGCCGTTCCTCCTGCTATGCTGAGCTCTGGAAACCCAGATGTTATTTGGAGTAGAGACCGATATCTAAAACTCCCAGAGAGGGGTCTTGACCACTGTCTTGGAGGAGATATCTAGGGCTCGCTTTCCTTTGATCCTATGAATAAGAGCTGTCGCATTTTATAGAAAATACCTCACTGAGACCAAGGAAAGCTGAGCAGCTCTTCGGAGCAGTTTAGTTCAAAAGCAGGCTGGCCTGGCCACCGAAAGTGGGCTGCCACAACACAGCATCCGTGGTGGAGTCAGTATATTCTGCACGGAGATACCGAGGAGATGGCTGGGCTCGCAGCCACAGATTGCTCCTATTCTGCAGACTGAAGTCATGTCTGAAATAAATACAGGCGCTCACTGCCACGCAACCTGCGCAGAGCAGCAAAGGAGCTGAGCAAACATCTTTGGCTGGAAATTTCTGATACTGTCTTGTAGAGATGGATTTAAAGCTCTGGGGCAAATTATTCTCCTTCCGTTAGAACGTTGTTAGAGACTACAGCCTTTCATGTGGCTACAGCTTTGGTGAGACTGTACAACCATCATCAAGTGAGCGTGTTTTAATAAATCCGAGCCTTTAGTTGGGATACTTCTGGACTTGAAATATGCATGTTTACTCATGCTGAGTGTCTGGCCGTACCTCAACATCTGTATCAAATGTTCACAGGTGATGAGAAAGAGAACTAAGCAGCCCAGTTTCTCTCCTGACTTTGTATTTGTCTCTCTGCTTCAGCTCTGAGCTGTTTGCTTTGAGTTTGACACCTCCTCCATCAAAGGTCCTGTTTCACAGACCTGGCAGTCACTGATTGCTGGCGGGGAGCACGCTTCGAGATATTTGCTGGGCTCGACATGGGGGGTCCCTGGTGCTCGCGTTCCTTTATCTATAAAACCAGCAGCGAAAGGCTGGGGCTGGGGGTGGCTTCTGTTGTGTGCGAGTGTAATTAAGAAGATCAACTATGCCAGTTTTCTAACTCCCCTCTGCTCGTGTTAGGAACAATAGCGCTAAATGATGATTGTAATTCATTACAAATGCGCCCTAATTAAATTACCCATCAGTGGCTGCGAGATTAATGATACCAACCCGGGTTGGAACATGATTAAAGTTAGGCTTGTCACATTTTTCAGTTATTATATGGAAGTTCACAGGGGGAAGGGATGGGGCAGAGCGTGAGGTGTGATTAGTTGATGCTCTGGAAGGCAGCTGGCGCAGCCGAAGGCTGCTGCTAACAGTGCTCCTTCAGACTTTGCTGGTGAAAATCCTCTCGAGGTTTCTCAGGGTCTGTTAGTGGGTGCACATGGCTGTACCCTTCTCAGGGTAGGCTGTTGATTCCTTTGCAAGATGGGCAGGAGAGTCATGCAGGGAGTCTGGCATAGCAAGGAACTGAGCCTCGATCTCCCAAACTTAGGCTTAACTCTCCCAAGTTTAGCTTACAGAGCTGTCTTGCCTTTCTTCTTTTTTATCTTTATATTTTTGTGTAGAGAATAACACTTTTCTTAATAATACCTCAATAGGTACTTCTCTTAAAAGTACCAACAAAAATAGTAGGGAAAACCAGGGATGACACAAGAAATATTATCAAATACAGCAGAGCATCAGCCTCTCTCCCCTTCCTTAAAGAAGTTTTACACCGCAAATGGTTTTCAAGAGCAGATATTTAGAAGGGGAAGACAACAACATATCCTTGCCTCCAGGGGGAGAGAAGTGCAAAATTCAGGATATTTTATAAGGAGAGACGAAAACAAGGCACCAACTGACCTGATCCTGCAGCATTGGGACTTTTGCTGCCGCTGTACTGCTGGAGAAGGAGCCTCTGGGGGTGTTCGCGGGGCCCGGGTGAGGACGATGAGTGGGATATGTTTAAATGGAGGAGAAAGAAAAAAGGGATGCCTCGGCATAAGGGCTGTCTCTCTGAACACCCTAGGACAGACCGGCTGTGCTTGGCATTGGCTCTTCTGTCATTATCTGGCAAATAAGCAAGGAGGAATTTTTTCAAAGCAATTTCATTGTCCAATATTGTACATCCTGTCCTTAAATGCCTTCACTGATTGGATTGCTGGGGCCAGTCCAGAAATGGACATTGTTTACCAGTCGGGCTGGACACTTAATAGTTATCTTCTCAAACTCTTTGAGAAGTAGATCTTGGATGCTCCAAGTAGAAATAAATCGAGCAGTGTGGCCGGTGTGCCCTTTATATCAGTGGAATGGACCTCATTAAAACATTGTACACGAAAGCTTAGTTGAAACAAATTGGAGTTCCTGGAAATGAGAATAAACCGTGGCTCAGCTGAGCTAGTTGCACGTCAGAAAGGCAGCGTCTTTGTCTTTGCAGTTGTGCCCCGGGGAATGGTTCCCTTTGCCGGACGGCTGGTCAGACCGGAGCTTGTGAGCCACAGGAGGATGCAGGAGAGGGTGTTGGTACGGCAGGCGGTGTGAGGTCAGCCAGCCCATCCTCTCCGGTCCGTGGAGTCTCCAGTAGCGTTGTGGCAGGCAGATGGCACTTATTAGCTGTGCAAACTTAATTAGTTGATATCAAAGTTACTGGAAGACATTTCTCTGAAGAATGGATGGTTACCAAGAGGTTCAAACCCTGCTTGGAGAAAGGGAGATATTAATATTGAATGTAGTCATCTCGGGGTTTGGATGACCTTGCTTCTATTGATAAAATGGTGCGTTTTCCAGGTTTTTGCATGTTCCCTTCAGCAATGCTGTTGCTCGTAATATTGAAATTATTTCCCTTGAGGAGGGTAGGGACGAATAACATCAAAGAGTTTTGCTCCATAAAATCGTCTGCCAAAGCCGTCGCTCGCTACACCGGAGTTGTTGTAGTGCGCGTGTTCTAGAGGCAGAGATAAACAGGCCAGTAGCAAGCACTCGTACCACAGGCATCAGTGGATCCAAGGCAGAGCAGAATACGGATTACCGCTCTCCAGATTTCCAGATTCTGCGCAAATTAGCGCAGGGATCCTCTCCAGGCTGGCAGCCTGATGCTGGCTGTCAGATCGATGGGTGCCTCTCACACAGACCCAGCGCGGTCTGTCGACTCCGGGAAGGTAGAGGCATCGCCTGCAGCGCTTGGCGTCCTGGTCATGTCTCGTCTTTCTCTCGGAGAGTTCAGAGCTCCTTCCCACAGCCCATGAACATGTGAATACTTATGCGACGGAGAGCAACCAGCCGGCTCAGCCGTCAGAGGAGCCTCACCCCCAAATTTTGGATACTGCAGGCGTATTTAGCAGCTAATATCAGAGTTTTGTGGCCTAGTTCCTTCTCTCTGGAGGGTTCTCTGACCTGGCTGTGTAGCCTCGAAGCTGTGTATTGCTGTGCTCGTTATTGCCTTATGAAGCTGAATGTGGTTTTCCTCTTTTCGTTGTTTGTTTGTTTTTTTTTTCTTTTTGGCAAGTGTTTAGACATGTTTTTATATAGGACACAACCCTTTTGTCTTTCTGGTTTTGCCTTTCCCAACCAGCTCCTGCAGACAAGGTGGTTAGGATTCAGGGGAATAGCTGACTCACATGGGCAGGTGCCGAGATTTTCCTGTATAAGTGAGCCTACGAAAGAGGAATTTTCCTTTAGGCATTGCAGAGAAATAGCTCTGCTGGTTCTGACAGAGTCACTAGGGCGGTGTTGGTGGGAAGGAGACGTCCTTTAGCTGAGGAGATGGAGGGAAACTGGGGAGTTTCAATGGTGCTATAGATCAGTGGTTTGGATCCAGCCTGTGCAGATAGAGATGAGAAGGCATTACATCCTGCCCTCTTGGTCAGTGACCCACGTGAAATGAGTCTGGGTTTAGTCCAGTTCTCTGCGGATAAGCTGTTTGCAGAAAGCAATCAACATATCTGGCACGGACAGGCACCCTAACCAGCCATCTCAGCACAGGGCAAGGATGCGAAGATGTCACGGAGACCGAGCTGCAGTTGTCTAAACTCCAGGTCAGGGCTCTTGCTGTAATCTACTACCTTGGTGCATCTTGCACCTTCTCCATGGTGTATCTCTACCTTCTCAGCTTCGAAGCTTCTGGCTGGTGCTTTGATACACCCACAAGTTGGAGGGGACAAAAGCTGAAGAGTTTTGAGCCCATGGCGTAGCGCTGAGCCTGTCTTTCGGGTGAAATGAAATGCATCTTAACAGGTACTGTGTTTCTTGTGGTCATGTCCCCATACCTCCCCAGGGCTGCCTCCTTTCCTGCAGTGGCACACCACCAGAATTGCTCCAGGACCAGCTCTTCTGGGCCACCTGTCTCAAAAGCAGGAGAAGCTGAGGCAGATTGAAGGCAGCTGTGTTGCCTGGATGAGGTTTCTCGTTGACTGCTGCTCAGCCAGGGCTCTACAGCCTTGCAATGAGGTTGCTGCTATTTTCATACACTGTGGTTACGAGCAGGAGATGTTCAGTGGCCCATGAGCAGCACCTTGTGAGGACTGAGTCTTTCAAAGTGTCTCCAGTGTGGAGATGTTTCTTTTAGAATAAATAAGTACATCTTTCATTCAAATGATGCGTATTCCAGGATGATTCATAATCTAAGGTAGCAGCAACACGTGGCATTTCCTTGCTGTTTCCAAAGACTGATCTCTCCAGGACAGAGCTGAAGTGGTTTCCTTCAGAGCAGTGTTGGAGGGACCAAGGAGCGGGTGAGTGTGCAGATGGTGCTCTCTTGCCACCGTACGTGTCCGCGGTGCTGCCAGCTCATGGGTAAAGTTTCTTATGGTTATGTACCCTGTGATCAGAGGGGTCAGCAGATGGGTCCCACGTTCAGCCTTATTAGTCCTGTTCAATCAGCGAGGCTAAGGCAGAGTTGCTTCATGTCTCATCCCATATGGTAGCTCCTGCTGTCCCTGTTCCTGGGGGGAAGGCTCTGAGCAGGCTCCTGGTCTCAAGTCCAGACCCTGATTTCTCCTCACCCAGTGAAAAAGAGCGCTGGAAACACCAGCGTTGCTGTCAAGTGCGTGGTTGCACCCAAGGAGAGGCATCTGACACTCAGCACTACTGCTTGTGGGAGCTGGCACTGCTTCGGTCCCCCGCGGGTGCTCACTCGTCGCTTGGCAGGGACAGGCTCCCAGTGGGAGTGACTGGTCTGATGCTCTGCAGATGTCTGGGCTGGCCAGGCCCTGCCTTGTGTCAGTGGGCAGAAAGGCAACATAGATGAATGAAAATTAATTCTGAACAGATGCCTGAAGAGTCGCTTGGTGGTTAAGGAACGAATGGAGGGACTAAACTGAAGCAATTTGGGTAACTCCAACTTGTTCTTCATGTTTTCTGTTGGAAACTGTCACTTTGGATTAATCCTTCCTTCATGATGTAGTTTTTTACATTTTTCTCAACCACGGCAACAGGCTGAGGAACTTGCTTGGTAAAATTGTACGGTGTAGGTCACCGGTGACACAACTGGCTGTCAGGGAAGGTCAGAAGGGTCTCTGTAGTTGCTGTATCCCTCCCTCTGGGAGTATGGGGAGAGGGGATGCAAAACTGGAGGGCTCTAGATTCAGGGGTTTTTGAAGACTGTCTGTGAGCCGTGTGGGTAATGCACACAGTGCTTCTGGACGTCATCCCTGTTACACCTTTTATCCCAAGAACATCATAAACACCTCTCTGGTATCACCGGCCCTGGTGGGGTGTGCCAGCCTCGCAATCTTTGCCATCACTCGGTTGTTCTCTCCAGCTCCCCACACTGGGTATCTCCATGTGTCCTCTTATCGTGCTCTGGCACATGGAAATGAAGAAGGTGGTCTTGTGCTGCTCAAATGCTCCACTTAATCACCTGTGCCTCTTATTAGTTTGGAAATGCAGAAAAACGCCGAGGGGTTGGCACAGTCTGTTGAGGTGGAGCATATCCGAGTCCGCTGAAGAGGAACTGGATCAACCATAGCTGGTTTTGTTTGTCTTCACAGTTGTTACCACGCGTTCTTTGTGATCACGTAAACGAGATCTGAGTAGATCCAGTTTCTGATTTTTCCCTCCTCTATGATTCTGGGCTTATTAGCCCTGACAGTTATTTATCTGTCCTTAGTTGTCGGCTGAGGCAGCTTTCTGGAGAATGTGGGAAGCATGTCTTTTCTAATTAGACCGCAGTCTGTTGTCTGTCTGCCTTATGGGCAGGATGCAGCATGCTGTTTTGCAGAGTCTAGAATAGCAGGAAGCCCTGGATGCAGGAGGTCACACTGGACTTGTTTCTGAGAGGTTTTACTGCAACAACTCACAACATCAGTGTTCCTGAGACTAAGCTGGGAACAACCTAAGGACTTTATTCTCCTCTTATTTCCCACAGTGAACTATTTAAATTATATCGGGGCATGATGAGGTACAATAGGAACTGAGAGCAACCAGCCATGCCCAGGCAGGCCTCAAGCTGGTTTTGCAGGAGCTTCTTCCAACTTATTTCCCACGTCTCCTAGCAAGGAGCCGGCACACATGTAGCATCCCAGCTAACTATTGCAGCAACTAATGAGGAAGGAACGTTGGCTTCATGGAAGCTCACACTTTTTCTTTACCCAGCATGATCCCCTGTAGAATATGTGTTATGTCACAATTACGAGACTGGTAGCTTTATGTAGCCTCACAGCTTGTATAAAAAGTGAAAGCTGCTGTGTCTTGCTCTTTCAATTCAGTGGAATAATCTTTTTGCATCTTCCTTGACAGCAACAGGCAGGAATGGTAACTTGTGCAGAGCAGCACCCGGTTCTTCGCTGGCAATGAGGGAGTGAAGCTTGTTCTCGTTCCAACAGGGAAACTGAGATGGGGAGACAGTTGTCAGAAGCATATCACCAGTCTTCCTCCTCTGAGTTTGACTGAGGACAGAGTGCTTGGCAGAGCATTCATCCGTGCCTTTTTCATTTGCCCCTGGTTTTAGCAAAGGGGACGGCAACAAGTCATGTTCATTACCAAACCTTGCAGTTCAAGAGAACTCTTTAAATAGCAGCTTTCCTCATTCTTCAGACGCTGGCTCAATGCCCAGGGAAAATAGTGGGTTGAGAATGTGAAGCAACAACTTTTCTTTTTCCTGTAATAGTGCTTTCAAACTGTACGTCTGTTTAGAAACATTAATCATTGTAACTACGGGGTAAAAATCTCCTGCCTGTCTTTAATCTTACCTGCTCAATGAGATGGCAAGAGTGAGCTGTTGCTTTCCATGGATGATTAAGAAAGGAGAAGCTTCAAATAGTTGACTCTATTGTTTTCTCGATTTGCTTTTCTATCACTTTAAATTAGAGATGGTCTTAGCTGTTCTGTTGCAAACTCTCCTTGTGCTGTGATCTTTTCTGCTGTTGCAAACTATGCAGGGCTAGGCTGGGTTAGCTGTGCTTTGGGAAACCTGACATAAAGGTTTGTCAGAAGGTTTTGCATTAAAAAGCACCTGTGTCTGAGGCAGCCACGGGCACTGCATTCTGTCAAGAGATGTTTCACTGCATGCTGTCAAGAGATGTTGCATTGCCTAAGGGTCTCCGCTGCAGAGGAGACATAGAACTGCTTGTAGGTTTTGATTTCTTGTGGCGTTTTTATGAAAGCAAGGGTAATTCTTGACAAATATTAATGTAATTACATTGTACCTGTTGAAAGCTCCCCACCCCCACAAGTTCAACGAAATATGGTTAGTACTTATATCTGCTTCCCAGCCTGTGCTAGCGTTGGTGGGTGGTGTCAAACAGGGGCTGCATGATTAATAGCGTAAGTGATACTTCAAAGTGTTTTCAGACAATAACTAACTAATCCAGTTTGGTGCTTAGGAGGGGAAAGAGATCCCTCGGTATTATTTGTAGCATTTTAAGTTTGTAAATCCCTCTAAAATCTCTGAGAGGCAAAAGAAATCCCATACGCGTGATAATTATGTTATAAAACGGTACAAGATGCTGGCCAACCTTCCTACATGTCTTGGATGCCTGTTGCATGTGTTGCTACCACAGCTGCCTCCTGCGTGCCAGATGTTCTCGTTAAAGGCAACAAGGGGAGCGTAGACGGGCAGGGGTGGAAGCTTCCCACGCTGTGCGAAGAGCATCCGAGGCGGCTCGTTGGCCGTTTCTTTGGCCAGACGGTGGAAGGGCACTGAATGCAGTGGATGACCTGGGGCACTGAGGAGCACCTGGCCTTGGCTTCAGAAAGAGGGTTACATGGATGGTTGGGCTAACACAAATGGTTTTGACTGGTGCAATAACTCGCTCCTGGATGAGCATGCACGTAAACTAGATACACAGGAGGTGAGATCCTTGGCTATGGGTTGTACCTGTGGTGTTCTTCAGTGCAGCTGGGGACATGCTGTCTTTCATCTGTCCAAATTCCTAGCGAAGAGACAATATAGCTGCACAGTATGTGTCGTCTTCATTAAACTTTGACTGCTCCTTATGTCCATTTTTGCAGTGTCTACTTCCATATCCATTCCCTTAGAAACCTGTATTGTCTACTGGGGAAAGTTTCTGAGGGACAGGAGTAGATCACAGACCTTTTTACTGCATTTTTTGAGGACACATCCCGTTCCACAGAAAGCTGTCTGAGACAACCTCTGTTTTCTGTCATCTGTCTCCTGCTGTCTGCCATTTGTATTGCGGGTCCCCCCAGACGTGACCCTGTCTTCTTTCCCCCTTGCCCCTCCAGCTCTTGGCTGCTCTGTATTTCCCCATCTTCTGACAGCCCCGGAGTGGCTTCTGTTGACTTTGCTTTCCTGCTTTGTTGTTAGCAAAGGAATTAAACACGGCAGGTTGTTGGCCTTTATTGCTGGCTCTGCTTAAACAGTCGGCAGGTGCTGTGGAAGAGCACTGCAAGCGCTGCTGTCCCTCCCTCCATCTCCTCCTCCGAGTGTTTTTAGCTGTCAATAAGCTTTGGATAAAAGCAGAATGGTAAGTGATAGCCACCAAGCCAATGCAGAAAGTCAGAGACTGGAAAGAAAACCCACTGAATAAAGAAAATGGTTTTCAGAGAAGCAGAGGGGAAGGCAGAGTGAGCACGTAGAGGAGGAAAAGAACAGAAAGCCAGTGGCAGGAGCTGGGCGAAACAGCCAGGGTGAATAACCAGGCAGATGGCGTGTTTCACGAGCGCGTCTGATTTGTTCCTCTCTTCCGAATGGTTTAGCTGAGGCCCGCAATTTGAAAATAAACTTTCCTTTTGTTTTTGAACAGTTCAGTGCCCGGGAGAGCATCAAATAGCTTCGGTTTCAAATCAAAATGAGATTGCGGTGGTTGTGTTGTCATCGTACCCGTTCTGCTGCTGTGGTCTTTGGGAGGAGGAGGCGTCTTTGGGGAGCGGGTCCAGCTAGGCTCGTTGCTATGGCAAAGTCTCTGCTGATGCCTGCTCTCTGCCTGTAATTGCTATTCAGCAGCTGTTTCCAGTGGTCGTCTGGAGGAACTTGCACAAGTTATGGACGTGAAAATCCCTCCCTGCATGTTGGCCTTCGCTGGAACTGAGCTTTGACTAAAGAGGTGCATTAGCTTCTAAACTCACCAGTAATTAGGTTGGTTTGAGCGTACTTTGCTGGAAGTTAAGGCTTCAGAGCTGGGAAAGGAGGGTGGAGGGGGAAGTGGCAACTTTAAAATCAATATTGCAAATGCAATGCAAAAGAGTGTAATTAGCATGTTTTGCAGGGACTATTAATTCCTCTGAAATGCTGTTTATTAGGCAGAAGAACTTGGGAGCCCATCAGTGGATTAAACAGGTTCTGTAATGAAATGTAAATGGTGTAATTGGGCTTGTTCTGAAAGTATTTATTCTTCACCTGTGACCCGCTTGATTGCGGTTTGACAACACGAAGGAGTGTGCATCTCTTCGTTAATGACAGCTAATTCCCTGGAGCTAATGGAGTGGGACGCCCAGGCGCATGGCGCTGGGAACGGCAGGTCGTGCCTGGAGCTCTGCAGTGATTGGCACCAATCCGAGCACAATGTAACTTTAATTACAGTAATTCCAAATCTAAAGCAAGCATTTAGCTGCTGGAGAGATGCTCTTAATTTTGCAAATAGCGGCCGTATAATGGGCTGACCTTTTATTAGACAAATATCGGGATGGGTGGGAATGCTGTCCCCCAAGATACAGGTAACGTTATTGGCTCCCATTAGCTCAGTGAAAATCGCAGAGGCCCGTTTTCCCTGCCAGGGTAACCACACGGATTTCTTTCAGTGAGCAACGCAGTGGAGCCAGGAGGCAAATGCAGTGCTGTATGTTATTTAAATGCAGGCTTTGCATCAATTCATCTGCTGCTCCTCTGCCTCATGTGCGTGCTGTTGTCGGTGTAGACCACTGGGATTTTTGTTGTTGTTGTTTTTTCTCCCTTTCTACAAACCCTCTTTATCCAAATTGTGTGGTGCTAAGTATCTCCAGGCACACAGGAAAGGTCACGCTGCTCTCTTGGAGCAAGAAAGCTAAATACTCGGTTTTGTCAGGCATTATGGTATCCTGCGTGAAGTGCTACTGCTAGTGCTTGTTACGCTCTCTCTTCCATAGGGTTGAGGTGTATGTGCACAAGCACAGCCTCCCTCCACTCGTGCCGGAGAGGACCTGCCAGCGCAGGGACCGGCCGTCCTCTGGGCGCAGAGGACGGTGTGCTGGGAGGAGGGACTGCAGAGCACACACCAGCAGGGACTAGCAATCCCCCAGCTCTTCTTGAATCCGTTCAGCCCTGCAGCCACTGACCTTGCCTTCTGTTAGCTCAGGCTCTCTCTTAAGCAGGGGTCTTGTTAGAGTTGAAATGAACCCAGGCAGGGAAGCTTTTATCCAGGAAATGTCCAGGTCTGTGTGTATGGATTTGGAATAGGTCCCCAGGGGAGTGCTGTGGGCTGTCGTCTTTAATGTTTGGAGCAGAAGCAATGCAATTTCTGCAAGCAATGCCTTTTCTGTTTCATTATTCTGCCTCCTCTGCCTCTTTCCATCTACGAGCTCAGAGGCAGAGAGGTAGGAGCGACAGTTGGTCCCAGGTATCTTCACATCGCTGACCTTGGGCTTGTCCCCTGAGTCAGGACGTGCTGCTCGGGGTGACCGTGGAGAGGGCAGGGGGGGAGGCAGCTGTACGCAGGGCGGGGGACAGCATGATCAGTAGGCAATTGGTCACCTGAACGAGTGAATGAGAATCATTGGGTGAGGAAAAAATGAAGGATGTTAGAGAGAACTTGAAACGATGGGGTTTTGATGCTGCTGTGGAGTGGCAGCCAATGTGAGGCAGTTGTCTGAAACCAGTCCAGCAGAGAGATGAGAGCAGTGGCAAACAGGAGCGAGCATCCTCGCAAGGCCAGGCACGTTGCTCCTTCCCAGCAGATGGCTTTCCATGCACATTGCCTAATCCCAGCAGAAATAACACCTTTGTTGGATGAGCTCACGCTCCTGTTCCTGTCGAGCAGCCTCTTTTTGCGCTGGATTTGTGCTTTGTGGAGAGTCAGTCCACTGGCACACACCCAGAGCAGAGGCAGAGCAGCCTCCAGCTGCAGCGTGGCTGCCTTGAGCGGGTTCTCCTGGTGTCAAATGCGTCCTGTTCCCCAGCTTCTCATCTGGAAGATGCAGCTCTCATGGGAATCTTGCTAGGAAGTAATATACTGGGGGACCATGTTAACATTGAAAAGAGGAGATTTCCATGGCAAAAAAAAAGCAGTAATAATTCTGGTCATTGTTAGAAAAGTCAAAAACCTTCAGGTTTACCTACCCCTTTTTCCCAGCTTTTGCTAACGTGCCAGTCCGTATCCTAATGATGTTTCCTCTTGCTCCTAAACCTTCAAGACTGGGTGGCCTCTCTCAGCCCCTTCTGCTGTGTCTGCTCTGAGCCAGCAGTCGCCAAAGCCTTCAGTGTGCAATGTATTTTCTGAAAGTTTTTAACAGACAGCCCTAGACCACAGGCAAAGCCAGAGCATATTGCATGTGGCCCCTAATGCTGACCGTAAACCCAAAATAGGAAAATTGTCCATCTCAGCTATAGAAGCCAAATTTTTTGGAATTATTTGATCTTGTGGCTTCCAGATGTGTGCTTCTGGATGCTGGTGAAGTCGTGTCTGGCTTTCTAAATTCAGATCCTTTTCTTTTTAGCATATACAGAGATTGTATTTACCTTGAGCTATCTGTATGAATGTTGGAAGTGTTCAGATGACTGGTATAGATGATAGAGTTGCCTAAGAGACAATCACAAATACTGATTTCCTCAGTGACAGCGTAACCTTCCGGAGCACTGCTGGGGTGCAGCTCGCATGCGGGCAGCCCTGGAGCGGCACTGCTGTGTCTTATCGCAGAGCAAAGCCGGGCTGCCCAAAGGCACCACCTCTCTTCCATTTGTGGCTGTTTTCTGAGCCTGGAAATCTCCTGCTGTCACCTGTGGAAGCTGTTTTCGGTTCATAGATATCTAAATGTTTCTGGTGGAGATATGAACGCTGTCTGGTGGATGTAAGCCTGCAGTGATGACAGGCTTGCTTTTCTTACTTACCTCATCTTAAATCTTTGTACATAGTCTGTTGAGCTATGGATTGAAGACCACTGCCCCAGGTAAAATAGAGAAAGATGCTCTGGAGTTTCTTCTGAAGCACTTTTCAGCACACAAATGTAAAAAAATGCTTGAGAGCTTCAAACTAAGTCCTTGTCTTTGTGAAGGCCAAAAGTGTGAATTGCTCTCTGGGGAAGTCTGTGCCAGTTCAATAGTTCTCAAGCTGGTTGTCCCCCTGCTTTTGTCTTTGGGACATGGGAAAGACGAGAGGTAGCACAGCTCCACAGCAGTTGGATGAGAAATGCTAAATTTTGATATCAACGTGAAGTGTGGCAGGCAGAGGGAAGGCAGGATGGGCAGGTCTAGCTTTCCATGGTGAACCAGAAGAAAAATGGACATTGTTTGCGTGGCCAAGTGCCTCAAGGAGAGGTTGGAAGAGGCTTTGGGTGCCTTATCCTTCCCGTCTCTGCACCTATTTGTTCTCTTTGGAGTCCATACAGCCACCTCCCTTTCTTTTTCCCCTTCTGTCTCCTGTTTTACGTCCAAGTAAAGAAACCATCTCATTGCATGTGTTGCATGCATAGAAAAAGCTGTGTAAAATAGCTTTGTGAGCATGAGGAGTGAGGAGCGACAGGGTGCTTTATCTCTGCAAGCCCATCCTGCTTGCCCATTCAGCTCCATTCACCTCCTTTTAGGGTGTTTTGCAATTACCAGCCTGAAGGCTTTTCAAGGAAGGGATTCTGCCTCTGTCGTGTCCCCACAAATACCTGTTGCGTTTTGGGCACTAAATAAAAAATAATGACTGTACTGGAAAGCCGTTGGCCGGACTAATGCTGCTGCTGTAAATGAGCAAGGCTTTTGGCTGGAGAAAGGCAGCAGGTTTCTCGGGCGGTCAGAGCTCAGGGTGAGTGGCAGCTCCCAGTCATTAATACAGGACTTTGATCTCTGAAGTAAGAGATTATTCCCCTGTGGCCCTTTGGCATGAGGAACCAGTGATAGACTGACAGCAGTAAAACATGGCCATTTGAGAGGCTCCTCCAGCATTTTGCTGAGATTAGATCTCCAAGAGGGGCTGTTAGAAAGGAAGAAATGATGGAATGGCAGGTTATGTGACCACTGTGACTCATTAATATAGCAAAATTTATGTCCAGAGTACTCTCACAACTGGTCCGAACCAACTCTTAGGAACTGATTTCTTTCTTCTCCCGCTGCTGCTGTTGTCTAAAGGCCTCTGTGGGAGATGCGCTGACTCTTTTAACAGCCTCCTGCATTTACTCTGACTCTCTGGGCTCAGTTCATCAAGGCTTGGCTGTGCCACTGGCATGGACTTCATGTTTGTCCTGCCTGGGACAGTCTGTGTCTCTGCAGCCTCCCTTGTGAGCACCGGCTTCGTGGCGCTTACAGAACACGGTTACACAGACATATGTATCTGACAGCTTCTAGTCTCGCTGGGGCTGGGCTTTGGTTTTTTTCCCAGGTTGTCTTTGTGAAATTACCAGAGCATCAAGACACAATTGCTAGGAGGTGATGATGGAGAAGCTCGTTTTATTGGATTTCAACCCCTGTACCAATAAATCATAACCCAAACTGATGGGAAAAATTGTCTTTCACCAGTGTTGGCACTGCCAGAAGACAAGTCAATAGAGACCAGACTTTTTCACACTGAGGTCCCCAGGCCAGGTCTGAGTCCTGGCCAGAAGTGACAGAAAATCATTGACGATGAGTAGCAGCTTTTCTCTCCCCAGAAGGGTTTTTGCCCTTTGTCTAGTTCCTATTAAACAGCAGATACATGAACAAAACAGAAACCATCCCAGCTTTGTGTCCTGCTGTCGGTGGCCCAGGATCCACCATTCTAATTTTTGTTACCTGGAGAGGAAGGGACTTGATCCTACCTTATCCATGGGACGCGGGGGCATATCACCCCTCACGGCACAGCTGAGCTTGGCTCTGCTCCTACCTCCCCTGTTCTGGGGACAGCTAGTTTCATTCTTGCTGCTTGCCATTAGTTCTTTCCCATCAGCACTAAATTCACTTCTAATTAAGCCACTCGAGCGGACCAGGAGGAAGCAGTGTGTGTGCTGAGCATTGGGGTTGTTGCTGCTAGTGGGGAGAGAAAGCTCAGTGGGTAGTTAATGGGGAGAAAGCCATGGACAGCAGCCTTTGGACGGGCCAAGCAGTGTTTGGAGCTCACCATTTCCCAAGTACTGCTGAGAGTGGCATGTGAAGCACTGGGTTATTGTTTGGGGGTGTTTGGTACCAAAAGACAGTAGAGAAAAGAAACATATGGCAGGATTTTTGTTTGTTAAATTCATCATCTCGTGTCTGCTGGCAAGTTTTTTTTTTTCCCCCCTTCTTTTCTTACACAAAGGTGACCCCAGCCTTTTCTCCCAGGTTTGTGTCATTCCCAGAGTTGAATCAGATTCCCAGAAAGAGGTCACAATGACAGGGAAACAGTGTGAGGTCTCCCCAGCCCCCTCAGCCTGATTACCATCCCCAGCTGTTTTCTCCTTCGGGGCTGTAAGGTGGATCCTCCTTCTCTCCAGCTGGAACTCATTCCTCAGGGCTGTGATGCTGTTAAATGACCTGGCACCTCTTGGATTGTAGTTATAGTGTGGTGTTTGCCAGCTAGTGGATTTTTCTCACTGCTTCCCCCTCAGATATCTGCCGTGATGCTCGCTGCCCCGCCCTGTCTCTACCATGGCGTGATGCTTGCTCACAACTGGCACGCCACTGTTCAGCACCAACACAAGCGTAACGAAACCACCATTACCACTCAATTTAAAGCAAATCAAAATGCATCTGCAGCAGTGCTCCAGTTCACAGAGCAGAGACAATTAATGATGAATGAAATCAACCAGTGGTTAGCACGAGTCAGAATGAGATACTTCTTGAGAAGAAACATTTCTGTGACTGTGAAGCAGTCTCCATATGGGAGGAATCAGTCTTGAGGTGACAGCACAGCTGTTCCCACCTTCCTTTCCCAGCAAGTGACTCACAGAAAGATGATAGTGCTTAGAGATCCCACTGGTAGCAAATCAGTTTTGCCCTGGAGTTGGTGCTGCTTTGTGTTTGTGCTTGCAGCGATGCTTGGAGGACAGATCCATTCCCATCTAAACAATCCAGAAGCATGGCAGGGCTGAGCAGTTGGACAGGAGTGCTGCACAGGGCTGGGAAGGAGAAAAGGACATGCTGGGTCTGGGTTTGGAGTGTTTCACATAGGAGGGTGTGTTCATGTAGCCTCACAGTGTGGAGAACTAAAAAAGCTTCAGTGATAGAGCAGAAACTCAGCTCTTGTTCAGAGCAGGATTTGAGAAGGGGTATCTTATGGCATGCAGAGGAGAGCACCAGCCCCGTAAGTCCTCCCACAAAGGTGTGAAGAGAAAAGAGGAAGGGAGGGGAGAAAGCACTCTTGAAGGCGATTTGGCAAAGAGAAGAGTGAAGAGAAGAGAAAGCACGTGTGTGAGAGAAGTGGGAGGAGAGGGGAGAAGTGATCCAAGAGCTCCCGTCAGCGTTAGAGGAAGAGATGGCTGTGTAGGTAATTTGCCACACAGGCAGGAGAGAGCAAAGCAGCCTTGGGAGGGCAGAAGAGCTAGCAAAGGGCCTTCAGACAACAGGCACTGACTTAGCAAGCAGCCTCTTGACAAAAAGTAGCATGCTTCTTTCTGGGTCTTCCAGCAGAATCTCCTGGCAGGTCAGTCTTTGTCTCCCTCCGTTTTTGTCTCCGTTGAGGTAGGGTCAGTGATCTTTGAGAAGATGTGCAAATTCAGCTTGAAACCACCTTCAACCTATACCAGGACAAGAGGAGGCAAGAAGGGTGACGTAAAGATGTGATGGACAGCATAAATCACGTGACACATGCGCCTCTATTTTATCATATCATGATTTTAACCTGTTTTTCTCTAAAAAGAGGGGAAGTTGGGCAGTCTCTATTTCTCCTGCCTCACCTGGAGAAGTTAAATCAGTGAGAGGCTGGAGAATTTCCTTCTAATTAACTTAACAAAGCGTAGGTTAATAAGTAACTTGATCATAGTCTGAGTTCCTATATGGGAAGGAGATTTTGGCTAGTGAACAGCTCTTTAATCTATTGGACAAAAGCATAACAAGATCAAATACTGGAAGTAGAAACCAGGAAAGATTAGAAATAAGGAAATGCTTTAGTTACAACAGGGGTAATTAGCCATAGGAACTATTTATCTCAGCACGTGGGGGATTCACCATCACTTTGAAGTGTCTAAATGAAGATGGGATATTCTCGTACAAGAAATGTTCGAAGTCAGCTAGCAATTATGAGCCTGATGCAGGAACTGCTTTGCTTAATTCACCAGCTTGCGCTTTTCATCAGTTTAGATCGGCTGATTCTTACAGTTCTTTTGAGCTCCGCAATCTGCGAACCTATGAGAAATCAGGGATACTGCTGACGAGCAGAGCGCCTGACGGTGCAAGTACTGGCCCTGGGAAGTAGCAGAAGAGTGCAAAGGGCTCTTTTGAAGTAGGAAGGAGAAATATGTGGCAGCCTTTACTAACAACTTGGTAATTCTGCTGAAAAGCAAATAGCTTTCCTGTGCTTCAACGGGGATCGGGCTACAAACCCACCTTACATCAGAGGCAGCTGGAGGTATTGTCATCTCATCAGACTCGTCATACCGTGTGTGTACTGTCACAGGACTGAAAATGCAATGGTTTTGTTTGTCCCAGCTCGTAGCATTTGTCTTTCAAGCAATTCCCAAACATAGTTTATCCACTCACTGGCATACCTTACTGGCCTCTTGTTATCGTCGCTCATTTGATGGGTAAGGACAGTTAGGGTGGCGTGGAGATTTCATTCAGGCAATTAAGGAAAGAAGTTGTCAGAGCTGGGATTAATACTCAGGACTCCAGAGCACCGTCTCATTTTAAAATCACTAATGGCGAGCTACGAAACGTGTGTCTGCTGTTGGCCTGAATTTGATCTTCCTGTCTTAAATAAGAATAATAAAAGAGGGAAGAGGGCTGGAGGAATGCAGAAGCACTGAGCAGGCTCCATGGGGAGGCCTGATGGGGAGTGCCAGAGGCTTCAGCGCTCGTTTGTGTCTCTGGCAGCCTGACCCTGTGGTGAAGATAATCAAGTTGAAAATTAAATCAAATTTCAAATGTTAAACCAGCCAATTAAAGAAGCAATCACATCAAAACATGCATTTTTAAAAAGTTTTTGTTTACTCTGTCATAATTAATTTATTTAGCAAGAAAACTTTTGTTTGTACAAAATACTTGTTAAATTGATCATGAGCGGTTGAGGGAGTGGAGACACAGCTACACGACAGTGTAGCAGAGCAATGGTTAGCCAAGATGTCACCTGAAGTTCCCTGAAGATCGGGCTGAATAAGTTCTATGGGGAAGGTCTTTTCCTACCACAAACCAAATGTGATGCAGCTTTTTTTCAGGCTGCATGACTGGAGGCATGATTGCTGTTTGTGGCCTGTCCGTTAACCTTAAAAGTGTCTTTGATCAAATAATTTACCATCTCTTTGCTTTGATTTCCCTTGGTGCCTTCCTTTAGAAGAGTGAATAGCTGGTGAGTTGGATACTTGGCGCTTTGGAAGTGATCACTTACCTGTGTGCTCTTAGCATCAGCTGATGGCGTGGGAATGATTTTCCCTGGTTTCCTGCAGCTCAGCATCCCTGCATTTCGGGATCTTTCCTGTATGTTTAGGCAGGTTGGTGTTTATTTTGCCTGTGGCCTGGCATATTTTTTTTTTATTTCTCTCTTGAGATTCCTCTTGGAATGTCATGGTTTGAACCTTTGTGAACACCTTTCAGTAATGAAAGAAGGTGGATCACAGGTCTGTCGTTTCATCTTTTAC
>Ga0065711_1038444_pt1 | contig 18752 bp, 13 predicted proteins | sample Hoacrofraction12_FD_59098 | JGI IMG/M metagenome (GOLD analysis project Ga0065711, IMG submission 59098) | Hoatzin crop microbial communities from Cojedes, Venezuela - Epithelial fraction 12 v2 (version 2) | ecosystem: Host-associated > Birds > Digestive system > Esophagus > Crop | place...
AACATGAGGAAGAACTTCTTCCCTCTGAGGGTGACGGAGCCCTGGCACAGGCTGCCCAGGGAGGTTGTGGAGTCTCCTTCTCTGGAGATATTCAAACCCTGCCTGGACGCGGTCCTGTGCAGCCTGCTGTAGGTGACCCTGCTTCGGCAGGGGGGTTGGACTAGATGACCCACAGAGGTCCCTTCCAAAACCTAAAAGTCTGTGTTTCTGTGACTTGTTACAAGGGCATGTAGTGACAGGACAAAAGGGAATGGCTTCAAACTAAAGGAGGGTAGATTTAGATTAGATATAAGAAAGAAATTTACTGTGAGGGTGGTGAGGCCCTGGCCCAGGTTGCCCAGAGAAGCTGTGGCTGCCCCCTCCATGGCAGTGTTCAAGGCCAGGCTGGACGAGGCTTTGAGCACCCTGCTCTGGTGGAAGATGTCCTTGCCTAGGGCAGAGGGGCTGGAACTGGATGGTCTTTAAGATCCCTTCCAACCCAAACCATTCTACGATTCTGTGAATACCCCCACCAGCTCCTCAGTGCACCCCACGTTAACCACTCATGGCACGACTGTGTTAAGCACCGCCAGGGCAGCACCAGGAAACTTCAGCTCTGAGTTTTCAAGTGTGTAAGAGAGAATTTTTATTTTTTCACATATACCATCATCACCAAACATAATTAAACACAGGCAAGCAAAAAAAAAAAAATCTCTCTGAGCAGTGAGACCATAAACCACTCCCTTTCCTATCCCTGCTGGCCACAGAGGCTGGAGCGTGGCGGTGGCCAGAGGCACGCTGTCACAGAAGCACGCTCTCCAACGCCTTGGGCTCCGTGATTGTCTCCCCGGGAAGTGTCAGAGCCCTGCGAGCCCACCCTGTCCCCGTCCCCATCACAGCTCCCGGGGCAGCGGCTCCTGTGCACCCCCGGGGCTGGGCTGGCTGCAGCAAGGGCAGCTCGGGGTGATGTTGTGCCTCCCCGCTGCCCTCCTGCCCTTCCCATCCTGCAGCCCCCTCCTCCCCCACAGCACTGACAGCCCAAACCACCGCCCCGACTTCCCACGGGAACGCAGGTTTGTGCCTGTCCCGTGCCGTGAGCCAACGCCCCCCTGCCCGGCCACGCAACGGAGGTGCAGACCCCGAGCACGTCGATGAAAAGCTCTTCTTGACTTAGCGATATGAATTACAGAGTGATATAAAGGCCTATTAAAGGCTGCTTTCTAGAACAAATGCTGCCCCGGTGGCTAATCAGCAGAATATTCCCTTCATTGGGAGGCAAAATTAATATCGCTGCTTGGCAGATGCAACGATGCCGAGTAAATAACTTGCAATTGAGCGTTATTGTTACGACCGCCTTTTGTTGCTGGTCTTGGCCTCGAGAGGGTGGCAATGAAGAGGGTGAATACAAATGGAAGCCTGTGAGAGCCTGAAATAAATGCGTGCCCCGGAACTGCGGGGAGACAGGGACTCATCGGGGATGCCAGCGTGCACAGCCCAGCCACGCTGCCCTGTCCCCCGCGGTGGGACCGGCGGGCAGGGGGTCGGGCGCACAGCCGTGGCCACGACGTCTCCCCCAGCCCCGCAGGCAGCCCGGACCCGCGGCTGTAGGCTTGACAGTGCATTTTCGTCTTCAAAAGGGGTTTGTAAAGGGACGAGATGCTGTGACAGCACCATGAAAGCCGGCATTAATCAAGGGCAACAGTGTGGTCTCCTCGTGGGTAGTTAGCATTATAAAATACATACGAGCATTTTTAATATTAATCAGTATAAGCAAGAAAAAACCTTTAAAAAAAGCTAATTAGAAAGCTCATTTACTTAGAGGACCAGAATGAATTAATCCTACATCTCAGGGTCGTGAAGCATTCGCACAGAGTGAACTCCCCCAGGCTCGCAGCTCATCCACGCCTCGCACGTCCGGGCTCTTCCCACACCCCACCCACGACCCTCTCCTCCCAGCTGGGATCAGGGGCTGGTCCTGCTCCAGGAGTCACAAAACACCTCATGCCCAACACGGGACGAACTGCGCTTCAGAGCTCGCCATCGGGCTAAGCCTTCCTCCAGCTCCCTGCCGAGCCCGCGGCAGGAGCAGGCGTTCTGCGGCGCGACCTGGAGAAGCCAAGTCATCGCGGGGGTCCGACGCTGTCGAGTGATGGGGTGGGCTGTCGCGAGAGGCAGCGATTTCTGCGCTTACAGAAAGCACACAGACTTCTACCCCCCTTTCCTCCCTCCCTGGCAAGGGATGTGAGGGGGGCTGCAGTGGCTCGCAAACGGGGGGCTGGGGGATCCACCAGCTCCCCTGCTACGCTCCACGGTCATCAGGGAGCCTTCACCTAAAAGCATCCCGAGAAAGCCTCCACCTTCCCGCTTTGCGTGGCCAGATCCCCCGTGCCCGGCATCCTCCACGGACCGGGCTGTGCGCACAGCCCCGACACCGTCAGCGACAGCCCAGGGAAGCTGCACAGCCCACGACGAAGACAAGAGGCAGGCATGAGTAAAGCAAAGTCCTCCACTTGCCCCCCAAGCCCTGGGGAAGATTTTACCAGCCGAGCAGTCACTTTTTACCTTGGATTTGGATTTGTAACACAACGGGCACTTGAGCCCAAAGGCTGCCGCGCCGGCTCACCCCCGCATCCCGCTCCCTCCCAGCATTCCAGTCGTGCTCCACTGAGCCGTTCAGTCCTTCCAGAGATTTCGCAGCTCCGCTCCCTCCAGAGCAGCCGTGGGCTGCTGCGAGGCGAAGAAGGCGTCTTGCGAAACAACCAGGCTGCGTTAATAAGGTCAGATGGGAGAAGGAGAGCGTTAGTGGGGGCTGAGAGCCTACTTTGACAGCTACCCTAGCGAATTCCTTGTTTGCTTGTCTTTGAGGCAGTCAGCCACGCTAGAAAGCTAACGCTCAAACATTTCTTAGCTGTGCTTAATGCTAAATCAAAGCGTGAGCCACCAAGAGAGCATGGCTCCCTCCCAGCCCGGCTGCCCACCCGGACCAGCCTGGCTGCTGGGGCCGTGCCTCCGCTGCCCGTTTCAGCCCCCCGAGACACGGGGGGCTGCTTTCCCCAGGGCCGGGGGGCTGCCCAAGGCACAGCCATCTGCCCGGGGGCTGCAGGGCTGGGGAGAGCGTGGAACTAACGAGAGCCAAGGGGCAAGGCAAGGTCAAGCTCGGGGTAACTCACCTTACTCCCAGGTTGCAAAGCGCTTGTGCTCCCTCTGCTCACGTTCAGTGTCTAGCTGTGCCTGCACAAGGAGTATTTCTCAGTGAGCAAAGGGCTCTCCGGCCCTACAGAAGAAAGCAAACCAGAGGGACTGGGTGCAGACCTGAAGATTCATGCTGGGAAGTAAGGTTGCACGGTTAACCAGGAGGTACCCAGCTGCTGCAGGTCCCGGACGCGCAGGGCACGGCTGCCTTGCCACTGGGGACGGCGGTGTGACATTGGCAGAGTCGCTCGTATGCACGCAGCCGCAGAAGGACAGGCATCGCCAGCCCAGGCACGAGAGCAGGTGGCTGCACGCCTCTGCCTTCCTCGTCACCCACTTTGGAGAACAAAACCCCTCGGACGGGCACGCGGAGAGGGGCAGGGCTGCGGGCACAGCGCAGCGGCTGCACACAGAGCTCCGAGCAGTTGGCTCCAGGAGGCGAAGGGCGAGCGTGGAGTGACCCAAGGCTCTGCTGCAAGCGGCCGAGAGGCAGAGGCGAGCCTGCGAGACCATCAGGCTTGTGTTACGTCCCACCGAGCCGCCATACGCACACACGCGCTCACACCAGCTGCTACCAGCTCATCCTCCCGCGGGAGCTGGTGGAGGAATCCCATAGGGAACCCAAAACACTCTAGGCTGGAAATTGCTACTCCCAGCAGCTCTTATTTTTAAACATAGGTTGCAGCCTTTATTTACCAGCAGGCGTGGTGCTGTCAGGAGCAGTGACTGCAGATGCCTTGCCTGCCTGCTGCAAAGCAAACCTCCTGTTTCGACCGCAAGCTGATGGATGCTCAGTTCTTTAGGAAGGAGTATTTCTAGCTGCACAGCGCAAGCCAGGGTTACCAGCCAATTAAGTATCCACGGCCAATTCCATTTTCCTTGCAAGATTTTCGGAAAGTGAGCACTGGTTACATCAGAGAAATGGGTTAAACTGTGCTCTTCTGTGAACGCCTCCATGCTGGCCTACCAGGATCTACAGACACAGAAGTCCTGTGGAAGCTCCTCTTCTTGCTACGCTTGGAAGCAATCCATCATCAGAGAGAGTGCGGTTTAAAGACCGCAGCACCAACTCAGCCTGTCTCCGGTGAAGCATTACCAGAGCATGAAGCAAACGGCCAGCCACTCCCAGCCCCGCAAGAGGAGGGTTCGCTGCTATGGGGGCTTCCTACGGACTGGCTCGGCTGTCAGCTAGCACCAGGTGAACATCTGGGACAGCTCTTTACTGCCTGACCCTCGTCAGGTGTACCCCACAACCACGTGCAGCATCTTGGGTGGGTGCTGGTTTAACACTGGTTTCCTGCTTTTCCAGCCTCGGCCATCACCTCCGATACACTCCTGTCTTCCTCCTGAGATCACTTAGAAACGCTTCATCCAAACCCAAACCAAACCAGCTCCCTTTAGGATGCACCAGCAGGAAGAACTGTGGTAGCCTCTTCTAAAAACCAAAGCAAACCCTTCTGCTTATTCCAGATGCTGGGGCAGCATCACCATCAGCCTTCCCCTACCCCCTGAGCTCAGCAACCAGTCACACGCAACGTGCCACTCGCTATCTCCCAGCTTCTCCAGCTGACACCCACCCCTCTCTGCTCAACTTCATCAACAATTTTAGGGCAGATTCCTGCTTTCACAAGGAAATGTACAGCCAGCGTGGTGACACAGCAAAGGACAAACCTCTTAACAGCTTGTATCTTTGCTTTCCAGGCTGTAGTGTGTTGTTCACAACATTTTCCAATTTCTGTGAAGTAATACTTAACATTTACCGAGCATGCTTGAGCCCGCGGATGAAATGCACTGCTTGAGTCATCTTCTGCCTGTCTACCAGGGCAGCCATTCCCCCTTCTACGGCAACTTCAGCTGCCGACGTGGGGCCAAGCCCCGGTGACTGAGCAGGTCATTGCAGCCTTTAAAACCAGTGGGCGGCGGTGGTGGGTGAGAGAAGTCAGCCTAAACAAGAAAAGGCAAACACTTCAGATGCCAACGGTGGGGGTACGAGGTGACAAACTTCCATTGTTCCTGGGTTATGTCCTATTAAGTGTGACCGCAGTCACCCAGTTCACTTTCCCGCCCTCCTTGCAGCCAGTGTTAATCCAGGGATTACTTTCTTAGGTTTTTAAGTGGTGTTTATCAGACAGCATCTCCCAGCAGTACTGGAAAGAGAGCTCATGCCTTGCCATGCTCCCGAGGACTGGAAAGCATCTGTATTCCAAATGCATCAATGTTGTCTCAAAAGCAATCAAAAGTTGTGACCAGTCACCAAGGCACGACCACAGCTCGGTCCCTTCGTGTCCAGCTCCTGTGGAGTGCTGTGATTTCCAAAAGGCAGCCTTCACAGGAAAATCACCCTCCAGATTTTGGTGCATGAGAGTGCCAAGCCCTTAAAGTGCCTCCTGCTTTGCGCTCTCTGTGCTGGTGCTGAGAAGAAGGGGCCATGGGTATCTGTTTTAACACCACTGCCAGCTCAAAACACCCCGCTGACCTAAAATGGGGACCACAGAGTATCTGCTCTGGTTTAAATTGGCACTGAAACAAAAGGCAGTGGGAAATGGGTGCCAGAAAATAAAAACTATACTTGCCTCCACTCTTTGCACGAAGTGTCTGAAGCACACAGCAGCAGCGCAGCCCCACGGGTGGCAAGGCAATCTCCTTTTAAGCTGCTTTCAGCTGCAGCCCCTCTGGATGCTGATGCCAGGAGAAGCAGCTCCACCTCCAGCCCGATGGCTCTCCCAATGGCTGCCCATACGGCCACCTTGGTGCAACGACTTGTGCCAAAGGGTAAATGCAGCTCACTGTAGGCACTTCCACACATCACACACACACACAGGCGTACTGCGCACCGTCACTTTTACACTCCATTAGAGAGACAAATGATTCTTCAGGGTCAAGCAGGGGGGAAAGGCGCTGCCAGTTGTGGTCTCTGCTCAAATGGGATCCTTGGATGAACACTGAAACACGCTGCACTAAGTGCTGCACGGTGACAAATACTTGTCTCTAGGAAATAAGTCATGCCACGAGTGACTACTGTCAGTTTAAGTGGACAGCAGCACAATACATCATGGTATTCGGCATTAAGCCAACCCTGATAAGCCACAGCAAGGCATAAGCCAGACCTACACCTGAATCTGAGTACTCTCGCTGTGCTCAAGAACATCTGTCCACTCTTCTCTGCTGAAAATCCCCAGAGAAAAAACGATCTTTTGAGTGCAATGTTTTAAACCTAAATGTGATGCAGTATGAAAATTCCCTTGTATAACAGCTGAAGGAGGATACAAAATGCTCAGAGGGAGATAAAGTGGTGCTGCCACTCTCGTTAGTTCCACGATATACTGTTTCTTTCCCATTCATGAATAATTTTCTGTGAAGCCTGTGTCTGAATAAGTCCTCTTGTGCATTGAATGTCAGCAGCCCTGAAGCCAACGCCCTCCCAAAGTTGTACCAGCTTGAAACAGCTGGGTGCCTGGTACTCTGCACCCACAGAGATGGTTTGCAAAGCAGTGATGTGGATTGGCTTTTTAAGGCCAGGACTGTTCTTCCAGGAGCAGCAGCCTGGGGCCACCCGCCCCAGAGATGGATCTCGCTAGCCCACTTGGGTTTTCTGCTCTCCACCGACACTGGCATTGCCACTCACTTCTGCAGAAACTGCAGGAGAACCAGCACCGGTGGTGCAGATGAGCAGGGTCTGGAAGCACCTGAAGTTTGCTTGGTGTAGCAGAAACTAGGAGACCTAAGCCTTGTCCACTCGCTCCCACCTGCAGACGGTCTCTCTGCAGAGCAGCAATCGTACTGACACCTGGAAAGACGTCCTTAAAAGTTCCTCAGGTCTGGCTGCTGAGTGAGCCAAGAGCAGCTGGCAATCAGTGACACCGCCGAGGTCGGGTAGACGATAGAAATCCGGATTGAAGAAAGCCCATTGCTCACAGCAATTCACAAATGAAAAGCAAAATTTTTTTTTTTTTAATTTATTTATTCCTGAAAGTGTACAACTAGAATATAAAAATATTCCTTGGTGAAAGAAAAACAGAAAAGGGTAGGAAACGAATGCCAAGTGAAAAACATTTGCATGTTACAGGGAAAGAAGCCTCCAGAGACTGAGCTTGGAGATTTATCAAGCCTGGAAGTTAAGGTCATATTTCTGTTTTACAGAAATTTCCTATAGCAGATCCATAAGTTACCTCACTGTGACTCATAACTGGGTGGAAGTGGTTTCTAGTTTGTTCTCTTTGAGAATCCAATTACTTCAAGTGCATCACACCAGTAAAGGAAATCAGTGTGCTGCTTTATTTATTATTAGGCATTTGTTTTTCCTTATGGTGACTGCATTATAGCTGCCACGAATATGCAAACCAGCTGAATTAAAACAGCACACTTCCTTGAACATTTCCAATCTCTGTAAGCCTTGGTACTTTGCGTGTTCTCCAATACCTGGATTTTTCTGACTAATGAACTCTTCCATTTGCTGGAAAATACTGAATGCAATTCGTGCTTCAATGCGCAGCCTTAAAGTATGCCGTGCCTAGCAGCTGAGGACTGTAAAAGAGCCCAGTGGTTGGCAGAAGAACCAGAAATCCAAAAGATAAAAGTGAGATTTATGCACACTTCCACCAAGGCCTGCTGCAGAATTTAATTGGCAAGGTTAGCAATAACAGGGCTGCAGAGAGAGCCACCAAGGTTACGGCCCCAGCACAAGTCACAAAGCAGTAACAAGTTATGATTCCCTGGCTTAAAAATTAGAAATTGCATTTGGTTCCTCACCTCGCACTCCCCCATGCCAAGCCACAGAATGTGTTCTGATCAAGTCAGTCTATTCCTTTGCTCTTCTCAGTCCAGCTTCCCCTCTTCAAGGGGAGACGCAAATCACTCCATCGAACCCTTCTGCGACTTCACCCAGCCTCTGCCTGCACTCCTCCTGCAGCTGCTCCAGCTCTCTCTCCAGGCTGGCCTCTCTCATTTGCAGCTCTCTGATCACCTCTGTAGCACTGACAGCTGGAGCAGGCTCCTTGGAAACAGACCCACCAAAGCCCGTTTTGCTGGCAGGATGCTTGCTTCTGAACACCAGTCTGCATGAACCATGCATTTTTTTTTTGCTTGGAGCACAAAGGTGTGTAAGATCTGGCAGTTTCAGTTCAACACTTTCCTGTATCTTCCTAGCAGTGGTAGAGAACCACTCCTTCTGTAGTTCTTCCTCTCTTGTTTTCACCTGTAGAGAGAAGAAAAGAAAGAAAAAAAAAAAGAGCATGGTGGATTTCTGTGAAAAAATCCTCCAGCCACGAAGCAACATAAAATGTCATGTTTGGACTAGGACGTACCAAAGAGACAAGAGCCAACTGTGAGTGTAAACCTAAGCGCAAATTGAATTATGCTAACACGTGCTTTCCATCAGGTAGCAGCCTCAGTGACCAAAAAGCTGCCTCTAGCAATTTGTTTGCAGATTCAGTCTACCAGCCGCTCTGCTGATGACTAACACACAAGCGCTCTGCACACTTCCCTCTTGCCCAGGAGTGGGTGGCTTGACTTCAGAGCAAAACAGGAGACCCAGCAGAGTGACCTTCATCACCGTCGTGCTCTAAGCCACTACGTTGTCATAACAGATTAACTGCCTCATGACTAACAGAATTAATTCAGTTTGCAAATGCTTTCTGCACTTGGCAACGCTAAAAAGTAAGGATGACAACTGTAAGCTAGAAATTCCTTAATTCTCAATTCTCATTATGGGGTAATAAATAGGAAAAGGGAAATAATAGAGCAGAGACAAAAAAGTAGAGGCTAAGATCAAAATGAATACCCGTCAGCACAATTTCACTGAAGATAGGCCCAATAAAACAAAGCTTTTCTTGTGACAGAATCGCAGTCTGGATGATAAAAGCAATTGTATATACTGGGATTTCTCTGAAGCATTTGATTCAATGTTCTCTAACAATTTGATTTGAAGAACTTGCAAGATGGTAATTGCCCTTCCAATTTTACTAGGGGATTAAACATGAATTCAGTGACTGATCTCAAAACGTAGTTGTCAGTGGGGAAACATCCCTAAGAGGTACCGTGCTACCACCTTCAGGGAAACGGTTCTTGGTCCAGCGGCATTTTCTGTTTCTGCTACGGCAACCAGCTGCCAAATCAGCTCAGCCAAAAAGCAGCAAAGTTTCCAAAATGCGATGCTGCCTCTGCAACCTGCACAAGTCCCGGAGCTCTCCTGGAACGTGTTCTGGAGTTCGCGCTTCAGGAAAACACAGGCAAACAGAGCAGGATTTGAAGACAGGTCACCCAACGACTCACAGCGCAGAAAACAACCCTTACAGTACGAAAGAGCTCAAGCTATTCCATTCATGGAGACAGATACATAGTTTGGTTTAGATCTTAAAAGAAAGTAGAAAAGTGAGGGACCAGACTTTGCTGACAAAGCCATAAGAAGATGAAATGGATGATATCTGAGTTAAATATTCAGCTTCAGAATAAGACATTGTTTCCTGCTGTGAGGATAATGAACCGTGAAATGCTTCATTGCTGCTCCAGGGATGAATCCTTTGGCCAAAGCTCAGCTCAGGTCAAGCCCAGTGCTAATGATACCTCCTTCCAGCCTTGAAGCTTCTCTGCAAGCTCCCTCTTCCCTGGCCATGGACGAAGCTGAACAGCTCCTTGGGGTTTTAAACCTGCAGAGCTGCATTAAGATATTGGTATCTCACTTCTTAGGGCTTTGAGAAGTTCCCTGTGAAGTCAGGGACATTTTGGCATCTCTGTGAAACACCAGAGATCAGTCTGAGCTCAAAGCAGCACCAGCTGCAAGGACAAGAGTCCAAGGGTAGCAAAGGCCCCCTCCCTGCATTTGCCACTGCCAAGCCACAACTGCTCCAGGTCAAACCAGCTGCCATATCTGCAGACAAAAGGATTTTTTCCGTAGATGAGCAGGGAGAGTTTCACTACTGAAATAAATTCAGACACTTACGACATACAAGGGACAAGACTATGCTCTCTCATGGTGCGAAACACTGCAGGCGCGAGGGCTGCAGTCACAGTTAAATTACCCCACTGACACCAGCTCCACCAGGGCTTCACTCACCCACCCCACATCTTTCATCCGAATAACTTCATGAGTTTTGCAGCCAAGTAATTAATCCTCTCCATAGCCTTCTGATGCATTATTCTCCTCCCCTCGCTCAAAAAAGATTACGAAAATCCATCAAATCAGAAAAGGACTAAATTTCTCTGAATTTTTCCTAACACTTTCAGGGCTTTATCAATGTAGAACTATCTGTTAAAGGAGACCTCTATTGATTAAGGCATTTGAATAGAGAGCTGAAGCCAAGAGAAGTTTATCTCTGCCCTTGTCCAAGAACCCAGGGTCCCTCTTTATCATAATCCCCGCGGAATCCCAGGACATCTCTTGCTGTTGGCTAAAAGAATATCCAAGTCCAATTCTCTAACATCACTTTAGAAGAAACAAAACTGAAAAAATAAATTCAGTGTTATCTGGTCTCCCCACTGCCAGTGAATAAATGGAAAATAATGTTTGCACAAAGTGGATTTAACACTGGAATCCAGGATGGGAAAAATTTCCCATTACTTACAAAGAACAAAATCTCTCAGCAAACAGAGCCCACAAACTGTTATTTATTTTCCTGCATTAAACTCAGGCAGAATACTAGCAGGGCTGTACAAAAGGATTCCTAACGAAACACAGGTTTTCATACTGTCCACCAGCCAAAATTAGAGAATTTTATTATCCACTGTGCAAGGCACATAATGGAAGAGCATGCTCCTCTCAGCACTAAGTGCACTGAGTTCTAACTCACAGCAACAGCAGGAGTAGGAATTACTGTACTGAAGCAGCAGCAGCTGTAAGGACAAGGACAGCAGCCTTACAGTTAGGCAGTCAGGGAAGCAGAAGTATAACAAATTCTGACATCCAAGTATCAGAAGGGCACTGCACGTGTTATCTTCTGTTAAGGGGACCAGTATTTCCTGGGACATTAGATAAATTTAACAGGGGAAATTTTCAAAATAATGAATATGAAATAAGAGAATAAATTTAGCAAAGCACTATTATTTCCTACCAGCACAATCTGGAGCTGGAAAGCTAGCTCGAGTTCTTTTTTGCACTGCTCTTCCTGGTAAGCTCTGCAACTGTATGTAGGACCACAAACACTCTTGCTGCTGTTTGTAGATTTCAATAGCTAAAAATCTCTGAGGGTTACCTTCAAGCAATATTCTTTATGCTTCACACCCTGAACGCTTGCGAAAATACTCAATAACCTCCTCCTGTACACTTAATTGATGCTCTTTAACAGCTTGCTGTCTCCCATTAGTCAGCACACAATGATTATTCTACACTGCAAAACAATCTCAGCAGACCACTTTGTATTAGACAAACATATTGTAAAAGATTAGGAGCCTCAGCATTTTGTGCCTGCCTGTGTCTATCCCACAGCTCTGCCCTTCAGTCTCAATCTACCAGCTGGAAGTTGAATTCCCAATTAGGTACATAGTGCTGTCTGACAACTGCTGCACATCCTCTCTGAATAAATACAACACCACGATAAACATCATTTCCCTTTCTACACAACCAACCTCATCCCAAAGGGACCCAATGCATTTTGAGAAAAGCCAAGCCAAACGTAGAGGGAATCAGCTGATGAGGAATCAGCATCTTCAAACCGACACACATCCCGCTCTGACGCGAGTACTGATCTGGTTAGCTGTTCACAACACAGCAGTTATTCACAGACACTGCAGCTGAGCCCACGGAAATGTGCTGGCCCTCTGCGCGCTCCAGGATCAACGTCCCCTACCAGGTTCCACACTCCCAAGACCGTGACAAGCTAGAAGGAAACTCCCATGGCACGCAAGCATCCTACAAGGGCTGCAGATGGACAGACGCCATGAGCGTACACCAAGGCAAGTACTCCTGCTGAGCTCCTTCTGGCTCTTCACCTCCACATGTCACCAGCTGCTGTTTGGGAAAGGATAGTGGCCAAACTGCCCCAAGTGTTCGTAGATAGCTTCCTTTAAAATGACCTTAGTCATCCAAAAGGCCACTGTAGGTTTTCAAAAGGTATTAAAAACTAAAAGCTAAAGGGAAAACTACAATAATTTTCATGTTCTAAGGAGAAACCAACGAGCTAGTGTAATTGCAGACAGAAGTATCACATCTTAGATCACCGACTGAAAAGGGACTGAGGTGACAAGACAACGTGTGCTGCCCTTCCCAAACTTGGCACAGCGTAAAGTGTTGCTTGCTGTGTGCACAGTCACTGCTGCCACTGGACTCACACGCAGGAATATACAAAGGAATAACATAGGAATATACAAAGGAATAAGCACTAGAATAAAACAGCCAGAGGGTGGGCAGAGACAGGCAGCCTCTAGCTCCTGACGTGGTGGGATTAAGCCAGGTGGCACATCCATCAAGCGTGGAAAGGATTCCCTATCTCCCCAGGGACAGCGCCATGACTGATGCTGCGTTTCCAAAAATGTCCAGGTTGAGGTCTGATGGAGGAAAATGGCCAAGTCAAAGAGAAAAGAGTGGGCCCAGTCCAGCGCTGGATAGGGGCGGTGAGGTGAGGCACATCCAAAAAACAGGCTGCGCAGGCAGCTTGGCTCAGTCCCCCGCACGGGGATTAACTCCTGCACTGAGGCACTGGAGAGCCTCAAGCCTGCAAACACCTACGCACATGATTAACTTCCCTAGCGCTTCCTCACCCCTACCTTCTCCCAAATTTCTTCCAGCCTCAGGAACCACTGGCTGCCCTTTTCATCCAGACAGCTATCTCAGCTATCTTCAGTCCTGGGAATCTTTTGGCTTTCAATAAATTTTATAGCAATGAGCTGAGTGGGCAAATCATGGAACAGGTAATGTCGCACATTTTAAATAAGCTGCCTTCCAGTTTCTTCGCATGTTCCACTGTTTTGAGGACAGAACAGTAATACCCACATTCTCCTCCTCTGAATAGTCCCAGTCTTTCAGTTGCCCATGTTGTGGAGGTCTGCTTCTATCAACTACTTAGATGACTTACACATTTAGCTCATTTGATGTCTCTTGAGGAGACCTTCCAGCCCTTCACAATCACTGCTGTGGTTTCCTCAGCCCCCTCACATTTGCCTGCACCTTGCTGGTAATGAGCTTCCCAGAGCTCTGTGTCTCATTCTGTGCGGCTCAGACATCCCCAAGAGGCTGATCTGTCTCCGTTTTAACAGCTCACTGATAAAAGGCGTGGTAAAAATGATTCACAAAACAGTTCTTTTTCTGCTAAGAAGCAAGTTGGATGTGAACTTCCTTGGAGAGAATTTTACCAACATGCCAGACATCCCAAGGAGATGCTAAGAGATCTAGATAAGGACATCAGGTTATTTAAATAATTTTCAGTAATGACCTAAGAAAAGTGACAATCTTCCAAATGCTGGAAGTCAGCACTTCAGCTTGTTAAAACCTCACGTGGCAACCACAAAGCTTCAGGAAGAAAATGAACGCTCAGCCTCTCAGTTACGTACCTGAAGGAAGCCACTAGCTAGAGATGAAGTTTACAATGCAGCAGCAATGAAAGGTCCAAACCCCTATTTCAAAGAAGAGAGTGGGGGAGCGTAGGAGCATTTCCATTCTATGATCGCATTGTTGTCAGCTTTGAGGAAGGAGCAGCAAACCAACCAATGGATGATAAAGACCAGAATAGTGTCATTATTTTTAAATTGCAATCTCTTCAAATTATTCTAGGAGCTTTGCAGAAATGGCTAAAATCGCAGTATTGTGCAGAAAAACAAACTGCACACGCCAAGAAATGACACACTTTCTGCCTCCAGTCCTATCTGTCCACTCACTGTCTCATATTTCTCTTCTGAATAGGGAGAAGACCCCATATGCATACAGCACAAAATACAAATTATTCTTGCCATTCTGTACAGATACTACAAACTGCAATGCCTGCCTTTGCTGGAAAATAGAGTGCAGCCTGCTCCTTTGTGCTCCAAGTCACAAGGAACAAACAGAAAAGCCTCAGATCTTGTCTTTTTGGAGTGAAAGGAAATTAGGAAATACAAACAGATGCAATATCCAAGCCACCAAGCCATACTGCCTTTGCTATCAGGGCATAATCGCCCAACACCTTTCATAAACTCATCTAGTTCCTCCGGAAACACCAAACAGCATTTGACTTGCAAAATTTTTCATTCCTAAAGAAAGCTCATTTCCAAGATTTACTTTAAAGCTATCACGTCTCAGATGGCCTCCTGTACCCAAGCAGCTGAAAAGGGTGAAGTGAAATATTACATGCTCGGAAATATATGATTAATGAGGGGCCAGGCTGCAGAAATCGAACAGACCTGCCAGGCCAGCCGGTGCACTCACCTGCCTGGCTGCAAAGGGCTCCCAGCACATCACAGTGTCCCAAGCACGGGCACTGAGAGGCATTCCTCAGGTTAGAGGAGTTGCCCAGAGCTCTGAGTCTCCACCTATACTGAGCAGACTCTCATCCAACAGACAAGCATCAATTATAGATAAAAATCTAGAAGTACAAAATGAAAGTGGGATAAGCACAGAGGTACTGGCGTCACTCAGACTGCTGGCATGGATGCCGTGCATAAATCCCGACAGCTGAGTGCTGGAAACCAAGCGTGGCAAATTAAGGCTAGTTTAGGAGTTTTCCGTTTCCAGACTGGAACTCAGATCAGTCCAGGGGCTGAACCTTGCAAACACTTGTCTTTAATCAGTACAAGCCTGAATAAGACTTTATAAATGATCATTATGTATACCTTTTGCTGTCTCAACAGTTTATGTCTAGTGTTTATTCCACCACCACCCCCTCCCGCCCCCGAGAAAAACCTTGCAGAACTGCAATGCCAGCTGACAGTCTATCTGGGACAGAGAACAGGATAGAGAAGGATTTGCAGACTAGTTTTAAGCAAGCCCTCCTTGTCAGCACTGAAAAAACAGCACTAAGTACAAAAGGAAAGAGAGCAAAAGGAAATAATAAGCAGAAGTATCAATAACATAGAAGAGGGAAGAGCAGAGTTCACTATAAGCATAGCAGAAAGATCTGTAGGTATTCATTAAAAGTGGAATACAATAAAAATAATTGCAGGGATCCCACAGTTCCCACCCACAACCTCTCTGTGCTCCTACACAAGAATTTCCTGGCTATACAGTATGCATTCTGCACCTTGCTGCAGACAGAGCAGCTCTGAAAAACACGCACCCTGGGCTGTCCGAAAGCAGGTGCCCAAGCAGAGGTCGGCTCAGACATTACAGACAGCAAGAACTGAACAAGCCAACACCGTTGCTCTCCATGTTTGTCGCTGTTTTCTGTACAGAGCAGAAGAGTTATAAGCCAAGTGTTTTGTGTGCTTGTGTGTTCCCAAAGGCATACAAATAAAACATTTGTGTGTACATAAGTAGGGTGAGGGCTTTACACTTTAATAAACAAGCAATAATTTTGGCCAGTTTCTTTCACCAAAAATTTGCTTTTTGTTTTTTTTGAACAACCATGGTTAAGTGTATGACAAATGCTTTCCTTCCTCAGCTATAGACAGTGACCCGCTAAGCCTCAGAGAAGCAGAGGAAGACACCGTTTCAAGGCATGCTGTGAACGTGCAAGTGATGGAAAAATCAAATCCTGCAGCTCCTGCTTCGGGGAAAAATTACGGAGCGGTGGGAGGGCAGGACCACGCAGAGCCTATGAAGTTCAAACATTTGCTGAACAGTGACTTCCAAGAAAATCAGACCCCCAGCCTTCAGAAAAACATCTAAAGGTATTTGCTGCTTATACAAAAAACTCCTGAAGTTAAAGCAAAAGCAGTATCTGCAACCAGGCTGTTCTGGAAACACTACAACCCTGAGTAAGCAGGTGTTTTACTATAAAAAAAGCCTTACTCTAATTTCAAATTCATGTCTTATAGTAACTTGTCCAGACATAATTTCAAACCTCTAAGAAAGTTATTGAGTTAGTACTGCAGGTCTATAAAACTTCTCTTATTGAATCAAGCTTCTTTGCTGTAAGCTTTCAAGGTTTTTAATTTTCTGCAGCAATTTCTACACGCTGAAGAGTAACCAGTTAAAAACGCTGGAAACCATCATTTTCTATTTTAATAGCTGAACACTTCCCACACTGTCCTGCATAAATGAGGTTTTTTTTCTTCTTGTGAGATCCTTGATTGTACACAAAAAGACTTGATGTTCTTCTGAAATAGCCCATTTAATGCCAATGCTCATGCATTTATGGATTTAAAGTCGTAATAAACTGTTCGATTAGTCTAGCCTACCGCAAAGCATGGGCTACAGTATCTCACATAGTAATTTCTGCAACGTTCTACTACTTTTTGGTAAGCTACAGGGGCTCTTCTAGAAACACGTACTTTTGGGTTTTTGAACATAGGCTCCAGCAGATCAAGAAACTACCCCACCACTGTGTCATCTCAGCAGTGAAATACATTCTTGGTTAAAAATACACCCCTTTTCAGTGAGTTCCACCTCAGCCACTGGGTCTTCTTACACCATCTTTCATCTGAAGTCTTCTATCCTCAAAAATCCACTTCTGTCTAAGAACTTGCAGAGTATGATCCAGAATCACAGAATGGCAGGGGTTGGAAGGGACCTCTGGGGATCACCCAGTCACACTCCCTGCCAAAGCAGGGTCACCCAGAGCAGGCTGCACAGGACCGCGTCCAGGCGGAGTTTGAATATCTCCAGAGAAGGAGACTTCCCAACCCCTCTGGGCAGCCTGTAACAACTGTAATAAGCTATAACTTTGCCTTGGTTAAATGACGCTTTTCTCGCCTCTCAAAAAGACAGACCGAGTAATTCTTTTATTACCCCTCCTTTAATCCTTTCAACCACTTGATGGTGGCATCAGTGGGGCCAGCACATTTCATTAAGCTCTGAATTGTGATCTACATCTTACATTCAATGACCAGCAGCAGACAGCAACACTCAGTTGCCCATAACCTAACAACTTTTCCATGTCCCGTTACCATTACCTTCTATTTCACAAGACCATGAAATGGAAAGGTTTGCACATATCCAAAACCTGAGGTTGTAGGCAGATCAAACTCATCTGAGCTACATGCATGGGTATTTCTTACTAAACCCAAACCCCAGTGACGGTAAGGAAATCAAATAATTTCTTTTGGCTTAACAATAACAGCTAAAGCAAAATTTCACCATAACATAGTTACTAATTTCTAACACTTGTGATTAGTTCAGCAAAAGGAAAAATCTTAGGCCTTTGGAACTGGTGGTGAACAAACGAAAGGGGTGATCCCAAAGTAATATTAATGGCGGTATTATTTGTACCATAAACTGTGAAGACATTTTAGAAGGGTTGTAAAGCTGAGCTATAGCAACTGGCATAAGATGTAATTATACAAGCAGCTGCATTCCAAATTTTGCCCAGATTTGCAATTTCCTGCAATTAGAGAGGAATGTATGCATCTCTATCCTATGCATTTTAAGCACGACATTCACCGTCCAAATGCCAGCTCCCAGGCACACCTATTGTCATTCCAAAACAAACTGACAGGGAAGCCACCAAGAGGCGAGGTACCTATTTTATCCAGGAACAGAAGGTCATTTTTTAACTAGGGGAAGAATCCTCTAAGAAGAAACTAAAAATAGAGTTTTAATACCAGGAACACAATAGCTGCATCCAGCGAGAACACCTACCACGGTCTGGCAGGGCACTGCTGCTCTGTGCTTCCTTTCATTACACACCGAATACTGCAAAGCCCTTCGTAAGCCTTCAGAACGACATCCACGCTGTTCTCCAACGGAAAGCTCTTAGACAGTGAGGAAGCACAGTAATGGAAAGTTAGAAGTTAATTAAATCATTTGAATGAGATAATTTCATAAAGAGGAGTGGCCTGATCTTGTCTGAATGGATAACATTTTTGCTGGGTTTGGGGTTTTTTTTGCCCCCATCCCCCTTTTTTTTAATAATCAAATAGGTCTGTATTTAGACTCATGTATCTACATACCACATTGACAGGAGTCAGAAAAGTCAGTTGAGCTTAAGATAAAGGAAAATGATATAGGATTAAGAAAACAGGAAAAGAACAACATTAAGTTTTGTTAGGGTCTTTACCAGAAAAATTCGAGTATACTTCCAAATACCAATGCAACACACAAAAGCACATGACTGATAAAAGCATTGCCTGTTTGCCGAGCCTACAAATATCTATCACACAGGCAAAGCAAATGCGAAATTAATCCTCTTAGGCCTAAAAGCAACTGGAAGTCTGCTACTGCTGTGCAGTGAGCCCGTCTGAGCAGACTTGCTTACAGTAAGGGCTTCACCCAGCTCTCCTCCTGCAACAGAGCTGCACTGGATCCTAGCCGTGAAGAGACGCACAGAGGCAGTTGCTTCAAGGACAGCCTTTGGGTTGGGTTGCTAAAGGAGACCCCTGAGGCAAACGAAGGCAGCTATGCTGAAAACCACGTGAGATACATCCCTCTTCCATAAAGCTACAAAAGATTCCTATTGTATGGATATTTTCTGAACTCTCTGTTCCTGAGTTTTTGCATGAGTAATTTGTTTTTCCAGTCGTTAAATTTTGAGGAGAACAAATGAGCTCAAATTAAAAAAAAAAAAAAAAAAAAAAAAAAAAAA
>Ga0065711_1005945_pt1 | contig 18751 bp, 9 predicted proteins | sample Hoacrofraction12_FD_59098 | JGI IMG/M metagenome (GOLD analysis project Ga0065711, IMG submission 59098) | Hoatzin crop microbial communities from Cojedes, Venezuela - Epithelial fraction 12 v2 (version 2) | ecosystem: Host-associated > Birds > Digestive system > Esophagus > Crop | place...
TGCATCAAGAAGAGTGTGGCCAGCAGGACGAGGGAGGTTCTCCTTCCCCTCTGCACTGCCCTAGTGAGGCCTCATCTAGAGTACTGTGTCCAGTTCTGGGCTCCCCAGTTCAAGAAAGATGAAGAGGTACTGCAGAGAATCCAGCAGAGGGCTACAAGGATGGTGTGGGGACTAGAGCATCCGTCCTGTGAGGAGAGGCTGAGGGAGCTGGGTTTGTTCAGCCTGAAGAAGAGAAGGCTGCGAGGGGACCTAATATATACTTACAAATATCTGAAGGGTGGGTGTCAGGAGGATGGGGCCACACTCTTTTCAGTAGTGCCCAGCAACAGGACAAGGGGCAACGGGCACACACTGAGGCACAGCAAGTTCCGTCTGAACATGAGGAAGAATTTCTTCCTCTGAGAGTGACGGAGCACTGGAACAGGCTGCCCAGGGAGGTTGTGGAGTCTTCTTCTCTGGAGATATTCAAAACCCGCCTGGACAAGGTCCTGTGTAGCCTGCTGTAGGTGACCCTGCTTCGGCAGGAGGGTTGAACTAGATGACCCACAGAGGTCCCTTCCAGCCCCTACCATTCTGTGATTCTGTGATCTCTGTCTTTAGTTATCCTCCTCACTGTTTCAGGCAATTCAATTCTATTTGCAGGCTTATGGTGTTTCCCTAATACAAGTTTCTATACCTCTTACCAAAGTTCCGCGTTTTGAGATGTGATTATATTTCTTCTTGTATTCTTATGGTCCCAGCACTTGCTCCTATGTTATGAATTTGTCAACTATTGTTAATAGAAGTGGCCTTGTTTGCTAGCAGTGGTATCTCATGTTCTGCTTGAATCTCCATTACACTTTTTTTTTTCAAACCAGATTTAATTATCCTAAAATGTAAATGGGGAGTTCAGTTTTCAAAAGATGAAGGCAATTCCTTTTCATTTTGTACCTCCTGTTATAAAATACTCTTTTTGTAGAATATAAGGTAGTAATATATTTTTTATGTTAAGATCCTGGGGACTGAGTTTCGAATGTGAATTGTAAGGTCATGGGGCCAGACTTTAAATTGTTGTGAATGGTCTGTAAATCATTCATACAGGGTACGGGCTAACAAACAAGTCCTACTACAACGGTAGAGGATTGACATACCACTCTCCTGACTCCCTACCTGCCTGTCCACCTTGCAGACACTGGCAAGGGAAATACTGTCCTGGTTTGAAAATATGTGTTTCCAGTTGAATTCTTATAGATTAAGGAAACTTACTACTAGGAGCAGGTCTTAGACTGTGATGCCTTTTTCACCTTCCCAAAAGCTCAGTAGGGCTCAAACCCTCCAGCTAGAAAACAGTCGGTTCCATTTTGTAGGCTAATGTTTTCCCCCAAAGCATTCCCTAGTTGCAGTTGCAGCAGCTTGCTTTGTGATTGCATGTGTTAATTCTCTCTTTAAAATGACACATGTAACAAGTCAAAGCAGATGAATTAATAGCTTCTAGTAACAGATTTTTGTTTGAAAAGTGTTAGGGAAGCATAAGAATGATCCCTCCCTACCTTGAACAGACTAAATAATGAAAAGGAAAGTCCCGTGAGGAGAGTTTAGATATATCACTCATTTTCATGCTCTCTAAACTTTTTCTATTTCAATGACTGTTGTAGTGAAACCAGCAAGCACAACATTAATTTCATGTTTCTAAGACACTTTCTGGAGTCTTGCACCAATGTAACCTGCAGAGTAAGGATGACACTTCATAAACAATATTTATGCATTCATTGCAGTAAAACAGTTTCTACCTCTGGGCAGGGATACAACTGAGATAACAGTGTAATGTCAGGGAAGAGACACTGCACTGGAGATGTCTTCCTGGGAAAGGAGGGTGCCTTGGGCAGCCCTTCTGTAGGAGAAGAATATTGCTACAGTTCAGAATTTGAGGAGTTGATTACAAGAGGGATTTGGCTTGTGTCAAATGTTGCCTTGGTCTTTACAAAATGCTTTGACTAAGTTGTGCTTCCTTAGCCTCCATTCATTGCCAGGTGATTGCACAATAGAAGGGAAATATTCTGGCCTTAATCTGTGATGTATAAACTAAATGTCTTTAGGTTGGTGAGCATCCACTGTAATTTGTGGACTGCATTTTCTCATTCATTGTATATGTGAACTGAGAAAACATGGCTTGGACTCAAGGGAAATTTGGCATGGGGCAGTGGCCTACTGGCCTCTAGGACTTTCACAGGAATGTTATTCCATGTTTTATGTGGCTATGTACTGGTGAATGGAATGTTTAAATAAATAGCAAATTGAATCACTTAGCCCTGAATCAACAAATACAGTGTCCCATAAGGGATTCCCCACAATTTATAGCTGTATCTTGCTGAAGATTCATATTAAACTGATTTCAGCAGGCTTGGAGTTGAAGTCTGGTAAGATGGCAGGCAATCTCCTCTCCTAGCAAATTCATAGAGCAGAGCATATTGCTTCTGCTGCATGGAACTTATAGGAGAGCTTTAATCCCAGGGCAGCTCCACCTGGACAGATATATATATATATGTGCTTATAACAAGAGCCTGTTCTTGTGGCTGCAGTGTTCAGAAATTCCCTTGCCTCTCTCCCTCTTTTACTTTTCTAGAGTAAAAGAATGCATTTTTAATAATCAAAAATATCTTATGTTCTATGCAGCAGGTTGGTTCATTAAGAATGGGTTAGTCACAGGTTAAAAAATAGAGTTCTCTTGAGACTTTTGGTCTATTTAAAAAAAAAAAAAAGAGTCGAGGGGAACCTAGAAAGCAAGTTGAGGGAAGAACCATATATCACAAAAAAATTCTGCTATAATGTAGCAAGTTGAAATATTGTTCAGTGTTTGTTCTTCACATCATAACAGATCAATCTGTGCATCATGGACAAGGTCTCTTTTATCAGTTTCTTCAGTTGCCCCCCTCTTTTTGAAACAAAAGAACAAGCTGTTTCTAACTGAGGAGTATGAGCCTTGTCCCACTGGAAATTTTGCAAAGGTCATCTGCTTTTCTTTGAGTCTTCAAAAAAAAAAGTTCTAAAAGGTACTTTCTTTTCTGTGATTTAAGTTCATGACCACGTATCATCATGCCAAGTCATTTTGTCTTTTAAAAGAAGCTTTCCAGAAGAAAAAAAAAAAGGATGACTTACGAATTAGGACATGAAGAACTTTTCCTGCTGCCAAAGTTAGCCACAAGGCAGTTCAAATGCCATCCCCTCCGTGGTGTGTCTCTGCCCAGCTGTCAGTCAGTACACAGATGTAATTGGAACCCATACAGGAAAATAACAATTTACTGGAAAAACTAGAGAATTTTCAGAGGAACAAACAAATTACACAGAATCACAGAATTGTAGGGGATGGAAGGGACCTCTGTGGATCATCTGGTCCAACCACCCTGCCAAAGCAGGGTCACCTAGAGCAGGTTGCACAGGACCTCATCCAGGCAGGTTTTTAATATCTTCAGAGAATCCACATACTTAAATTCAGTGGACTGGAGCTGAAAACATTCCAGTTTCTATCATTACTTTGAACCTCAGCTCCCATGAAACACTGTTACTCACTTCCAATGAAAAAAAGATGGGAGCAGGGTTATTAAGTGCTGAGCTTTCTAATGAAAACTTAGAGTTTACATTGCAAAGCAAATATTTCTATTAATTTGAAACAAAAGTTGGTTATATGTTCATCAGATGATAACTTAGCTGGATCTTGTAAGGTGGCAGTAGCTTCTTCATGGCTTTGACCTATGGTATTGTAGCCCAAATAGCAATTACAGTGCAACACCCGCTTAAGCATCCAAGGCAAATCTCTTACACTGTAGTTAAGGCAGAAAAGAGAACATATACACAAGCAAAATCCGCATTTTGGTCCCTTAAGAAGACCTTTTTGCTCCTGGGTATTGCAAACCTTTCACAGCTCCCCATGAGAAGGCATGTTCTGTCTGTGACAAAGCTTGCCACCACCACGATACCATCTGATAAGAAACACTTATCCGATGGTGTTACCTTTCCACAAGGTACCTTACCCTGTCACTGCTCTTTCCCTTCCTCTGTTAAAAAGCTTTTACTCCTGTTTGTTATACTCTCATCTAGCCTTCTATCTTGCCCTTCAATTTTTCTTTCTCGAAGTCCCCCGCAGTTTAAACTGAACTTGTTACCCCTTTCTGGTTGAAAGGATTTATTAAGAATTACTCTAGATTATGTCAACCAACTTCAACAAAAATGGCTTTTGATTTCATATCAGTTCAGATGCTGACTAGTTCTTGTAGGTTTTTTTGCTTTATTGGATTTGACATAAATATCCACACTGCGATCCTTGCCAGTGTTTGTTTTGCCTTTAGTACAAAATGAAGAATACGGTAATTTTGCCAGTAGATTTTGTGATCAGCAAAGTATTTGCACAGCCTAGTTTATTTTTCTAAACAAAAGAGGTGGGGCTTGAATGATTTGGGGAACCCATTACACCCTCATAGGTCTCCTGCAGTCTCAAATGTGGTCAGCTAAATGGCCTTGGTCTTACCCAGAGGACCCATCAGCAAGAGGGGCAGGTTGCAAAGGTACACAGAGCATGCTTCTCCTTGAATATTTATTTCACACAGGACCTGGGGCTTCCCACCAGTGCTCAATAAAAAAAAAAATAACCAGGCCTACGAGTTCCTTCCTAGCACACAGGCTTAAAATATGTCCTTTGGCAGAGACAGCACTTAGTTTCCTCACAGAAAAGGTGGGGAAAAAAAGATTTTTTTTTTTTCTGTTGCACTACTGGGACACATGCTACTCTCCAGGGAAGTGCTCAGGAGTGAGGAGGGTGTGATGCAATGTTTACCACCGTGTTAATAAATGACAATCAGCGAATGCTGCGGTGGAGTGAAATATCGCAAATAGGCCAGAGTGCAAGTGAGGGGGCATGACGTGCCTCCCTCCGGGCCCTGTCAGAGCTGGGGAGAGCAGCTGCAGTGGCCGACCAGGAATGGCGTGAGCTTTGCATCGCTGTAACACAAGCCTGAGTGTCACGAAGGCGGGTGGCTGGTGGAGACCGTGAGATTCCTGGTGCTCCTTACGCCTCCTTGAAAGGCACATCTGGGCCCACACCTGCTGGTGGTAGGTGTGAGAAGCCATGAGGCTGGGTGGGACTCTGGCCCCCTCCAGCCTTCCCCTGCTCCATGCGAGCTGTGCAGGTGGTGGGAGCTGACCCAGCAGTTCTCCGGTTTGTTTTTGCAGGACGTTGGATGGACTGAGACAGTGGTGGAGGGAAAGGAAACTGTTCTTGCATGTCTCTCATCTCTCCAGAAAAGTGCTAATTCTTACAAGAAAGTCAGATCACCCTCCCTGCTGTTTATCTGTGCTACATTTGGCTTTGAGTGCACCTGCAGCCAAAGGGAGAAACTCCTCCAGTAAGCGGAGGCAAAGGCTTCTGGTTCACCTCCCAAAACATCACACAGCTGGCCAGGTTTGGGACATGGATGAGATATAGATTATTAACCTTCCTCAGCAGGAAAGAAGTATTGAGAAACAAATTGGCCACTAGCCCTAAGATGGCCCAGTTTGGCTGCCCTTTTTCCAGGACATGTGGCAAAACCACAGTCTTGGCTCTGCTAGTCTTACCTAGAGCCGAGTCCAAAGGCAGCCTTCTGTTTTGAGTACACTTGTTCAGGTTTTTGAAGAGGGATGTTTTGCAGACAAGTGCAGTGAGAAGATGGAGATTCCATGTAGTTATCACAGTCATCCTCATCTAATAGATAAATAGCTGCAGCTTCTAAAACAATAGCATTTTGCAGCTAGAAGAGTTGCATTTGAGAATGTGTATTCCTAATAATTGTGATGGCCTTCTTTCCAGTGCTTGCCAGACTCCTGCATGTGGTACTAGAATGATTTTCTGTCTCAGCCTTTGAACACAAGACCATGGTACATGGTAACCCAGCAGGGAACTACAGTGACTCATCACCAGACTGTTGAACCTGAAAGGGACCCTTTTCCACCCACCCATGAAAACAGACTGAATTTATCTGCACCAAGCTGCACACTTTTTTTCCTTTCATGTATAGAAAACAAAAACCGTAAATGATTTTTTTTTTTTGATAAGCATAATAATTCTTTTTAAGGGTTAAACTATCTGAAACAAAGATAACCACACTCCTGTCATGTACGTCTCTCTAGTACTGCGCATCATGATTCCCCACCTCTAGCACAATAGAGTTAATGATCTCATATTAGTAACTGTCTTCCTGATATATACTCAAGCGAAAATACAATGGAAATAAACCCTGACTTATCTAAACTTCAGTCTCTGAAGTCTGGGGGGAAAAAGCTCTCTACAGATGATCTTGAAGAGGTCCTTTTGCCAGCTTGTGTGAGAAAAAAAAATGCAATACAGTGTTACTGTGCATGATATTTAAAAAAATGTTTGTTATACCATCTCAAGCCTTTTCTTTGGACTGAATTATTCCTGCAGGCTGAATGGTGGGCTGAGAGGATCCTTCAGCCCATGTCTGGATCTTGCTTTTTTTGAAAACCAACCCCTTCTCCAGCTAACACAACTAGCCATCCAACCTGGTGAGCAGAAGTTCACTTGGGGATCTAGCACCTCTTCCCTGGTTTTAGAGGACTCACTGCAGCTCTTTTTGTTTGACATCTTCATCTGTCATCTTGCAAACTTAGACTCCAGTTGGGCACAGAGCGAGGTATGACTGTAGTAGGCCATTGCCAGCTGCTGTGGAGCAGTGCATGGGAAGTAAGCAGTTACACGTGTTTTCCTTCTGGCTTGCTCAACAAATTTCAAACAGAGGCACTTAAGAGTATACCCAGTCAGATGAGTCAACAGACCTCCATGAGCAGCGCCATCCGCGTGCACTGACAGCAGTATGGGGCTGAATGCTGCCTGCGGGTAGAAGCGTGTCAGAGAGGGGTTACTTCTGAGCACAACAGCCACTGAAGTCACAAGCTGAGAATTTTGTTTATAGAGTGGATTCCGTAGGTACAAGTCATCAGGAGACGAAAAAGCCCCATGGACAATATTATATAATCCAGATAAATTTACTAATAGGGGATTTTCCAGTGGAAGAAACCTTACATCATGCTAAGTGAGTAAAAATAAACCTGGCACTTGCATTTGTTCTAAACACAAGAAAAGTCTTGATGAACTACTAGTTACATTTTTTGGCTAATTATTAGTCATGCTGAGCATTGTGGTGATTGTTGCAAATTTATTCCATAACTGCATCTTAATATCAATATTAAAGTAGCATAGGCTTGCAAAATCAGTTTCTTTGTAAGGCTCACTGTTTCCAGAGAACAATACACTCTCTTTTCCTAATTATTGCTGATGTTTTAGCCATTATTGAACCTCTCATGACTTTCTTCAGAGAAGAAAATAGCACTGGGATTTGAAAACAAACAAGTTACTTGTGAACTACAACAAATCAAAAAGTAAGGTTTGTATAGCAACCCCCCTGCCCATGCCAGACACATTTAAAAAGCTTTCTTGTAGTTGGAAAAACAATTACTTTCACTGTATTTTACATCCGAAGATCACTAGTGAAAGAAGATGTGGTTTGGTGTTAATAGCCTGCTTAATTTAAATAGTGCAGAAAAAGCAAAACTTATGCACCATGTCTATGACAGATTAAAAAAAAAAGAAGTTGCAGATGTGGAAAAGGATCCAAAGCATGGCTGAAAAAGCATACCATGACCTTAAGAGCAAAAAAAACCACATAAAATGCAAATCATGTCTGTTGTATCAAAACAAAACCTTTATTTTCATACCAAAAAATTAGAGTATCTGTATCACAAGTCCATGTTACATTCGATAAAACAGGAATATTCAAGCAGACCACATGTTTCTAGTGATTCACAGCATGCCACTGTTTATCCATGAGACGCATGATGAGGTGTTCATGACTTTCCATTGCTGAACAGTAGGATTATCCAGAGAGGAGAGTGTGTTTGGGTTTGGCAAAGCTTCACTGGCTACTTTTTTACAAAACCAAACAGTTAGGTCCATTTGAGCAAACCTGAGTTAGTGGCAGAGAGGTGTTATTTGAAAGACAATGGGAGTCTTCTGAACTTCTGCCCCACAGAGAGACAAAACCAAGGTGGGTTACTTTGGGTGCCAGTTACAGCTTGTATGTGCTGATATTACACCCAAGAGAAGTTACAACAGCTTTAGACCAACTGGCTACGAGTCCCACAGGGCGATATAAGAATGAGGGAAGCGCAGATGTTCCTTCTCCTTCACACATCTTTTGCTGGGGGTGGACAATGTATCATATAGAAATTGGCCGGTACTCATTGCAGCTGTCTGAGTTTGGCCATTCCCTTTCCCTCCACCCCCACCCCCTCCTCTTTCCAAGTAGCAAATGGAGCATCTCGGGGAAACAGCTGACCTGCAAAGTCCACATCAGGTACAGGGGTTTCCTACTGGGGCTGGTCATTCCCCTGCCTCCTTCACCTTTGCCAAAGGCATCTGCCAAAGGAAATAATTCCTGTCACATGTGAATTCCTCTTCCTACGCTGAGTCTTGGCATTGCTAACCTCTTAACCACTTCTTTCAGCTGGGAGAGAATCAGCTCAGCTTCTGTAATTCTCAGACAGGCTCCAGGTTTCTTGAAAAAACGGGCTGCTGTTGGAACCGCTGTTTCCAGGCCAATAGAGGTAGCAAAGCCTATCCTCTAAGTTCACCCTAGATACTAGACTAGCTTAGAAATGGAAATATCAAATTCAGCCGCATCACACTTCTGTAAGGTCTCAGCTGGCAGTAAGCAGGTCTAAATGCAGCTGTAGGGCTCTTCACTAACACACCATCTCAGCACCCCTAAGTAGAACCCTGGAGAAGCCCCATCAGCTGGAAGACATCCCTGGAGGAGGACACCTTCCATGCGCTAAGAATGAGCCAACCATGCACCTTTGAGAAAGCAGGCCTTCTCTGAAAGGAGCTAAATGTAGATGCAACTGCCAGAAAGCCACCGATGCCCCTCTGCAGTTTCCTTCAGCACATGAGTTGGAGTTGATACTCTTCTCGGCTACGCTCTGCTAGCGGGCTCAACTCCTAGGTGAACTGGTCCACTGTAAGTAAAAAGCTGGAGGTCTCTATACAAGTTACCTAGTTTAGGCTGCTGGTAAGAGAGGTCTCATCACAGCTGGACTTCCTCTCAATGTGAATTTTGAGCGTGATTTTTTTTTCCTCTTCTGTCAATGGTGGTTACAAAGGGTTAGGTGGAGGCAGTGGGGATGCACTGATGTAAACAGTGAGCAGTGTGGTCTGTAGCTTCTTTCAGCCGATGTTAGGCGTAAGAAGACAAGATGCTTTCATTTTTTTTTTTTAAATCTACCCTGTGTTCATTGAGCTACCCCCTTAGAAAAAACGTATTAACATGTAAGCTTTTCAAATATCAAGTGGAAACACTGACACGATAAATACTGTGCCACTCACTACAGGTTTTTTCCAGAACAGAACTGGCCCTTAATATCACCTTGCTTTGGCAGATTTTCAAAGCAAGCAGAAGAGAGAGTTAAGGGCCTCCACAGAGACTCCTCTGAAATCAAGTTGTGGACAGGTCCACTCCAAGCTGAAGAGCATCCCACCATGGGTCATAATGCAAGAGTCAAATTAAAAAAACAGCCACTTAAAAGTAAGTGTCTCGATGGGGAAATTTGGGTTTGGAACAGTGAACTGCATAATTTAAAAAAAATAACCATGCACTTTGGAGCCTAGCACTGACAACCAGTGTGTAATATCCCACCAGCAGAATATGAAAGGAAAAATTCTGTCTTGGATGGAATGTGTGGGAAGTTTATGCCTCCAAATTTGCCTCTGAATCTTGAATAATCATTCCCCCTGACCTTTCTACATCTTGCATGTTCCAGAATCTGGAATCTGATTCTCATCCATCTAACTTCGAATAAAAAAATAGTTTTGATATTTTCATGAAGGAGGAATATTAACTTGTAGTTTGGATTTTCTTCATAGAAGTATTCACATGTTATTTTTTCATGCTGACCTTTGGCTCTGGATGATAATACCAATAACCTTTCTGCCAACTTACTGATGTAAAAGGGGAAAAAATGGGGGTGTTATACTACTGTCCCAGCAATTGGATCCAGCTGGCCTCCTCAAATACATTCAGCCATGGGGCGGGGGTGGGGGGATGAAGAGAGGGGAAGACAAACAATTTAATCATAAAAAACATCAATTCCAAAGATTTTGTGCACCAACAGCTTTTATACATTTGAACTAAGTGTTCTGCATGTTTGGAAATCAGTCCCAGGAGTGGAAGTATTCTGTGTGAATAAAATTACAGGACAGCTATTCCTGATTCCCTGGTTCATCCCCTCATATTTTTCATGTTCTGTTAGATTTCTTTTAGGTTGGAATATAAAGGCTGTTTCTTTGTACCTTTCTTTCACAAGCCTTTCTTCCCTCTAACCCCCCTTCTCCCTTCCCTTCTTGTTTTCCCCATGTGTGTTTCAGCCACTGTTCTGATACATGTGAGGAAACTAAAATCCTGAAGTCATGGGGTCCTGGATTTCGTAATACACAAATGAAATTACTCTATGGCTTCAGCTCATTTTATTGATACCCAGTGTGGTGGTTCTTGTTGTGGCAAAGACCTGTATTAGGTTAGCTAAGAGCACCAAGCTCATTTCATATGTCGTACACACTAAGATAACCATCACTGGGAAATGATTATGAGGTTCTCTGGAGTTGAGCTCGTCATCTGTACGTGAAGATTTTCCTTATCTGTTGTTACTTACCAGAACTTCTGTCTGAAGTGTCCAGCAGCATCGTTTCTGTCTTGGTATCCGTTGGCAGGCACTGCCTAAGAGCTTAATCTGGGCAGACAAAGTAAGACATCAAACAAGGCATGTTTCTGCTGATGCAGATTGTAAGCAACAGACAGCCTGGGAGTTCCTAGCCCTGCTGCATGCCCTACAGTTCTGTTAGAGATGGGTTTCTAAGAAGGAGCTAGGAGCATGCCCAAAGTTGGATGCAACCAGAGGGACTCCAGGTTTGCAGAAGAGAGAAGCACACACAGGCGCGTTGTCTTTCTCAGGACAGCTGCAAGGCTGCCACCCTAAGGCCAGAGCCATGCACGATAGTGTTGTTTTGCTTCCTCTGAAGGCTCACATAATTATCTTGATCTTAGCAGAATCATGGGTCTCCCCAGCTTCTGCTTTCATTCCTGCAGCAGCCTGCCTTGCTTCTGCATTTTAGCAGAATGGTGCTTGGTTTCCCAAAGCAAGTTAAAAGGCTGTGCACGCACCTGCACGAAACAGAGACAGAGCCCGTGCTCAAAAGCAGCATGATCGCAAAGGTATTGGAAGGGGCCCTGTGGCCGTGGGGCTGCACCTCCTGCCCACACACTGCTCAGTCACTCCATATGTTGCCGTGCAGGTGGCCTGTGCGCCAAGGAGGGCTGCGGCAGGGGAGAAGGTGGCAGTGGCATTTGGCGAGGATCTGAGGGGTGCAGAGGGAGAATGCTCTCCACCTGAAAATATGCCCTAAGGATTTACTGACTGCCTAAAATTCAGGTCAGCAATATTGCCAACCCCAAGCATTAAAAAATACTCAGGCAAATCTTGGAAAGCCAATGAGATTGAATTAAAGTCATGAAGTGGGAAAGATAAATGGTCATTTTCATTTTATTTGCCTTCTGATGTTGCCTCAGCCACAGCTCATTTCCCAGGCTTTATTTTACAGCTGTAAGTGTTTTCTCATCACATTTCTAGAACCTTTGAGAAAAAAAAAAAAGCATAAAAATATTGAGCAACAGAAAAAAAAAGCCCAGTCACATCCTCAAAGAACATGAGTCACGTTGACCCTGATGACTTAAAAAAAGACAAAAGCCAGAATGCTCAGCTCTTCCCTCTTCCCAATGCTCAAGTCTTGGCTGAAAAAGAAGGATTTGCTGTGTAAAAAGCTGCAGCAATGCGGGTGATACCTGTGGGTGAGGAGTGCCTGCTCAGCCTCATGCTCAGCTCTTCTTGTCCGTCTGACATTGTTCATTGCCTCATTGCAGCTGAGGGATGAATGTGGTCCCTGGTGGGACATGAAGCTTGGGCAAGGCAGGGACCTGCCCCTCTGGAAGGAGCCAGTGCCAGGCGAGCCCTGAAAGACGTCGGGAAGCACAGACATGCCACTTCTTACTTAGAGTCATAGAATCAGGAAGGTTAGAAAAGGCCTCTAAGATCATCAAGTCCAAGAGTCAACCCATCACCACCATGATAAGCCATGTACATAAGCCATATACATCTACACATATTTTGAACACCTCCAGATAGGATGACCCCACCATTTCCCTGAGCAGCCTGTTCCAATGCCTGACCACTCTTTCAGTAAAGAAATGTTTCCTAATATCCAATCTAAACCTCTCCTGATGCAACTTGAAGCCATTTCCTCTCGTCCTATCACTAGTTAGAGCTGGGAAAACATAGGGTGTTTGGTTGGATTGCTGGTGACTTTTTTCTTAAATTTCTGTTGGAGGAGAAGAAGTTGCTGCGCAAACTCTGATTTGAGGTCCCATTTGGCATTCACTGAAGACAAAGGATATTCTCCCATCAACTTTGGCTATCAACTTTATTTGCTTTGTAGCACACTATCCACCCTCTTTTATCAGTTTGTTTCAAGTAGGCACGAAGGTGCCATGCTCTTTGCCAAAACCCATCTTAGTCCTTTCTGTACATGACATTTTGTTCTGTACAGTCTTCACCAAAACTGGAATCTGAATTTTTAGTATTATATATAAAGCTTTTCTTAATGGAGCTCCTGTTCAGGACCCTGCTTTTTAAAATTGTTCAGAAAGAATGAAGGTAAACTTATTATTTCAGGAGTGACATGAGTGGAGAGAGCTTCTCTATCAAGTTTGGTTTCCTGGTGTTTTGTGAGAGCATACTCTCGTAAGTTCAATTTTTATTTAGCATAAACTATTTCACTGCGGGGGTCTCATCAAACCACTATTTTATATGACTGAAATCTTTATTTTACTTCTCAGACCATAGATGCAATTGTCTTTCTCATTTCATTTTCTCTCATGTCAGCCCTTTAACCAAAATGCTGAGCAGTTGGGACTCTAACTGCAGTTTAAAGTAACACTTATCTGTGCTGCTGTTCAGACTGTACAAGGTAATTTTGAAAGGTTAGAGAAGCTGGATTCCATTACAGAAAAGCAGGGAACTCGAAATAGACTTTGTAAATGTATTTTTTGAGGAATTCAGGCAGCTGCCTTCAACACCCCTGGGCCTTATTGTTTCAGAGAACTTTAGTATCAGCTGAGGTCAGAAATTACTAAATTGCTCCCCTTCTTCCCTCAGAAAAGAAACTTCCCTTGGATGAACATTAAGAAATAGTCAAAAGCAGAGATATTTCTGCCTCTGCATTTTTAATAATAAGTTTTATTGCAATAAGTACTAAATCAAGAAAACTCTCTTCCATATGTGTTCAACAACCATTTCCACTCTTTTTTTTCTACATACATGACATTTGTTTTACAATGTTGCAGTTTACAAATCAAATAGTTTCTCACAGAGATAGTGTTTTTTTATTCCATTTGTCCCTTTTCAAATAGTCCAAGCGTCTGTGGTTTTGTCATTAAAAGTCCAATTGGCAGATATGTATGCAAACTTTATGCTTTCCAGCTGGACAACTACCAGTTACACATACTCATTATTATTCATATTATCATTATAGTAACTGTGGAGTATAATTTCATGTGGCTTACACAGTCAATATTCAGTGATCTACAGCAGATATTATCTTGAAATCATTGGAACTGAGATCCCCTTAAGCTCTAAGGACATTTAGATATAGATCTGAGCCTACTGACTTGACCTTTCATTTAGGATAAAACTAAAGACAACTCTGACCCTGATTTCTGGAAGTTGCTATTGGCTTCAGACACTTTCCTTCAGGAGGAATATCCTGAGTTTGGAATATCTTCTTGTTGAGAAGGGATGCTTTGGGTTTATTTCTCCTACAGTAGTTTTACCAACCTGTAATTTTATTGACTGCATTGAAATTATTTTTCACTTACCCCATTGGCAGAGCAGGAGTAGGGTCTCGACCCTAGTGTGAACATCTTTAATCATGGTGTTATTTCAGTGGGGTTTTCAATTGCTGTGAAAAATTCTAAATCGCAAAAGCTTTCTTCTCCCCTCTTGCTGTAATTGTAAGTTACCACACAAAGAGTACTCACTCTTGGACAGAAATTTTATATGCCATACCATAGATCACTGCATGAATGAGTGTGTCAGAGAGGATGAGCAGACTCTAAACTGTAACCATCCTAGTGGGTGGTACCATTATAGTACGCTAATTTATTGTAAAGCTTCCACTGACATGAGCGTATTTCTGTTGTCTGCCATAGAGTAGTTTATGAAGGATGCCAGAACTCTTCCATTAAGTCACTTCCATAGTATTCGTATCATGACCCTATGCTATATGAAAAACATGATTGTGCAATTTGTGAGGCATAAAAACCTTATGACTCCTAGATTTGTAGCTGGTTTATACTTTTTTATTTATTATTGCAGAAAGAAAGGAGATTGATGAATGGACACTTAGAGAGGTTGTTATTACTGGGATATTAAAAGCAACACGAAGTGCCATGAGACAACACGAAAGCAAGCTCTTCCCTCCCTTGTGTACATAGGCCCTGTTTCCATAGGCTTTTGTACAGTTAAATACTTGGCTAGCATGAGAGCCTATGCAGGAGGAAACTGGGTGGATGCAGATGGATTTTTCCCTTGATTTGCAATCAGGGAGGCAAGCAGATACATCCAGCTGTTCTCGTTTCCCCCAGGAAATATGGTCATCCAAGCTGAGAATATTGCCTTTCTAGATATCTCAGGGCAAAAATAAACCCTGCAGAAACAGTGAGGAGCGCACAGAGCCCATCCTCACTCCGCTCCCATGGCCAGCAGCAAAGTGGTTCAAGGAGCTTTGCTTGGAAACTTTTGCACCCAGTCTGGAGCACATCTTTACTTTAAAGGACAACATTTTGCAGAATTCGTGGGGGTAACAATGAGGCTTGCATCACTTTAAACATTTTGCTTCCAGTTCAATGTGTTACACTCTGTTAGGTCGATCTACAGTGGATGGTGTTCTCAACTAAGAAAAATGTAAAAGGCACGTTTTTGATGGAGTTCTTGGCAAATCATTTGATTACATTCCCTGATACTCAACAGATGTCTGCAACCCACATGGCAAACAGATCTACAGAGACAGTAGCTCACTATAGCACTTGATATGAAGAAGTATTATATAGCATTTAACAGAAATAATCTATTATGTATGTAACACTCCCACAGCTTAACATTGTGCTAGAAATGTTTTTCAGGATAGCCAATGACTGACCAACTTAATTCACATTTTATGTAAAATCTTATCTAAATGCTTCAGACTTCAATATTGGGGACCTTTGGAAATTTAGGAAGCATAAAATGAACCAGACATCACTTCTGTTTAAAGATAAATTTGAAAATTAAATTACTGTTCAATGCAGATGTACATTCCAGGCCATGAATGTAACTGAGGAAGAAGAAAGGAAAAATAATCAGAAGCATTTAAGTGTTTTCTGAAATTTGAATTTGAAACAGCATTTGCAAGCAGTTTTGTTTCTTTTTAACAAGCATTGCCTTAAGTCAAATTTCTGTATGGTACCCATGAAAAACTCCAGCTGTGTACATGATTATCAGAGCTCCACTAGAAATGTGTTCTAGTTGCTGTCATACCTCAATGCAACCATAAGATAGCTGGCTGCTGGCAACTGCTGGCTTTCTTATTGGTGTCCCATTAAAGTTCAAACCATAATTCTGTCATACAATGGAGTACTAAAATTTGGCTCAGTCTCATAATAGAAAACAATATCTTCAGTTCTTATGTGAGGAGAATTTACTAAGACAGGATTAACAGAAGTATACTTTTTAACCTCATTTTTACAGTCTTTCTATGCATGTGTATATGTTTCTGTTGACATCTGATGTTGCACAACAGCCTTGGCTGTAGAGTTTTCAGCATCTATTATCAGAAATAAACCTTAGTATTATTTATTAAAGGCTTTGAGGTTCTACACTAATTATTATCTCTTCTTTGTATGCATCATATCTTCTGCAACCAATGAGCAAAACTGTGGTGAAAGAAACACAGGAGCATGTAATCTTGCTGTTTACTCAGTTTTTACTGTTCTGTTAAAATCAAGGATGGAAACTGAGCCAATATTTATGAACAAATATTTGAAGATATTTTTGTTCTTCTCTTTCTGAGGATGTAAAATATGGTGTGCCTAGTTAGAAAGACACTCTTAGGACAGAGGTAGAGCCAGCTTGCGTAAGTATGAATTATGATCATTTCTTCTTCAACATCTCACCTATCCAGTATCATGACACTTTATTACTGTTATTATTATTACTATTATTCATCAGATATAATGAGATTTTCCTTTCTGCATGAGAGTGGGTAAAGTTAGCTATGCAGTACCTCTTGATTTTCATTACTGTTCACGTAAGGACTGGCCAAACATTGTGGAAAGAGTTAAAAAACATTCCACTGACTTCGGGTAACATCCAAACTTTTGGGGTGCTTAATTTTTCATGCATAAGGCTTAGAGGCAAAGTGTAAATTGTCTGAGCATATCTTTTTGTTTATTCCAGTTGAAATGTATTTATATAAAAGAACCAGTGTATTTGCATCCAGTACATATAGACATTTCATGGCCATACGTTCTCAGAAGTCCCCGTTATGTTGGTTCATCACACTAAATAAAACTTATAGGTACTGGGTGTGGTATTTAGAGGTTTAACTGGGGGGAAGAGCATTACCCAGTCCCATTTATGATAATTATAGTTGTATGTGAAGAGCTGAGGGTCAGTAATAGAAAAATAACTGTTCCCTCTCAGATCTCATAGGTAGTATTGCAAGTGCATTTTCTCTGCTGGTGAGACATGCAGTGTCATCCCTTCTTGATGTGAAAAAGAAGACAGCCAACTTCTCACAAGAGCTGCTTGTTTTGTGGGTAACATCTTACTGCTGATTAAATTTATTAAAAACAGGTAATTTGTGAAATAAATTCATCACACTGCCTGTCACAGCCTCATAGAAGAAAAATCTCTGCTTTACATACGTCTTGCTTTTTGACAATATTTTTTTTTCTTGGAGTTTCAGAATACTGTGAAAGGACAAGACCAGATATTTGAGGAGTTTGGTCACTACCAGCTGTTGCTCTTGATGAGCATTTGAAAAGCACGTAGGCATACTAATCAAATATCTTTGCTGGAAGTCCACAAGGAATTCTTTGTAAGTAACACTGTTTTCTTCAAAATAAAACAGTCCCTCATGGAGTAATATTTAGGCTTTGTGTTGTGTAATGTTTGTAGTATTTGTTTTCATTCCCAGTCTTAGAAAAACTCTACTCTGACCTTTTATTGTAGAGTTACTTGTTATTCAATATTCTACATCAGTTAAAAATACAGTGGTATAAATTAGGTTCAAGAGGGCAAATAGTTCATACGTGTTATTTGGATATGTAGCATATGTTTACAACCTATTCACTATTAACAAAGGACTGTAATTACGTGCTGGACGGCACTGGCAAACCTTCATATAAGCATGTAAGTCATATGTGAGAGACCACCATGTCCTTTTCATGTTCCACATTAAACAGTGATAATGAAAACTTTCCAGCAGGTATTACTCCACCTCCTAACAGCAGAGCTCTGTGCTGGTGGTATGGGAGTAGATATCTGTCCTGATCCTTCAATGCTGCAGTTGATGGCCAGTTTGATTTCAGAGATGGCAGCGATGGATCCCACGTTTTCACATGTTCCTTTGATTTTAGTAAAGAACAGACAAGACAGGGTCCTAGGAACATTTCCACAGATCTCTGGGCAGGATTTATCCCTGACTCTGACTCTTTAGAGACAAGCCTGCACCAGAGCTGGAGCGCAAGTCTGAGGTGGCAGGTCTTACTTTACATAGCATAACCATAGAATCATAGAATCCTAGAATCATAGGTTGGAGAAGATCTCTAAGATCATCAAGATCATCAAGTCCAACTGTCAATCCAACACCACCATTTCCAAGAGTGCTGGTCACTGTTAAAACATCACTTCCTCCATGCTCAGGAGCGGTGCATTCCCCTGAGAAAGAAATCTAGAAAAGGAGGCAAGAGACCAGAATGGATGAACAAGGAGGTTCTAGCGGAGCTCAGGTGGAAAAGAAAGGTCCATGGAATGTGGAAAGAGGGACAGGCCACGTGGGAAGAATACAGGAATGTTGTCAGAGCATGCAGAGATGCAACGAGGAAGGCCAAGGCCCACCTGGAATTGAAGCTGGCAAGGGATGTCAGAAACCAGAAGGCCTTCTTCAACTATATCAGTAGCAAACGGAAGGCTAGGGGAAATGTGGGGCCACTGCTAAATGAGGAGGGTGTCCTGGTGACGGAGGATGCTGAGAAGGCAGAGTTACTGAATGCCTTCTTGGCTTCAGTCTTCAGTGCCAAGGCGGGCCCTCAGGAATCCCAGGCCCTGGAGTCAAGAGAGGAAGCCTACAGAGAGGATGACTTTCCCTTGGTCAAGGACGACTGCGTGAGGGGTCACTTAAGCGATCTGGATGCCCACGAATCCATGGGCCCCGATGGAATGCACCCATGAGTGCTGAGGGAGCTGGCAGATGTCATTGCTGAGCCACTCTCCATCATCTTTGAGAGGTTCTGGAGGACAGGAGAGGTGCCCGAGGACTGGAGAAAGGCCAGTGTCACTCCAATCTTCAAAAAGGGCAAGA
>Ga0065711_1009587_pt1 | contig 18747 bp, 31 predicted proteins | sample Hoacrofraction12_FD_59098 | JGI IMG/M metagenome (GOLD analysis project Ga0065711, IMG submission 59098) | Hoatzin crop microbial communities from Cojedes, Venezuela - Epithelial fraction 12 v2 (version 2) | ecosystem: Host-associated > Birds > Digestive system > Esophagus > Crop | place...
CCCTGGGACAGAGCTGGGGGCTACGAGGGCTTTTTGCGTCAGGAGCCCCCCCGCAGGGATAGGGACGGGTGCTGCGGGTGTCCCGGGGCGTTGCCGTTCTCTCGGGACGGAAATGGGCGTCCCTGGGGTGCTGTCCCCGCTGTGGGATGGAGTCTGCCTGCTCGGGGGGCTGCTGTGCTCCCCCGAGGGGTCAGAGCCGGGCTGAGGGGCACAGCGCTGCCCCCCACTCTGTGCCACCGCTGCGGAGGCTGCTGGGACCTGCAGCTGAGCAGAGGAGCTCTGTGGTGGGGGGCAGGTCCGCGGGGCAGTGAGCACTGCAGGGGGCGAAGCCTCCTGTGACCTCCCGGTCTTTGTGTCTCCTGCTGCAGGGATCCCATGGAGTGTTCTCAGGACCTACTCCTCCGCCAGCCCCAAGGAGAAGGCGGCGAGAAATGCCGTCTGCGAGAGGACCGAGCTGCTGGAGGGTGAGTCGAGGGCACCCGGGAGTGCTGCAGGGCTTTCCCTTGTTTGGTGTCCTCAGGGGATTTCTAGAAGTCTTCCCATTCTGTGTAGCCTTAAAGAAGACACTTGGCACTGGAAATACTGGTAGCCTGGGCAAGGATGTGGGGCTTCCCATGGGCTTGCTGGCCTCCCTGAGCAAGTTCTGACCTCTCTTAAGGCCCTGGAGGCCCACAGGGAGCACAGAGTTGCTGTAAAACGCAGGGTGGTCCTAAGGGATGGTAGAAGAGTCTGTCCAGGGTGTGCGAGGGTCCTGCAGACTGGCCTGGAGCGAGCACTGGCTTTGGGCTCTCTGCCCAGGTGAGCTGAGGGCATGAGGTCCTTGGGAGAGGCCCAGGGAAGTGGCCAGGCAGCAGGTTAGACAAGCGTGAGCTGGTGCTTTTTCCCTTGCAGTGAACCCTTGTTGGGTTCCCCGGGATGCTGGGGTGGTCTGTATCCCAGAAAGACAGTGGTCGAAGCAGGTGCTTGCAGGGAGGGGGGCTGGCCAAGGAGGGACAACTGGGCAAGGCCCTGGGGTAGGACCAACCTTGTGCCATGCCTTGCATTCCTTCACCTCTCCCCGCCTGTGTGTTTCTCAGCAGTGCTGAAAGCTCGAGTGAAGCAGCTCCAGGCCAGTAACGTGCCGGAGGTGATGGTCAACAAAGTGGAGCTGGCCCCGCTGGGGAGTGACAAATACCAGGATCCGCTGGGGAAAGCGGTGGCCCCCGGCCCCACGGAGGAGAAACCCGCTGCCAGCGGACAGGGCGAGGGCCCGGCCCAGCCCAGCAGCTGGGTCAAGAAGTTGAAGAAGGAGATGTACATCCGGCAGCTGAAGGTGGAGCAGAAATTATCCATTGCTGCCTCCAGGCCAGCTCTGGAAGGCCAGGCGAAGGCCAAACCGAAGGGCAAGGCAAAGGACAAGGCGAAGGCCAAAGCTAAAGCCAAGAAGAGCCAGAAGAACCAGAAGAGCGCAAAGGCTAAGGTGGCTGCTGCCCGGAGCCACGCTGTCTCCCACAGTGTCTACAGCCCCAGCAAGCCCAGGGCGGTGGCAGTGAAGAAGGCTGCAAAGGCGCAGAGGTCTCAGAGGGTGCCAGGGGCCAAGGACAGCAACCAGTACAAGGTCCTGCAGCAGACCATCCTGTCCAACCTCGAATGCTTCCTGTTCCTGCAGCAGCCGGAGGAGGCCGAGCGGTTGCTTCTCTTGTACCACAGCTCCCCTGTGAAGAGACGGCTTTTGAACATCAGCGCGTACGACGTCGTGATGCGGAGCTGGGCCAGGAAGGTACCGAGCTGCCTCTGCTGCCCTGGTCTGCTGTCACATGTGCCTTCAGCAAGGCTTCAGGGAGGGCTTGGCCTCTGCTGAGAGGCAAGGAGCTGATATGAGGCCGTGGAATCAGGCCACTGGTCCCAGAATGAAGGGCATGGGGCAGGACAGACCTGGCTAAGTTTAAACAGGAGCAGAGGGGTGTGAAGCTGTGATTTGGGGCTGCTGATGTCTGTGTCCACAGGCCCCTTCCCTTCTTGTCCACAGGGCCACCTGCAGCGCATCAACCGGCTGTTTTCCATGCTGGAGTCCGTCGGCCTCCGGCCCAGCCTGGATTCCTACTCGGCAGCACTGGAGTGCATGGGCCGGAACCAGTCGTCCCCCAAAGTCATTCAGAGGTAACACCCTTCACGTGCCGAGCCCCAGGGCAGCATGTCCCCAGCCTGCTGCTTCGCTGGGAGAACTGGGAGCTTGCTCTGGGAAGGAGGTGCACTGGCCAGGAGTTGGCAAGACCTGCCCCTGCTGCGTGCTTGTCTTCTCATGGCCAGGTTTAAGGGCAGGCAGAGCTCCCACAGCGGGCTGTCCTTGCTGCCCCCAGCTGCGTGGGAGTTTATCTGAGATCTTGCGGGGAAGGGAGATGTAGGAGGTGAGAACAACCTTGCTTCTGGCCAGGGCTGTGTCTGCTCTCCCCAGAGCTCATGGAGCAGCTCCCTGGGTGGGGAGCAGCCTCTCTTCAGTCAGGTACCCCTTGGTTCTGCACCCATCCTGGGCATCGCTCTCCCGCCGGCCCCTCTGTCACTGCCCAGCAGGAATGGCTCTGGCGTTCGTTTTTACAGCACTTCCATGGAGTTTGCCCTTCCTGGTAGGCTCAGCCAGACAGCTGGTTTTGCAGGGTGCCAGCTCTCTGGGGGAGTGTGATCTGGAGATTCAGATGGATTTCGTGGCGCATAATGGGCAGAACAAGTGTCAGACGCCAAGCAAGGAGCCGAGGGAGCCCCGCGAGTTCCTGGCTGGGTCTGGGGCCGGTGCTTGGTCTGGTAGCACAGCCAGCTGCCTTGCCAGAGAACGGAGAAAGCTCTCTGGGGATCTGCTAATGCTGCACAAACACTCTTGGCTGGCTCAGGGGTTTGTCACTTGGCTGGCTAACAAGCTCTAGATGCCTCTGAGTGATTGTCTTCTAGTCACCTGGTTTGGAAGTGACTGGCTGGGTGTGTGGGTGTTGCGCCAATGCAGCAGTGCTGCTGTAGGGCTGTCTATAGGCAGATGTTTACAGCACACCCGCGTGGATTTGCCAACCCCAAGCCTTGCCAGGGCGTGTGCGTGTGTGTTTCCCCACAACTGTTTCTGTTTGCGGGCGTTGGGTGGGTACGAGCCCTCATTTCCCTTCCTCTCCCCCATGTGCTCTCCCAGCGGGACCTGGCAGCGGCGTGGCCGGGAGCACTGAGCCTGTGCCAGGAGCGGGTGAGATGGGGTTGTTTCTCGCTCTGCTCCCAGCCTGCAGGGTCCCTCTGAGGCTGTAAGGTGGGAGCTGCTTGTTTTAGCTGGGCTGCGTGGGGTAGTTTTCTGTGGGGCTGGGGAGTGGGAGTTCTTGGTGTGGGATTCTGGTCCTCGGCAGCGATGGGGCTGCAGGGAAGAAAGCTTCCTCGCAGGGGCCGCATCCACTCCTGGTGCTCGGGCCATTCATCCTGCAAGCTGTGCGCCGGTGCCCTCGCTCGGTGCACGACCCACAGTCCCCTGTGCCATTGCCCAGGCTGTGACCAGCCCCGTGGGGTCCCTTCTGCTGCCTCGGGCTGGAGGGGAGAGCAGGGTTAGTTGAGGGTGAAGGACCCTGCATCTTTTTGCTCAGTCTCACCAGGGCAGTGGAGCTCAGTCTCCTCAACCCGAGTGTGAAGGTGAAAGCCGCCTGCTCGGCAGAGGTGCAGGCTGGAGGGGTGGATAATTGATCGCTGTAACCTGAGGCAAGTGACCTTGTTGGGACAGCCGTGCTCTGGAGGCAGCTCCCACCCCAGCAGCTCCTGCAGCCCTGAGCTGTCTCCTGGCTGCGTGCGGAGCGCAGGGAGAGCTCCCGTGTTCCTGCAGCACAGCGTCCTGCTGCCCAGGTCATGCTCGTGGTGGACTGAGGCGTCTGCCTGCTGTGGGTTTCCCGGTTATGCCCGTTTCTGCTCCGTTCTTCCCCCGACTGGGGCTGGGCAGACATCGGTGCGGTCAGGCACAAGCTGGTGCAAGGCTTTGAGCGGTGCTGCGTGAAGTGTGTTTTGATGAGTGTGCAGGAGAAGGGAAGCAGCGTCCCAGGGCAAGCACATGGGGCACACCCCGCTCCCCCGGGCTCCTCTTGGAGCCTTTCCAACGAGCAGGAGAGGCTGCACCCTCCTGCAGCTGCCCTGGCGCGAAGGGTGGCACAGGGGAAAGCTGCTGGGAACCACCAGCGTGGGGAGGCCCCAGCAGCACTCCTGGGACGGCCTGGAGCCGTGTCTGTCTCCAGCCCTGTGCTTAGAGCTAATTCTTGGCAGGTCCCAGCCCCCAAGCCCTGCTGTGGCAGAGGGGTTTGCTCTTGTGGCTGCCAGGGATTTGAGAGCCATGGCGCTTTGTCCTGTGGTGTATCTCGCATGGGTGATGCTGCTGAGGGCACAAGGGAGGAAGGAAGAGCCTGATACAGTCGAGGCTCTTGGATCCTCTAAAGGGGTCACCCCCATCTCCCTCCACTTCTTCCTGCTTCGTCTTCTGTGTAGAAACTTTGTTCCCTGCCTCACTGTGTGCTGATTTCTGTCCAACACTCACAGTCCCCCGTGAAAGATTAAGCCTATCTTATCTGCCCCTCTTCAGGTGTGTGCAGCAGCTGAAGAAAGATGGTTTCCATGTAGATGAGCTCTTCCAGCAGTGCTTGTTTGAGGAAGATGAAAAGGAGAAGGTGCTGAGCGCAATCAGGATTGTCCAGCCCAACTACCAGCTGCCCCCTCCACCCAAGCCCCAGACCTGCAAGGCCTCTCTGCTCCCAGACTTCTACTCCAAAGTAAGCCACGGAGCTCAGGGATGTCTCTGCAGCCCGGGGAGGTGTTGGAGCTGGCCAAGTGGTGGTCACAGGTGTCCTTGGGTCCAGCCCAGGGCTGTAATATGGGAAGAACTTCTTAGCCCGATCTCTGCTGAATAGCCCACGCAAGTCATCAGGCAGCTCTTTGTTCTGAGGAAGTGAATATCCTTACCAACAGCCTTATGGAGGAACAGAGAAGCCAGGGGCTGGCAGGGGAACTGGAGATGACCTTCATATGCTGGAGGAGGTGCCTGGAGGGATGCTTGGCCATGACACAGAAACAGAGCAGCCTCTGGAGAGGCCTGTTACTCCAGACTCTCTGTGGTTTGCCAGCCAGAGACCGCAGACCTCTGGACTCAGACGTCCCAGAGAAGTGCCTTCAGCAGGGACTCCTGCCGCGTGCCTCTTGCAGGGAAGCTGGGAGAATGAGCACGGCTTTTCTTGCTCTGGCTCTTGGCACTTAATGTCTTGCTCTTGTTGCAGGAGAAGATGGTGTCCTACCCCAAGCTGGATTTCTCTATGCAGGAGCTGCAGGAGCGCTTCCAGCAGCAGCTGGAGATGGAGCTGAACAACACTGTCACCATCGAGTCAGTGGAGTCAGCCAAGCCTCTGACCCCACAGGCCATCAAAGCGGTAAAGCTCAGGGGGTCTGGGGCTGCAGAGGAGGGAAGGGCGGCAGTGCAGCCCTCGGGACCTGTGGGAGAGATGCAGGGGTCAGTGGGCTGAAGAGTGGGGCAGCTGCCTGGTGACACGCTCACTGCAGCCTTACTGTCTTGCTTCCTCTTCTGCTTAGCGCAAGGTGCTGGCCACCCTTCGTTCCCAGTGGCATGACTCCATCCTCCAGGCCCTGCAGAAGTCGAAGCGCAGCATGTCCAGGCTCAAGACAGCGTCGGGGTACAACATGCTCTACCCCTACCTGTACCTGCTGCCAGATGAGGAGTACGTGGGCATCATGCTGCAGGTAGGACCCTGCCCTGCCCTCGCAGAGACGCAGGAACGGGGCCACCTGGACAGCCGTAGGGCTGCCACAGACCGCTGATGTCCCGCCCGGACCAGCAGAATCAGAACATGAGCCTCAAAGTTTGCCCAAGTTATTGGGTACAGTGTGAGCAGCCAGAGAAGCCCCTGCTCTGTCCTGGCCATGTTTCCTTTCTCATTATCTGCTCAGCATCATGGGAATCATCATCTTTCTATGCTTCCCACACAGGGGCTTTAACTCCCACTTTGTCTTTCTGCTCCATCTTTCTGTTACTCCCTCCTTAAGACCCTCTTCGCCTTCCCCTTCTCAGATCCTCAACACCCTCTCTCCACAAGGAGAATCCCTGGCTGTCCTGGCCCGGGAGCTGGGCTCCAAAGTCTACAACAGGTACATCACGCAGAGGAAGCTGCGCAGCCGCCAGCTGGAGAAGGTGCAGGAGATCTATGAGGACTACATCCACCTTCTGGCGAAGGACAGCCAGGTGGGTACACCTGGGAGAGGGCCGTTCCTGGGGCCTGTGGGTTAGAGCAGCAGAGCGGAGACGGCGCGAGGCCATTTGTCCACCTCCTCGCAAGCACAAGGCCCAGGTTCCAGGTCGCTCCCGGCGCTGTGTGTGCGTGGCGGGGGAGGCAGATCTGCAGTCTGGGAAGGAGGTCAGGATGGTGGGGGACAGGGTGTCAGCACAGGGATGTGGCGAGAGGAAGGGCTTTGCAGCACCGCTGTCCTGGCCTGCAGCAGCAGCAGGGTCTCGCTGCTGGGCTGGCCCCAGCCGTGTCAGTGGTCCCTCCCCAAATCCCCCTGCCAGGGGGGACCTCACAGGGACAGGAGGGTACTTTTCACAGCCATGTTCCAGGTACATAGATCCCATCCAGCAAACCCCTGGGAGCAGCGTGGCTGCCCCCTCCAGCTGACCCACTTTTCTCCTTCCATCTCCCAGCCCGACGAGTACTTGCCGCGGGAATACTGGGAGAAGCTGGTGGCAGAAGCAGGTTTTGGGCCTTCCCTGAACTTGAAGGACTGCAGCTGGCCGTACATGCTCCTCATGCGCCTGGGCATGCACATGCTGGAACTCCTGGTGAAGGCTGTCAAGGTGCCCAGGAACATCCTCAATCCTCGCCTGGAGCCCAAGCTTATCCCCGTCCTCTACCACATCTACTCCTTCCGCAGCAGCTGGCAGGTGAGCCGTGTCCTGGGGGCTCTGGGACTGCAGGTCACCTCTCCACTGGAACCGGGCCTTCACAAGGCCCTTTTCCCTCCCTGCTGCCTTTTCTGCTCAGGGATGCTTAGAGGAGCCTCTGATTCTGTGTGGACAGTGTCAGTCTTTATCATGATCATCATGTAACAGCTAATGGACTACATGCACTTCCAGACTCCAGCCCTAATCCTCTGCTGCTGACCTTCACCTCTCTGATTCTCCTCTCCAGGTTGGGCTGATAAAGCCCCATCCCATCTTCTCCCAGATTGTGTCAGATGCTGCAGAGACCCTGCTGACCTTTAACTCCTCCGCCATACCTATGCTGTGCCCCCCTGTGCCCTGGACCTCCCCCCACTTCGGTGCCTTTGTGCTGAACGACACCAAGCTGATGCGCTTTGTGGATGGGGCCGTCCAGCACCAGATGCTCCTGGAGCAGTGTCCTCTGGTGAACCTCCACCCCGTGCTGGATGCCCTGAACCAGCTGGGCAACTGTGCCTGGAAGATTAACCAGCCGGTGCTGGATATCATCATCTCCATCTTCAACGACAAAGGCAATGAGAAGCTGGACATTCCACCGCCCATCTCTGAGGCCCCCAGGCCTCCTGCTGCTTCCAGCAATTCCTCTACCTGGAACAAGTCCCAGAAGCACAAGTTCTTGCTGTGTAAGAAGAAGGCAGCTGAAATGCACAGCTTGCGCATGGACGCGCTCTATAAGCTCTCCATTGCCAACTACGTCAGGGACAAGGTGTTCTGGTTTCCTCACAACATGGACTTCCGAGGCAGGACTTACCCTTGCCCACCTTATTTCAACCACCTTGGTAACGATGTCACGCGGGCCATTCTGCTTTTTGCAGAGGGAAAGCCGCTGGGGCCCAATGGCCTTGACTGGCTGAAGATCCACCTCATCAACCTCACGGGGCTGAAGAAGAAGAACGCCTTGCAGGAGCGGCTGGAGTACGCCAATGAAATCATGGAGGAGATCCTGGACTCTGCCGACCACCCGCTCACNGTACGTGGGGAACGGCTGGCAGGGCTCTGCTCGCTCTTGGGGTGGGATGGTGGGACCCTGGACCCCAGGGGAACAGTGTGGGCTCTGGGAGCCTGCAGCTAGCCCCAGGCGGGTGGGGAGGGTCCCCTTTAATGACCGAACTGAAAGGCAGCGAGGTCCCTGTGTTTGAGTCCAAATAGGAATTGTCCAAATTCACTAAGGAAAAATGGGATCAGTGTCATCTTTAATTTGACTTAACAATTTCTTTTATTTATCATAGCTTCTAGAAAGTAAAAAAAAAATGGGAATCAGATTGATTTTGCAACAAAAATATTTTGAAAGATAGCGCTTGGAGAGGAAAGAGGGAAACAAAGCGTTGCAGAGTTTCCCGAATAGCACATTTCTATCTGAAAACACGGTGAAATACAAGGAAATGGTGGGAGGAGGTGCCTTGCCCAGTATATCCCAGAGTGCAGGGGCTCCTGCCTGTGCTTTGGGGGCCACAAGAGCACTGCCCACTCCTAGCAGCGTGTGCTTCCCTCTTCCCAGGGCAGGAAGTGGTGGATGAACACCGACGAACCCTGGCAAGCTTTGGCGTGTTGTATGGAAATCGCCAGAGCCTCGAGGTCCCTGGATCCAGCAGCCTACGTCTCTCACTTCCCAGTTCACCAGGTGGGAGCCCAGCGGATCCACACGGCCCGCGTGGCTGAGCGGGGGAGGAAAACAGGCAGGGCAGAAGCATCCAGCTCTCCAGCACTGCACTTCCTACGCCATGTGACCAGGCTTTCTTAAGAATGGGAGTGCAGTGTACAGGCATCTTGGCTTGAGGTGTCCGGTAATTTGCTGCTGTGTGCAGCCCTTAATGAGCCAGTACAGTTAAGTGCTGTTTTGCTTCCCTTGGCTGGAGCAGAGCCTGTCTGGGAGATCGCCATCAGCTGCCCGCAGGGTGAGAGCTGGGCCAGTCTTACCTTCTCCAGCCATGGGATCAGGACTGGAAACCAGCCACCGAGCTGGGTGGGATGTGGCGTGGGTCCGGGGCAGCACCTGCCCGTCTGAAGTGCTTGGGGCTATGCTGGGGCTCTGGGGGCCTTTTTTCCGCTCCTGTTCTGAGGCTGGAGCCAAGCAGCTCTGCAGGGGCAGACGATGGGAGGTCTGGAGCTCCAAGGAGGGGCACAGGGACAGAGCTGAATTGTCCCCCACGTTCAGTGACACGGCTGTCACTCACCATGTCTCACAGGACTTGCCTGTCCCTGCTTGGTCCCCGCGCTCCGAGCGGGGCAGTCGCTCAGTGCCGCTCGGCCCTCTGCGGGCATCTGTCCATCTGTCCGTCCCGGCCGGAGAGAGGAGCCCGGCAGCCACTGCCCTTAGCCAGGGCGCAGCCCTCCCTGTCGCGTCCCAGCAGGTCTGCAGATCGCTCTGCAGCCGCTGCCCAGCCAGCTGTCTGTCTGCACTCATAAATCCCCTTGCTGCATGGGAGACAATGATTAATTGTTTTCCTGGTGAGAAGGGTTTGCTCGTTTATCTCGTTAGAAGATCAGATGGCCCTAATGGAGGCGGGGAGGGGGGAGAATGGGGATGTATTCTGTCAGTAGCAATGGTCTGGAATATATACGAGACCGTCTAAACTGATACTGTTATGACAACAAAAGATCAGGAGAGCGGCTGGGGGCGTGTGGAGGGTGCTGTTAATGAAATTAAAGCAAAGACTTCTTCTGGAGGGCACGCGAGTCTCCTTCCACCTGAGTCACCAGCGCTTGGTTAATCGCAGCAGCTCTTCTGCCGCGGCAGGGCTGCCGGAGCCCTGTCAGTTCTCAGCTCCGCAGCTTGCTGCGCTGCAGGACGTGTCGGGGGAAGGGGAGGCCTGATCCTGCCGCTGTGACCTGGCAGAGCCCAAGCACAGGTGGAGCAGGGACGGTCCGAAGCAGCAGCACATCTTCTGTGGGAGGCATTTCTGCTGGTGCTGCTTGGGGAGCGGTAGGGCCTTTCCACGCCATCATGCAGGTCTTGCCCGTCTTGTTCAAGCTGATCGTGATCCTGGGAGGGCTGTCGGGGCAGCTGCTGTGACAGATCGGTTGGCATGCCTCTGACTGCCGCTTCGGGAAGGCGGGTCGGAGCCGCTTCTGTCAGAAGGATGTTTTCATCGGGCACGGAGCAGAGGCAGTGCAGGAGCTGGAGCCTCGGAGTCAGCTGTGCCTCGCCGAGGGGTCTTCAGCTTGGCCTGCCTCTGCTGACCCCACTCCTGGGCTTTCTGAGGCTGCTTTACTGTTGGCTCTTGAAGCTCCTTTGAGCATCCCAGCCAGATTTGTCGTTTTCCAAATTTTCTGTTTTTCAGCATTTCCACAGAGCTCTGATGCTTTTGAAAATTCATGGAGGGGGCAGTGCGATGTGAGGTTTTCTTTTTTTAAACCTCATAGGCAGCGGTAGTTCGTGATGAGAGCTGGACAAGAAAACTAGCGAGAAGGAAAATGGAGACTGGCGTGACCCTGGCCACTGCTGGGAGCTCAGCTGCAAACCTGTCTGAGGAGAGGGGGTGACAGTGGCGACAACCTTCTGAGCCAGGAGTGTCTGTGCTGGTGAGCAGGGCTCCGTCCACGTGCTAACATCTTGTTTCTGCCCTGCTCTCTTCCCACACGCAGGATGGCTCTTGCAATGGTCTGCAGCACTACGCGGCTCTCGGCCGGGACCTTATTGGTGCCATCTCTGTCAATCTGATGCCCTGCAGCGTCCCACAGGATGTCTACAGTGCGGTAGCCCAGCAGGTGAGGCACAGCGGGGACGCGGGAGGTGTCCTCGGGGACCTGCCTCCACCTCTTGCCACTGCTGCACCAGGTCACCCCAGCTCCCAGGAAGAAAGGTCAAGACAAGACCAGTGTACAGAGGGCTGGGAAAGCAGGAGCTGGCCACAGACAGGGAGTCTGTCCTGCCCTGAATGGGAACCACTGCAGCAGCCGCAGCGGGGATCTGGCTGGAGATCTGTCCTGGCAGAGGCAGCTAGGAGAAATCCGCTGGGATTTCTGCTGTCCTCACTTCTCCTGAATGAAGTCTGGGAAAAGCAGGGTAGAGAGGTGGAAGAGAGCTGAGAGTGTTCATCTCTTGGTTGCAGCTGCCTGGCCTGCAGGTTGTGGGATTCTCTCTGCTGGAGCTGGGTAGGAGGGAGAGGGGAGAGATTCAGCCCTTGGCACTGCTGCAAAGTCTTCTATTTGCTTGGCAAGATGGGATGTGAAATGAGCCTGCTGGGAGCTGTGCTGAGACCTACCAGGCTCGCTCAGCTGGCACTGACCCCCTGGCTCTCCCTCTGGGTCTCGGTGTGTTCTATCCAGGCTACACCACACCAGAGTGCGGGAGGAGTACACAGAGAGTGTGTTCTTTGCTCAGAGTTATCGTTGGGGTGGCAGAGATGGCAGAACCTGAGTCCCGAGCCACAGTCCTTGTGTCATGTCCTTGTGATGTCCAGCACCACCGAGCTGCCGAGCGACACGGCTCTGCTGAGCCAGCCGTGGGAGGCTCTGCGGGCACGGTTATCCGAGAGGTGCAGATGATGCCTCTCGATTCCTTCAGCAGATGATCTCTGTTAACCAGGGCTGGTGAAGATGGGCTGCAGGGTTTCTGATGGGAGCTCAAGCCAGGCAGCGCAGAGCTGGGAGGGTCTCGCATGGCCCCCCTGCCTGTCCCCAAGCCATGGAGATGGTGTGGGCCAGCGTGGCTCGCAGTGGGGCTGACCTTCCCGGTGCTCTCAGGTGGAGGAGTTTCGGAAGAAGGATGCGGAGCAGGGGGTGAAGATTGCCCGGGTGCTGCAAGGCTTCATCAGCCGCAAGGTGGTGAAGCAGACGGTGATGACGGTGGTCTACGGTGTCACACGCTACGGCGGGCGGCTGCAGATGGAGAAACGTCTCAAGGAGACTGAAGAGTTCCCTGAGGTATCGTGGCTGCCCTGGCCTTCCCCAGCAGCGTTTTGCCTAGCTCTCGGTCCCTGCTGGGAGAGGTACTGGCACTGTCCTTCCTGCGGGTTTCCTTCCTGCCTTTCTCTCTCCTTGCCCCCCAGATCTCAGCTAGCAGAGGGACGTGCAGGCCTGAGCCCTCGTGTCCAGCCTGCAGGATAGCTGTTTGCCAGCACTGGTGGGTGGGGAGGGGTTCTTCAGGTGGGGCTGCTCCTCATCCCTGCTGGGCCCAGCTTGGTGGCCTGGCAGCCTCAGCTGGTGTCTGAGATGCAGGACAAGGTTTGTGGCTGCCCTCTTCCCTCTGGAAGTGGCCCTTGCCTCTAGCAGAGCTCGTGGAGGTTTGCTCCTCCTGATGCCTGTTGCTTGTTCTGCGACCCCACCGTGAGACAGTCCTTGCTGAGTGGTGGCTTGCCAAGGCAGGTTGGTGCTGGGAGTGTTTGTGCTGTGTGTTACGTTCCTGGGGCAGATGAGGCAGCGAGAGCATCCTGTTTGTCCAGCGATGTTACGCCGAGATCAGCCTGTCCTTGGACAAGGAGCCGTCTGAAATGCTGATCTCAGCCTCCCTCCATCACAACCCACAGCCATCTGCAGCAGCGTGAGGCTTGGCACAGCCTGTGATGGAGGCAGTTTTGAGGCACCAGAGAGCAGGGAGATGCTCTTCTAGCTTACCTTGGGTCTCATCGCTAGGCTTCGCATCTTTTGCTGCCTGTTTGCCTGACCCCTTGCTCTGCCTTTGATCTGTGCAGGAATACTTGTGGGAAGCATCTCACTACCTCGTAAAGCAGGTATTCAATGGCATCAAGGAGATGTTCTCGGCAACTCGAGATATCCAGGTAAGGTGCCTGTTTCCTTGTATCTCTCTCTGCCTTTTCTTCTTCCCTGGCCCACCCATACATAGACCAGGGGATGCTCTATGGGGATAGATGGTTCTTCTGGGTCCTGGCCCAGAGTGGAGCCTCCTGTCCCAGCCCAGAGGTGTGGGATTGTGCCTGCTGCAGGGCCAAACCCCCCTAAGCGCTGGACAGTCACAGTTGGTGGCAGGAGTCGGGCTCGCCTGTGCTGGGAGAGGATGGCGTCTCCCAGCTGCCCGTACTAACTCCAGCCACTTTCTTCCCTGCTTCCCTCTGCTAAAGACCTGGCTGACGGAGAGTGCCAAGCTCATTGCCCAGTCGGGACAGACGGTGGAGTGGGTCACGCCGCTGGGGCTCCCCATCGTGCAGCCCTACTATCGGTCCAGGTCCACTGTGGTGAGTGTCTGGTGCGTGGGACTCGCCTACCCCTCCCTCTGCCCCGGGGAGCAGCAGGCTGGGAGGGGGCCGCCGCGCTGCGAGGCAGCAAGCTAAAGCCCAGCAGGCTGGCATCGCCTGCAGGTGAGCCTGCAGAGCAGGTAGGATTTGTGTGTGCAGGCACATCCTCCAGCCTCGCCGCTCCCTGCAGAGACCGGAGTGTGTGGGTGGGCTGATGAGGAAGCTCCGCTGCTCCCGTCCCACTCAGGCAGCTGGGGCACGGGCCCGTTCCCCACGCCGAGGAGCCTTCCTCAGGGCTCGCGTGATTCAGCCTCGCTGCGCTCGCCTCCCACGCGCTGCTGCACTGACTCACGTCTCCCCAGCCTCTCGTCCTCACCGCCGCTCACCTCCAGGAGCCCTTCTCTTAGCCCTGGCAGGGGCGAGTCGGCGTATTTCTGGGAAGGGGTGAAGGATGCCTGCCAGCATCCTCGGGAGGGGAGACAGGCAAGGTGTCACTGAGGAGTGACAGCTGCCGCGGTGACTGGGACGCCCTGGGAACGTCCCTGTCAGGCCCCTGGTTGCAGCCAGGGATGTTTCCTGTAGAGCAGAGTAGCTCGTGGTCGGTGCAATCCTCTCCCCAGAAGTACCGGGCGGTGCCGAGTGCCTTGTGCCAGGCGGGCAGCGCGGTGTGACAGCCGGTCCCCTGTGTCTCTCCCCGCAGCTGAATTGTGGCATGCAGAACTTGAGTGTGAAAACCTCCACCACCAACCAGTAAGTATGAAACCACGGTCTCCACTGAGCCCCTGCTGTCCCCAGCCTGCGCTCTGGGGACAAAACCTTCCCATCAGTGGGGCCTGCCGATGTGTGCCAAAGCTCCTGGTATCCCCCTGAGCTGCAGAAAGCCGGCCGGAGGAGCAGGACCCTGTGCTTCAGCAGGGCCTTGGGGCCCTCCAGGGCTGCCTCACTCAATCCCCGGTCTTGGCTGGCGCTGGCTCTGTGCTGGCACGCTCATCTTTGGCCCTGGAAGTGCCCCAGCTCCTCCCATCTCCCGCTCTGTGCTGCAGGAAGCCTGATACCGTGAAGCAGAAGAACGCCTTCCCACCCAACTTCATCCACTCCCTGGACTCCACGCACATGATGCTGACGGCTCTGCACTGCCTCAGGTAGGGAGCGGGCAGCCGGGGCTCTGCCCGGCTCCGGGCCTCGCTGGCTGCTGGAGAGCGTCACCAGGGCACGGTGTGCAGCGTGGGAGAGGTTTCCCTGGTGGGAGGGCGGTGGGGCCTTCTGGCAGAGAAGGGCTGAGGGGAGGCAGCAGGGCAGGGGCAGGCGGATCGCAGCGTTCGGCCGTCTCTCTCTGAGGACCTGCGGCCGCTGTGCAGGGAGTCCCTGTCCTTGCGTGGTCCCTGATCATGTCCCAGCAAGAGGGTCTACATCAGAGACGGGGCTCTCAGCGCTGCTTCATGGCACCTTCTGCTGCCTCCCAGGCAGGGTCTGACCTTCGTCTCGGTCCACGATTGCTACTGGACTCACGCGCTCACCGTGGACGTCATGAACCAGGTAAAAGTGTCCTCCTGGGTCCCTTGTGAGCCGGGATCTTGCTGATCTGTCCTCTGGGCACTTGCCAGCCCTTGTCTCCCCTGGGCTTTGCTCCATAGAATGATTTATTTGCCTGGGCAAGGTAATTTGGGGTCCTTGCTGGTGGTTGCAGCTGATTTCTTGGTGCCATAGCCCCATCTCCTCCCACCCTTCAAGGAGCGTGCAAGGGAGAACGTGTGCCCACAAATCGGAGCTAAACACAGCGCCTGGCAGAGTCGGTGCCCCTGTCCTGCCCTGGGTTCCTTCCCCTGGAGTGCTGCAAGGGCTGTTGTACAGTAGATTGATAAATGGGGGTTGGCCTCTGCTTCCCCCCTCCCCAGCCTGATTCGCTCCACTGTTGTCTGGCAGCCCCCCCTCCCCACTCTTGCCTGCTGCCTTCCCTGCCCCTCGCCTCTGACCTGTCTTGGCTGAGAAGCACTGAGGGGAAGGAGGGGAAAACGCCTGTTAATCTGCAACTCACCGTTGCTCCCCGGATCAGATCTGTCGGCAGCAGTTTGTGGCTCTGCACAGCGAGAAGATCCTGCAGGATCTGTCCGAGTTCATGCTGGAGAAGTACTGCAGGTACTCCTTGGCTGGTGGTGAACCCCCCCCACGCTCCTTCCTACCTGCACCGATTCCCTCTCCCGGGGTCGTTGTGCCCCGATGCTCACGGGTTGTGTCGTCTGCCTGGGGGTTGCTCTGGAAGGACGCTGTGTTTCCATCTTGCCTGACGCCCAAATTACTTGGGACCTCGGTGTAAAAAACAAGTTGTCTGCATCCTGAATCCCTGGGTGGCCTGGGGTGGGCCATGATGTCTGTGCCTTGGGCTCCCCGCTGCGCGGAGGCACTAAGGAGCGGTGAAGACACTTTGGGTTGGCCCAGTGTGTGGTCCCCGGTTACCACCACGGAGCCAGACAGCACAGACCGACCCCGTCCTGGGCAGGGTCTGCAGCCCCCTCAGCACCTGCCTGGGGCTGCTGCGGCAGGGGCTGAGCTCTGCAGGGTGTGTGATGTGTGCTGGAAGGGGCTTGCGTGGGGGAGCAGGGGAGGGTGCGCCTTCTCCCAGTGCTCCCTTGCTGATTTGCTTTCCTTCTGGTTCATCCAGCCCTGGCAGAGAGACGAGAGCCCTCTGGCAGAAGAAGCTGATGGAGCAGCTGTCGAATGTCCCCAGGACAGGTAGGAGCTGAGGACAGGAACCGCAAGGCTCGGGAGCCGTTTGGAGGCAGGGGAGTGAGATGGGGAGGGGCCCCCAAACTCGCTGAGCTCACGTGGCGTCAGAAGCTGGACTGTGGTGGTCTGTCCAGCCGTGCTGAAGCTGTCCCCGAAGATGGGGTTTGCTGCCTGTGCTGGGCTGCAGAGCCGTGGGGCAGCGCCTTAGGACGTTCGCCCGTCGCGTCCCTGGGAGCGGTCCCTGCCTTCCCCAGAGCTGCTCCCCTGGAATTCTCCCCGGGCTGACCCAGCTCATCCCGTCCCTGGTCGCTGTCTCCTCGTTCCGTTTGCTGGGGAGGGGAGTGAGGCACCCGCACCGTAATTGCTGGGATCTAGATGATAGACATGCAATGGGATTAAGGCAATTAGTTTAACTCCTCCTAATCTCTTGTCCCTGCCTCTGCCAGACCGTCTGGCTAACTTTTGTTGTGCCTTCGCATAACGACCAGGCCAGTGCTCCGCTCAGCAGCTCCAGCAGCTCGATGGTTTGTGCCCCCTTCCCTGCCTTGCTGCTGTTACACACGCCTGTCCTGCTCTTCCTACCCCTGTCCTAGATAAATCTGGAGGGACATCAGTTCCTGGAAGGCCCCCGAGATCCCGGCTGCCTCGACCTGCCCTGCAGCAGGGGCTGAGCTGATGTGGTTTTCTGCAGGAAGCTGAAGCAGGGCTTGGGGCAGCTTCTCTCCCCATCGCCCCATCTCCAGCTCTCCTCTGACCTCTCCTCTCCCTCACTTCCCCCAGGCGAATTCAACCTGAAGAAGGTGATGGATTCCACCTATTTCTTCAGCTGAGAAGAAGCGGGGGCCCTGGACTGTCTCCGGACTGCCGGCTGCCTGCGAGGCTGCGGTAGGCACCGGCCTGCGAGGCTCCTTGGGCCTGCGTCTCGTGGGGAAAGGGGGTACAGCTGCCAGCCCGGTGAAAGACCCCTCCCCAGCATTGACATGCTGGTGGCAACATGGAGCTCTGGGAGGTGGGGGATGGGGTGTCTGCACTGTTTGCTGTCACTGCCTGCGTCCCAGGCCAGGGGAGGGGGCTTCGAGCCCTGGGGAGGGCTGCGTCGCTCTGCTCTGGGGTGGAAGGGGCTGACTGCCTGCAGCCCTCGTGCGCTGTGCCTGCTGCTGCTGTCAGCTCCAACGCTCCCATGGGTGCCATTGCTCCGCATCCCTCTGCGGGGCTCGGACCTCCCCGAGGGGCCGGCAGCCGGCTGTGGCCGCAGCAGGAGCCTCCTGCCCCGCTCTCGGCTGCGCGGTGGGCGCTGCTCCGTGCCCTGCTCCAGCGCCTGTAGCGCAGCCTCTGCGGCTCCCCACTCATTTCCAGGGATCGGTTTCAATTCTGCTCACGGGGTTCTCAGGTAGGGAAAACCACTGACAGGGCGGGGAGGTGTAGGATACTGTAAATAAAACGTTTTTTGAAATACTAGATGGGAACTCTGTCCTTCTCGGCATCTATTCCCAAAGTCTGCGGGGTGCCTGGGCTTTTGCCTCATCTTCCTGGGGGTCCTGGGGAGGTGGGACTGATGTCTCCCCAGCTTCCCAGTTATGCTGATGGTTGGGCTTCAGCTCTGCGCAGAGGTGTCACGTTGTGGAACTGCTTTCGTAGCAGAAATGGAGAAAAAAAACTGCTGCAGCGCAGACGGCCCAGCGCAGCTGCAGGGGAGCAGGGCTCTTGCAGAGAGCCTGCGGCCTTCCAGCCCTCCTCTCCCCACGCTGCTCCTGCAGCAGCCGGTGCTTGGAGATCCCGCAGCTGGAGCTGCATGTTGGGCCCTGTACCCCCGGCTCCTGCTCGCAGGCTGCTCCCTGCTCCCTCCTTGCTGCTGCTGGAGCAGGGACCGGGCGCTGCCAGCACGGGGAAGGTTCTGGGAGGAGGCTTCACCCCTTGTCGTTCTGCTGGCAGGGAAGCAGCTCGTCACAGGCTGGGGCTGTGCCCGGTGGCAGGGCTCCCAGGGCTGGCTGAGGGGAGCAGGAGCAGCCGGGGCCGCAGCAGGGAGGGACGGTGACGGAGAAGCAGAGACGGAGTCGTGCGTAGCTCTGTCAGTGGCTGACGTTTATTGCACAGGATGGGCTGGGGGCGAAGGCGGACGCTCGGAGCGGGGCCGGGGCGGCGGGCAGCCCCTCGCTCCCGGCCGCTGCGTACATTCACTGTGGAAGGCTCCGGAGCGCCAGGCAGAGGCATCCGTGCACGGCCCCTGCACACACGTGTCCGCAGGTGCACACACACACACACACACACACACATGCACACGCATGCACACGCCAGAGCACGCCCTGCCTGCCTGCGGAGCCTGGCAGCGGGGTCTGCCCGTGGGGCACCCCAGGCCCGGGCTCCAGCTCTGCCTCTGTCCTAGCACTGGCTACGGGGGGGGGGGTCGGGCTGCGTTCGCCTCCCCCAGCCCCGGGCTCTGGCAGGGCACAGGGTGTGCGTGGGGTGCTCACGAGCCTCAGGGCCACCATCCCGCAGACCCCTGCCCCAACTTACCTCCAGTCCTGGGCCGTCACCCCTCGCCTGGGGTCTGTGGGGGGGAGGCAGGGACACGCGCGGGCGCCGGGGTGGGCCAGCGTGCCCGAACCCCGGGGAGGGGTCCTGCAGATGCACACACAGGCACGCGCTCGGTCATACAGATCATACACAGAGCTGGTCACGGGGACGATGCAGCTGTGGCTTCTGTGGGGCAGCCGGGGAGGCTGGGGGCAGCGGGGCTTCACCGCGGGGAGCGGGCGATGGGGACAGACTTTGGTCGGAGGTGATGCAGCCGGGGGCTCAGCCCCGTGGTGGGTGGGGGGCACTGAGCACCCGTGCCCACCCCGGCAGCTGCACCGCTCTGCGGCGTGGAGCGGGACGAAGCCGGGAGCAGGGCTGGCACCGTGGCGG
>Ga0065711_1038445_pt1 | contig 18747 bp, 16 predicted proteins | sample Hoacrofraction12_FD_59098 | JGI IMG/M metagenome (GOLD analysis project Ga0065711, IMG submission 59098) | Hoatzin crop microbial communities from Cojedes, Venezuela - Epithelial fraction 12 v2 (version 2) | ecosystem: Host-associated > Birds > Digestive system > Esophagus > Crop | place...
TTTTTTTTTTTTTTTTGTCTGACATGAGCAAACAGAGGCTGCTCTTTAGCTTGGCGATAGCCCTAGTCCTGGCTGCTGGCTGGAAGGGGCTGCGCTCTGCCCTTCTTGCCGTGGGGATGCTGCACGTGCTGGGCGGGAGGGCTGCAGCCCGATGGCGGTAGCCAGTCCTGCGAGTGGCTGAAGGAAGGCGTAAAGACAAATCCACCCGGCTCCACTTGCTCGGAGAGCTGCAGGTTTCTGTTCTCGGCAAAAAAGGCTCTTTGACTTCGCAAACATCCCAGTAATAAAAAACAGTTGTCCACGCGCAAGCAAAACACTTTGCAAAAAATGCTGCTGCCTCGTGGAGGTTGTGCAAAAACTGGTCAAATTCCTGTTGTCTTCTCTTGTTTTCCTCCTAATCTCCAGTGAGCAGTTCTCATTCCATGTTTTACTCCCCAGCGCAGGAGCGTGTCAGTGTGGGCAGGTGACCTGCTAGCCTGTTCGCCCAGGGAGTTCCTCCCAGGGTGTTTGGCTATGGTACCTTGGGAGAAGGGCAGCCTGGCTGGTGTATGCCACGTACATGCACAAACACAGCTGCAGCAGAAGGTGGGAATGTCACTTGCTGAAGAAAACCTGTATTCAGGCCATCAGGTACAGACTCTTGCAGATCCAAATTTTGCCGGTTTGCTCTGCCTCTGCGCGACCTCCGTGCGCAGCCCCATGCCTTCCTCTCCTCTTCATACCCTGGACATCGCACAGGGCTGTGGTTCCCACCTCGCACTGAGGGCTACGTCGGCTAGCCAGAAAAGATGTCCCCATTCACACTTCCACATAGAAACTTTTCTTCCCCACTTTTAGTGCCCATAATTACCTCTTTACTCCAGTGCCAGCAATCTTCCGTCAGGCATCGTTATTAATGGAGAGAAAAGAGAAGAGGAGGGAGGGAGAGAGAGCACCACAAAACTTAATTTAATCGCAGCACCCCATGCTCAATTTAACAGACACAACAGCTCAGAATGGGGTCCCTGTGCAACGGGAGGGCAGGCAGTGGAGCGTCCCTGGAAAGAATTAATTGTGGATGACAATGTGTAAACAGTGCGGATGAATAGGGCATGCAGGTGTGAGGCACCGGGGCCATCCCGGGGACTTTTTCACACGAATTTCAGCTCCTTCACTGCTGACCTGCTCCCGAAAACGTGATTAGTGTCGGCGTTGGGAAACCATTCAGGGTGTCAGGATTTGGCACATATTAACTAGCCCTGGGGGAGAGGGGAGGGAGCGCATGGGGGCTATGAAAGGAGGAAGTCTGGCGGACAAGGGGATTGTTAAAAGGCCAGAAAATCCTCATTGCTCCGAGGTGCCCTCGCTGCTTGGAGGAAAATGGAAGGGAGCCGAACCAGAATAGAACTCCGAGGCATCCTAGCCCTAACCGAGCTATGTGGAAAACAAGGCATTGCATCGTGGAATATTTTTCTCTGGGTGTCCATCATGAATATTGATGATGTTTATACTACTGACTTCTTCTTGGCTGTGGCTTTCACAGTTCTAGACACTTCAGCTTGAGAGATAAACAGTCAAAACAAGCAGGAAAACTAATGACGCAGCAGCACTGAGAACAGGAAATATCTCCTGGGTAACATATGGATGTTATTCAGCATGCAAAAATCTCCCTTCATCAATATGTACTCTATATGTAAGGTGATACACACAGACAGGGAGTTTATAAAAGGCCCAATTTACCAGGTACGAGGCTAGACGCTCTTAAATTATGTTCCCTGTGCCAGCCTGGCCCTCTGCATCCAAACAGGGGATTTAAGTGCAGAGGACAGATGATGTTACTGATCTTTTTTCCTCACTCAGGGGAAAGACACGAGGAGAAGGACAGAACTTGATGAGGACTACCATGAACACCAGTGCCTCTGATGGATTCTGTTATGCTGTTTCTCCCTTGTTGGGAACCCTTTCCTTGCCTGTCTTGTGGCTTGGGCAGCATGGCAAGGGTGCTGTGCAGATGCCTGCTGAGATTCCCAGCTTTGCGCTCCCTAGATTGCTGCAGCCTAAAGGCTTGGGCCTTATGTGATATAACAGTAATAAAAGCTATTCTAACTGCAAACACACCTGTGGATGTGAAGGTGAGGCTGGATTCTTGCTGGCCTGGTGAAGAAAAATGGTATTGCCACCGGTACTGGTTTGGCAGCGCAGGCAGCTCTGCGAGAGGCAAGTCTAGCCTCTTGCTAGACTGCTGCGCTTGGAGAGATGAAGTAGGTGGTGAGGATGGGGCGTGACGTATCAGCACAGAAACCTTGAAGGCCAGTATATCCAGTAGAAATCTCACCTCGATTTCAGAGCTGAACTTATGTAATTGCTGTTGGAAAATTACCTACTTATTTTGCTCAGTAACCTACACATACATGACAGAGTAGTTCAGCATCCTTTTGAGAAAAGCCTGGCAGTGGCTGTAGCTGCCTTCAAGGGGTGTTGTGGGGCTGAGGGCACACGGGGAATTACTGTGCTTAGGCAGTACAAGTTTTGCCTTTGGTTCTGACTGTGGCAATTGCAGATAATTTCTCTGGTAAATCACAGCAATAGCTATGCGGGAAAGGTATTCCATAAGTACTAATGTGGCCTGGCAATGCTTGTATGCTCAGCTAAATTGTTGGCAGAGGAGCAAAATTCATTTGCTGTTAAGCCCAGTGATATCTAGATTCATAAGAAGCAAGAACTAATGACACAGGTTTTATCCAATGTACATCTGGGGGAGTCCAATCCTGCAGCTCTTGAGATGGGACGCTCCCTGCTAACAAGCTTCCCAAAAGCTGGATACCCAGTTGAAGCCATTCAACTTGATTCTCTCTGGGACTCCGGAAGGTGCAGCATCTCACTGATCTTACGTGCCCTCAGCAGGGATGCGTGGCAGTTGTTGCATTGCAACCTGCTTGGCTGACTGCTGTTTCCAAAAATTATGATTAGTGCTACTATTATTTCTCCCCCTGGTCTGCCCCCCATAAATTGTTCCTGCCTCTTCCCCCCCCTCCCCCCCACCCATGATATGTGCCCTCTCAAGAGTGCATCTACCCTTGGGAAAGCTGGTGCTGAAAGGACTTTCATCCTATGAACTGTGCATGGTAGTTCTTTCCAAAAAACATCAGAAATAAGTTAATTCTGTAAAGGTTGTTCTCGCCAAGGTGAATGTGATGTTTTTTAGAAGAGTAAGTTGGCCTTGTTGCCAGAGACAAATTCCAAGATACTGGCTTTCTGCAGTTTTCAAGAAAGGGTGTTGCATTTGCTGCAATATGGCTGTTTCTCAGCATCCTGAGTTCCATGCAGTACTGCCTGCGTTTGGACAACTGCTGCCATGCTTTTAAAGCCCCTTTTTAGTTTGTTTTTGTTTTTCCCATCATTTGCATTGAGTCGGTATTTTGAGAGGCATTTGCTCATCTTTTTTGCTTTTTTGCTTTTCACTGAGGAAGAGTAATGTGCTAGAAATCTCACCAGTTGGACACCTGGTAATTTACCTATTGGAAGGATGAGGGCTGCAGGAACCAAGGAGAAGATCAGCTCCCCAGACTTAGGGACTATTGCAGGCAATGAAGGCCTGTCTCCAGGCAGGCTCTGTGTATCCTACAGTATGAGCTTTAGTTCAAGGGTGGAGGAGACGGGGCTAATGGAAGGTCAATGATTTGCTGGCAGTGAAAATGGGACAGCGGAAGAAAGTGAGGATGTGGCTCCCTAATCAGTTGTGTTAAACTTAAGACCATAGCTCTAGCTTGAATTTGTACAGAATCCTCACACTACTCTAAACTGATACTGTGTACGAAATATGTTCCTGCGGGGACAAATTGCCCTTTCTTGTAGGGTCTCCAGTAAATGCAGACGTTCTCAGGCTTGCAGAGAAATTAGTGCAAGGAGGGACTCTGGGAAGTTTAAAAGTCATACATGGATGTACCTCTTCTCCAGCCAGCTCCACCGCTGCCTGTGGTACCTGGCATGAGATAAGAGCCTGGCCAGGGTGGTGGTGAAGGGGCTGGGCTGCTGGGCACTGCGACCTTTGCAAAGGTGCTGATCAAGTTGTGGTGCAGGTGGGAAGATCTGTTGCCCTCCCAGGCTGCAGAAACCCTTGTATACAAGCTCATTGTGGCTGTGGATTGAGTGATGGATTTAGTTACAAAAAAATCTGAACAGAATTACATCAGAATTCCTCATGGTATTCCTAAAAAACCATGCAGTTCATGTTGCTCTTCTCACTGCTTTTTCCTGACATCAGCTGTCTTTTTTCAAGCCTATCAGCTTGTTGACTACGCCTAGACCCACATGCCTCCTGAGCCATGTCTTCAGATCCGTCCCACTGGATAAACAGGGTAAAAGTTCTGCTCTGGAAGCAGACGTGACTGAAAATGAACTTGTCTGCCTAGCATTTCTCTTTTATGTGAGGAGGGAGTCTGAGATGACAAAAGGACAAACCTACCCTTCCCCCAAACCAAGGCAACAATATTGAAAAATCTCCATAACAGTGGGGAAAAAAACCCCTGGGGTGGCCAAAGGGGATGTTTCTTACAATTAAATACAATGGCAACTGGATAAGTAGTTCAAATTGTGGAGGATTCTTCATGGTGGTTCCCTCTGCCAGCTGTGCTAAAAGTCTCCAGCTTTCTCTCACAAACACTTCTGAAGTAGAGAGTGGTTATCGTATCTGATGAACTTGATGATGTACTGAGTCCGGCTTTGCACATGTTTCTGTTGTGCAAGAGAGCATTCAGAAAAATATTTGGCTTCTTTCAGCGCCCTGCTAGTGTCTTGCCAACACTCGAGTTTTTCAAAGTGCTCTTAGATACAGGTTCTGAGTAACTTCTTTTCCTTATAGCAAGGCTGGAGCAAAAGCTGCCTTCAGAAGAGGCTACGGCAGAGGGCAAGGAACCAGAAGGTCTGGAGTGAGAGTGAGCAATCTGCCCTAGGAAAGAAGAGCTGAAGCTCTGGGTGCTGAGGGCAACTGGCTTCTGTACACAAGATCCAAGCTAGAACAAAGTCTGGACCTGCCAGAGGAAAGAGACCTGGGAACATGGAGGAAAGGCCATGAGGAGAAATTTACTGCTCAATATTCAGGCCAGGGAGAGATGTCTCACAGCGTAGTCTCCAGGGGTCATTCATCACCACAGCTTAGCCAGCCTGCTCGCCAGTTGTGCTGGTCTGGCTGCAGCACAGAAATGTAGTGGTATGGCAAAAACCAGTACAGAGAAATTCTGAAAAACAAAGTCTCTGCTGGTTTATAGATGATCTGAGGGACGACGAATGAAATGTTGTGGAGCTCAAAGTCAAAATATATTTCTTTGAAGTTGGAGATGGGTTGACTAATTCTGGTAAAATAAGACTGTGTCAAACCTTCAGCCAAAACTCAGATTAAGTAAATTCTGAGTAACTCGCTTTTCCTGACACGTTTTTGAAGTCTGCATTTACAGCTTCTGCTGGGAGAACTTGCAGAACTGCTAAGTGTCGCTTCAGAGGCAGGTTCATTACGTGTTTCATGTTTCCTAATCAGTGCCTGCACTAAGGCACAAGAGAGGCAATACTGATTTCTCAGTGCAAATTGCTTTCCCAGAAGATGCTTTTCTTGGGTTTAAAACATGAGTTGAAGGCAGACAAGGCACCTTTTTCAGTCCCAATAGTTTATCTGTATTAACTGAACTGAAAAACAAAAAAACACAGAAAACCCCTAAATCCTATTCATTACACAGTGGTGGGCAGTTGTTAATAGCATTTGACCTTGAACAGGCACCAGCGCGGTGATGCTGGGATGCTCAGTCTGTCCGTCCAGGTGTTTACTTGTCACCAAGTGAAAGCACCTCCCCTGCACTGCCAACCCCTGTCCTCTGCCTGGGGTGGAAGCAGGTCTGACTGCTGGCACGGCCAAGAACAAAGGGTTTGGTTTATTGTCTGACTCCAGCTGCTGTGATCAAGCATAGGGCTGCTTGTCAAATACCCCCAGACACCCTCAGTCATACGAATCGTATCTCTTACTATCCATTTCTGTGTTTCTTATCCTAGAATCAGAGAACAGCCTGGGCTGGAAGGGACCCCCAAAGGTCATCTAGCCCAACACCCCTGCAATAAGCAGGGTCATCTTCAACTAGATCAATAGAGACCATTCCAGCTTGTTTTAAGGGAGTCACCTTGACCCCTCGTTTTGCCAGTCCTTCATCTCCCTTTTTTTTCCTCAATTGAGACAACCTGCACTTAACTACCTTTTCCTCATTAGTCCTAGTTTTGCCATATCTATATCTGAATTTGTTATTTCTGGTACTGCTAGCCAGGTTATCTCAGTCTTACATGCTGTTATGAGTATGGTTGCCAGGCACACTGGCCTGGCAAGGTTCTCTTTCTCAGAATGATCCCAGTGGTCCACTCCAGCTGTCTGTGTGTTTCGGCCATTTCTCGCACACATCCTCCTTAACCACCTGAGGGATCCAGCCAGCCCTCACAGCACCGTCTGTAGCTTTTGCCAGCTTCTCACAACATTCCCTCTCACATGCAGCTTTCCACGTCACATTCACTCTCACATCCATGAGCTTCAACATCCTTTCCAGCTAGCTCAACCTCAGGCCAGGGCCCAGCTGACAGCCTGGTGCCTGCAGTGCTATCCCCATCCCCATCCTGCAGCATTATTATTTGCTTGTAAAGGGTCTATATGAATACTATTCACATATTTATTTGACAATGCAAATCTAAGTCATTACTGAAAAGCCTTGCCTTTTTGAGGATATATGTTAAGAAAGTCAAGGCAGAGGTCACCTCTGAGCAGTTGTACGTTCAGCTTTCCAGCTAATGCCAAAACCCATGGCTGTTTAATAACAAAGCAGACTCAAAGAAGGTGGTCGTGAAATGTTTGTGGATGTCCTTGCATGTTCCTTGGCAAGTCTACGGTATCACCTCTAGTACCCTGAGGGTGGTGAAATGATTCAGCTTGGTTGTTTCTTTCACACCTTCAAGAATGTGTGAGGTGTCATTCTGGATCTGCTAAGCGATGCTGGATGCCTGCCCAAACCAAAACACTGGCCGTAAGAATAGCTGACGTCCTGATGAGAGAGACTTGGGGGAGACGAGGCGAAAGCAGCCGATGGCAAAAGGGGAAAGCACTGGTGAGATGCTCCAATCTGGTTCCTCCTGGCCAGCCGAGGGCAGGGGGATGTCTTGTCCACTCAGGGGTACCGGGTGAGATGAATCCGCCTGCAGCCGTGCTGCTTGTTCCCAAGAGGGCCATGCTGCTGGGGGGTGACAGAGCCCTGCCAGGGGCAAAGCCCTGCCCCGGGTGGCTGTGTGGTTCAGGATGGCAACCTCCTGCCATCCACCTGCTCAACGTCAGCCCAGCTCTGCCTGACTCCATGGGGCTTATTGCGTCCTGGAGGCTGGCACACCCAGGAAGAGGTCCCATATGAGACGGGCTCTCCTGGGTCTCAGGCATTAGCACTGCAAAAACTTGTAATAAGGTAAAGAACCTGTTGTGAAGCCACAGGTGTCACAAATGGGTGGGGAACCCACACCTGAGGGGAAGGGGTCTAGTTCAGGCTACTGTTTTCTAGCTTGAGAACCGAGTGAGATTATCCTAGCTGGGAGTGCCCATTGGATTTCTATCCATTCATATGCTACAAATCGATCGCGACAGAATCACTGGTTAATCTTCATGTTCCAGACTAAACTTCTGCTGGTTTAGGCCTACAGGATATAAGTTCTTTGGGCACAAATCATCTGCCCTTTGTCTTCATGGAAGGATCTTGGCCTATGATTATTTCCCCAATGTGTTGGACTACTGTGTATCTTAAGTAAGAATAATATAATTTACATTACTTAAAAAAAGCGATAGAAATGGGATTTTTTTTTTTGGAGAAGTAGAGTAAGTTTAGAGAGAGAGAGACGCTGAAATGTCTGAAAACACCTACTAACAGAAATACACAGAAATCTCTGTTTAACCACACCAAAGTGTTCCATTCTCCCTGTATTTAGGGCACCTTTGTCTGAAAGGTGAAGTATTTGGCTAGTTCCCAACTGAGATCGCACACCCAGGACCTCACCAGCTTCTCCGCTTCAGCTGGGCACACAGCTTTTCCTGCTTTGCCAACAAAGGCACTGGTGGGTTGTGCAGCCTTGGCTGCTGGTAATGCTTTGCCTCAAAAATTTGAGTGGTTAGCTGTTGGTGGCCACACTCTGGGATGGCTGCAGAAAGTTTGGCTGAAAATGTTGTCCGGAAAATGTATGAGGATCAGTCCTCTGAGAGTATATACATATGTGCTATTCTCTTCTGCTCCAGCAACTAGCTTGTCTTACTGAAGAATCAGCTTTTTCTTTGATGCATGGTGCCTGATATTGTAGCTCCGTCTTTGGGTCATGTTCAGGAGACATTACTACTGCAGACAATTAAAGATGACATTTTACAGCTGGTCTGCTGGCTTACATAGGTACCCAGGAGCCAGATCAGTGTCAGCCTCTGACTCAGCTGTTAACTGCCAGACCTGAGACAGGCCCACAGGTACCCCTACCAGTGATGCCCTGTATGTATTTCGGAGGCCAGAAGGGACTTTTAGGCTGATTCAGCCATCAGAGGGTGACCCCACCTTTAGTAAAAACGGGTGTGTTGCACATGTAAGCAGGAAATGGCTGTCTCTTGCTGTTCACGGTGCCGGGCAGCAAGGAACTGCTATGCTGGAGTGTCGGCACATGAACAGGCTCCTTCTGTAGCTCAAAGGTGCAGAGGGGCCTGTGCTTCTAATATAATGCCTGACTAAAAGCTTATTTTAGGAAATGGAGAGCACTTGAAAAGCTTTGATCCAGGCCTGGAGCAAAAAAGCTCATGCTTTGGGGAGGACATGCGTGGCCCAGAGGCAATGGAGGCTCTTCACAGGAGTGCAGCAGGTCCTGTGCCACCAATCAGTCCCTGCACCCACATGGTTGGTGCCACCATCTCCTGCTTGCCCTTTCCCCAACAAGCAGCTAAGTGGAAGGAAGGCCTCTTTGACTTTGCTGGAGTGGCATGGGACTGTATTCCTCCTGCAAGCCAGGAGCATGTCGGCACACCTTCATGGCTGGCATGGGTCAGGAAGACGCTGTGTATGAGCACATTTCAGGAGACCTGCAAGCTCTGAGGAGACCAGAGATATGCCCCCAGGAGGACATATATGCCCCCAAGTTGCACAGGATCTGAGGACTCTTGTTTTCTCAGCAGGGGTGGGAGCAGCCTTTGGCAGAGCTGTCATGGGGCTCTGGTATCCACCTGCAGTGCAGTGAAGTCAGGTCTGCGTATCTGGGAGGTGTTTCCACACACACAGAGGAGGGGTGCTTGTACACAAATATATGTATATCTGTCTTATGTGGCTGTGTTTCTTTGAGCTGATCCAGTATCCCACTGAAGTGAATGGGAGGTGGATAAAGCCTGCAAACCCATTCATGGGAGCACCAATTTGTGTGAGCATGCCCTTGTTTTTGAAGTAGACTACTGTTCTCAGCAGGCTGCTATCTTTTTCCCGTCTCCTTCTGTATTTTTCAGTATGAAGACACTGCATATGCTTTGCCTCCCTGAAGTCTTTGCTTGCGATGCAAGAAACGAATCTCTGTCAGTGCTCTACACAGCCTCAGCACCTGAGGAAGCAAATGGCAAGCAGTGGGGACTGATGGTGCTCAGCACTCTGCTGGGAAGTCTCCTGCATCAGCCCCATAAGCTGCGGTCTCTCTTCCTGCTCTCCGCTTCATCCCCAGTGTGTATTACACTTGCCCCAGCTTTGCAGAGATAATTTGCACTCTCCTAGTTCATTAGCTGCTACCCCCTCCTGTCCGTGGGCAAAAAAAAGCTCTTACTGTTCAAAAGAACACATGCAGCAATCATTAATGCTGACCCTAATTGTGCCAATTCAAACCACTCAATAGCTCTAATTAAAACCTCTCTTGTGCAGGGCACTGAACAGTAACAAAACTGTCACCCTGAACAATCAAATCATGGAGCTAAGAATTTTTTTCCCCTGTTGTGTTCAAATGTTGTTGCTGCTTTTGGAAGGGTCATCTGAAGGGATTAAGTACGGGGCTTTGTAGGCTGCAAAGCCAGGGCGGGGGGGGGGAATATCTAAACCCAACCAATATCTTTTGGTCACAGTTTGAAATCAGAAGACCCCAACTCTTTTCCAGGTCTCCTTTCATCCACTTTACCCACCCCCATGCAGCAAGCAACACCTGCAAAGTAGACAGGCTCTTGGTTATGAGACACATGGACACCACAAGTCAACTTAAACATCTGCAAAGGAGGGAATGAGGGGGAAACCCAGGCATTTCTATCCCTACAACCTTGTTTCTCAGGGATCCTGACTACGCTTTCCTGTGTGCCATAAATAACTCTGCAATTACATTAATTGGTTGCATATTTGTTGACATAGGGGTGGACAAGGGTAGGTTATGGTGGGAGGATTTTTGCTTTCAGTGCAATTTTATACTACTTTCTTCAGATGTCCCTTAATCCCCACTCTCCCCTCCCCCATTATTTAGGATTCGCATGTCTTCCAGAATAACTTTATAAGCCTGTGGGTGGGATGGGGGATAGGGGGGGAGAAAGAGCGTTAAAATTCATTTGATGGCACCCATGCACACACATCTGTTCTGCCGTGTTTTCCTAGCAAAGTCTATCAATCAAAAGAAAAAGGTTGATATGTATCACAGTGGGAGATTTCAATAATCTGGTTGCAGGCGACTGTGCTGGAAAGTTTCTTTATGCACTGAGCTTCTGACAAGGGTCAGAAGAAGAAAGCGGTATGCATGTACACCTATATCTTTTTGTACATTTACCATTTTATTAAGAAGGTAGCGAAATTAACAGAGCAATAGTATTAACTGCCGACATTCCAGTCTTGGTATCTTTTGCTCTGTTTATTGTGGAATGTGTTCTGAAGCCCAGATCTGGGATGAAATATAAGAACCTGAAAATGCTGCAAGCACTTCTGTATGTGTGTTCTAGTTTAGATCGTTACAGGCACGTATGTCCTACCATAGGCGGCTCTGGGTTCAAACCACCATCTCAGAGTATTTGGTATGAGGTACTTGATTGAGTCCTTCCTTCTAGTGTCTGCTTGTCTTGCTTTCTTTTGCTAGCAGTATCAGAATTGCAGTAAGAAAGTTCATGGCATGTCGTGTTTCATCTTTCCTCCTTTCATCTCTCCTGAGCTGCTGTCCCAGCTGAGGACTAGGGAGTAGGATGATACCCGTACAGCCCTGGCAGTCTGCCTCTTCAAACACGCTGAGAGCTTTCTGTTAGAAACCACCTTCGTTGTTGCTTGTTCCGACTGCTGGGTTGTGCCGTGTGCCGCTACAACATTGCCTTGTCTCAGCAGTGAAGCCCTTTCATTTAGCGATGGGTAAAATAGCCCACATTTAGTGTACAGCTTGACTCAGCCTTTAAGTATTCAGCCTTGGTTAGCGACTAAGCACAAAATCTTGATGTATAAACACATAAACACACAAACTTTATGTATAGAAGCAATGGGACAAAACTTAAGAATGTTTTTAAAATGCCTTGAGGTGAACAGACTCTTTTTGTGCAAAGTCACAGCAAACTCAGCCATCTGAGCAGGTATGTTCAGGACAAGGTCGATTTTCAGCAGTTTGCCTCGGGCCCTGTGAATCCTGGCCTCGGGGTCAGCAGAAGGGCCCCGCTCTTGCTCAAAGTGGGGGTGCTGCACCCTGATGTGTGACAGTGCTGACCTGCTCTGGTCTTTGTGTTGCCACGGAGTGGTATTGCAACAGCCTCTAGTTTTCGATGGCAACGAGCGCTCTTAAATGGGATGAAGAGGAATAGGTGATACTACTAGGTGGCATTCAGACGAGTGCTTTCCAGAGCAAGATCCCTTCAGCAGCAGCATTGGAGAGAAGAAACCAAGAGCTCTTTGACAGTTTTGCTGTCTGTCGGGGGCTGTGGGAGATAGCACTACATTCACATGAGGCTCTTATACTCCTTGACACTTCCTCAAGACGGGGAAATAAGGCACAGAGACATTTTTTAACCAGCTCCAGGTCCTTTTAGCAAGCGAAGAGCCAAGCTGAGAACAAACCCTAAGAACCTGGTATCATCTCTAGGCTCTGGAAAGCACTACCTCCTTTGCTGAGCTGCTTCTTGCCTGTATTCACGTGGAAAGCTCTGCGTCTTTGTTGATCTGTGAGCTGAGGGTAGGGTATTTCTGTAAAATACGCTCCAGGGTAGATTCTCATCGCTCTCTGTACCAATCTCCCACGGTCTCCGTCTGCCCTTCCGTCTTCATTCCTTGCCCCCATTTTCTAGGCAGCAGTGCTGGAGCCTATCCTCTTGACTAAGCTGTTGCACTTTAATTTTCAACAGGCCCCTATTGCTCTTGCACCTTGTGTGTGGTCTTTGAACGTTATGTGGCTCGGCAGCTGGGAATAGTGAGTGGGTGGGCAATTTAAAACAGAAAAGACTCTGTATCAGCACAGGGCTGAGGTTTGAACTCTGCTCAGCTTTGGATACGTGTAGCTGGTTCTCAGGGCTGTGATTTAAGTGCAGTTTTGCTGGTGTCAATGTGAAGCCTAAAACAGTGCTAAGAAACTGGTAGGGAAGAAAAAACAAACTTTGACTGTCTGCTAATGAGTGTTACACCTGGCCCTGATGAAAAATTGCTGGATCAAGGCATCTTAGAATTTGTTTGTCATCATATTGCCTCCCCAACTCGGAAGACAAAGAGTGTCTAATGTGGTGCCAGGGCTTCTTTGCTGGAGTATGTTTCTGAGCTGCTTTCATGTCATTTAGTACACAATTCTGATTCTGAGTTTCCTGAGGATAAGGACTGCTGATGGAGGGAAGCAGATGAGGGGGTTGCCAGCATGTGACACAAAATGCATTATTCCAAGGTAAATGTGCCCAAGAGACAAAAAATAATCCCAATGTCACAACTTGTTCAGCTCACAAGGTCCTGATCCTCAGCTGCCTCCTCCTCTTTTTTGCTGTTGTCTGTGCTGGTGCAGGGTTGCATGGAGGGGAGGCCAGGCAATAGATCCTGCCTTCCATGTGCCTTGGCATGTTCCCTCCCCATGCACTTCTTTTGTGCTTTCGATGGTGAGCGCACCCTGCGCGTGCAGAGAGCGCTCGTGTACGGGAAATTCAGCAGCTGCTCTCCCTCACATTTGCAGTCCAGAGTACCCAGTCCTCAAAATTTCAGTGCAGAGGTATTTCTTTCCCCACCCACTTTCCATCTATCCCACCCAGGTAGACAGGGTGAGCAGAAAGAATCCTTGCCGTGATAAGATTGATAAATGAAGTTGGAACAGATCTGCTCTCTTCTGGAGTCCATATGGAGTCCAACCCAACTTCAGTCTCATAGTTGACTCAAAGAAAAAAAAAAATTGGCAAGTCCCGAAGTACTTTTAAAGATTCTAAAGGTTAAAGATATAGTCGATTGGCATTCTGTTTAAAGCCTGGAGTGATATTATATTTATTTCATAAAATTAAAAAAAGCACACAATGAACATTAGAGCTGCTGTTAGATAAATTATTAGAAGAGTCATTTAATTTTCCAGTGCCACACAAATACCCATCATTCACCACCACTGCACTGGGCCTCATATCAAGTCTCAACTTTATACCCTAGAATCTGCGAAACGTAAGTAAGACTAAAAAGGCAAAAAAGAAGATCCTTGTTTTCCAGGAGCTGGCAAATTACAGACTAACATCAGCCAGGTCATTGTAGAGGTTCCATCCTTAAAAACAGGTATGTGCTTCAGCACCGTGAAAAAACATACTGAAGCTCAAATAGGCTTTACTGCCTCTTTACTACATCTTGCACTTCACTGCATTCCTTTTTTTGGGGTTTTGTTTTGTTTTGTTTTCATAATAATGAATGGTCAACAGCCTCTTCCTGTGGTGGAATAATATAAGGGCATGAAGGTATGGCTGGGTAGCAGAATCAGATGGACTGGCATTAGTGAGAGGTGAGGGTTTGGCAGTGATGGGGAACTAACCAGAACTACTAGCAACTATTTGGGAAACCAAAGAAGTGCAGCCAGGACCCACACAATTTAATACACTTTCTAGAGAAAAGCTCTGTAGATAATTTCTGTATGAAGTATAATGAATGAAGTGGCAGACTCCAGACAGATTTCATGGAACAAGACTTGCCATCCTGTCATACTTTTAACAAAGCTTTTTGTTCAAGTGTAAGTGAGCATTCTGCAAAGAGCTTCCAAGATGAAAAGCCCAATAGGACACTTACTATTACTAACACGGTTTCTGTTTCATTCAGGCAAATACATAATTAGCTTTCGTAAGAAGCTGAGGCTCCTTTTTGTTTATATAATACAGCAAGTACACCCCAAAACATGCTAATAGCAATGTGTCTCTACATCTTAACAAGTGTGAATACTTTGCCCACAGCAGCAACTGTGCTGACAGTGGCATGACACTGTAAAAATGCTGTATGCTGTGATGTGAATCCCTTCAAACCCAATGACTTTTGATTTCCAGACTCATCACGATGAGTCAAACTTGTTCCTCCTAACTACCCCCATACGTGTGTCTGGGAAGCTAGGGAAATTGTATTCTACCTCATTTTAGGGTGACTGCACAGACTCTGTCTTCCTGTGGCTGCTATTCCAATCTGTATAGGGTCATGAGTGTGCTCAACTGTGGCTTTTCAGTCTTTATTCTGGGCTGTCCTGAACTTTGGATGGAGATTTGAGGGTGTCAGTGTAGTAGCAAAGGCTCTTCCACTGTTGCAGGCTCTCAGCAATTAAGGCCTGGCAGCAAAGAATAATTCTCTGATTGTAATTTTCCAGATGATTCAATAGGCACGATGTTCAAAAACATAGCTTTAAATTCTGCATTGTTACAACCTACAACAATCAATCTCACAGCAAATCCCCTATATTCTACTTTACTCCTTCTGTGACAAAAAGTGAACTAAATCTAGACCTGCTGCAGGAGTGATTGTAGCATCCACTGACTTAAAAAAGAATCACTAAAATTAATTTGGTCCCTAAAAGCAATTAGCTTGTATTTGGAGGGAGCAGATTATTCTTTATTGACAGCGTGAGTAATCATTTCTGCTAAACGTGTGCAAGAGGGGATACACTTCCTGAAGGAAGCTGTGGCAGAGAGATCCCATGACAGTTCTGTTGTGGGTGCCCACACTGTTCAGAAGAGGACAGCAATCTTCTGAAACTTGTCTGAGGACAAGACAAGTAGATGCAGAGGCAAGTAACCAAAGCAATCAAAGAGTTCTCCCTGAACAGCTGTCAAGACCACCAGTATATACGTCCTGTGCCATGGGTTTGCAGTGGTGTGCATGATATGCATGCACCATAGCAACAAGATATTAATCGTCAACACATACAGGCACATGTTGGGGTAAGCCTTCAGAGGTGCAAGTTGTAGGCTGTATCCGGTATACACAACAAGCCCCAACGGTACCAGTTTCAGCGCTACCTCCAGCATCATTGCATAGCTGAATTCATTATGGTTGGGCTTGCATCTTCCTCAGAAGGATCCAAATGTTGGGCCTGGCATACGAATGCCTGGACATGAAGAACAACTTCTAGTTTCGTGCCCCTCTCTCTTTGTAGTTTTCAGTTAAACACCCAGGGCAAGTTCTTTGCTGGTGAGACACCACTGACTGCGGTGGCCCTGTGCCAGCGCAGTGTTTGGCACTGTGTCCTCAGAGTGATGGTAGGGATTTTCAGAAGAGCTCAAGTGAGAAGGTTAGGCACCCAGTTCCTGTTATGTTTGGACACTAGCATCCTCTCAGCTCATCAGCTTCTCTGCAATGCCACTGATGCCCAAGGCAGGCACTTCCCGCTTGCCAGAAACCTGGAGAGAATTAACAGACAATTTAGTGGCACAAAATTTTGTTTCAGCATTCTTTTGTTATTTATTTAGATTTTTCTTTGAAGATGATACACCAGTAAAGTGCATCTATACCAACCAGAGTAGCAGGCCTCGCATGCTGAAGAGTTACGCACGCATTTTCAAAGGTGATTCACCACTGGAACAAAGACGTATTCTTTTTCTTGCTGGTGTCTTCACACTGGGGCTGAACATCCTCCATCCATCTGGATGGTGCTTTGCTAAAGTTTTTGGGCTCAGAACAGCTCATTGAAATGTAATGACTGAGATACACAGATCAGGCTATGGAGTCTCTTCTGGCCTGGTTATCGTACTAATGCAGCTACTGTCTGCCAAGGAAATACACATCCCTACAGAGAAACACCTGGACGTGGGAATATTGGTCAAGGCTGGAAGTACACACTGCAAGGTTATGAACAGCTTTGACCATAAAGGGGTCAAAGGGTTCAGTTACCGGGAATTTCTGACCCTATCCGGAACTTTTACTTGGTGTTAAGATGCTGCTGATGTCAGGGTCTCATAGGCACCGGAGGGTGGGCTTCCAGTGTAGCTGGTATTCTCTGTTATGGAATAGGGAAACAATTGTTTCTTCATGGTGGTAATGAGCATTTATATAGCAGAGAGATTCTAGTATCCATAGGTGGAAAATACACCAAAGACATTTGTGTTTAAAGTTCAAGTGATAAAGAACACATGAAGGCATCACCTGAAATAGGTCAGATGCAAAAAAACTCCCTATGAAATTAAAGAGGGGAACGTAGGCAAGTGGGATATTGTTATCTGGACTGGAATTTAATCAAGGCTTAACTATGAGGTGCTGTGGTACTTCAGTGGTGGGATCACCGCTTCAACAAAACTGTACTAGATTCTGCCTGTCTTTTCACAGATGTCAGGTGTGTGCTGATATAACTTGTCTAACCTCAACAGAGCTGATCTTGATGTACACAAGGACACTCATATTCAGATTTCCCAGCTCTCCCTATCCTCTTGCCCTCAAGGTCTCTCTGCTTGTGTCATGTGGAATGGCAGAAGTTCAGGTGTGGATCAGAGAGACTTTGAAATGGAAAATCAGAGGATACCGCAGGCCATATTGAAGAAGAGCTGGCAAAGCTTAGGAGGAGGATAGCAGAGTGGTGAGGGTTAGGACTAAGGTATATCGCCAGGCTTGTATGGGGTGCAGGTTTGGAGCTCCAGAGAGATCTGCAAGCCAAGAATAATGAATACTGGCAGAACTCCGTGTGAGTAACAGACGGCTTATCCTGCCTAGGCTAATGACAAAATGTTACGTACTGGCTTTTTTTAAACAAATACTTTTTTTTTTTTTTTGAAGAAAAGAAAGATTAAAGCAACCGCTATAGCTAAATACCCTGCTTTGCTCTGATAAGATGCCAGAATTACATGACTTTTACTGTGTAACAAGGTTCCTCATGTGGGCGTAGCAGCCCCTCCCCATACCTAGCGGATACACTCTAGGGAATTTTTACAAGTGTGAGTATTGCCTCTGAGTAAGGTCACTGAGTAAAGAAAGTTAAATACGTTGCATGAAGAAATTGCATGTCTTGCGTATTTCCATGAAAAGGCCACAAAACAGTCCCATGAAAAGGTTATTATCACTATTACGTGAACAGCAATGACCTCCCATGCATGTTATTTTGCAAAATGTTTGGCCTCTGCCATGCCCTCCATCACACTCATATTTGTCATTTAAAAATGCAGGACGTGATGTAAATGCAAGTCAGTTCGGTTCACAAGACACCTCCGTCACTTGGTCAGCAGGTAGACAGAGGCTTGGCATTGCTTTCCGACTCCATTGATCAGGGTCCTCAGCTTACCGCCATTACACTGCCACGGTACTCCTCTCTCCTGAGCCCCTAATCAGACAGACATGCCTACAGGGACCTGCCGGTGGATCCATTTTTCTCCTGCTCCACAGCTGCACCCACATGCCAGTTGTATGATGCAACACTCGCTTTCTACCCAACCTTCCCATTACCAAGTGCCTGGTTACGCTTGGGACACACATGCAGCCTGGAAGGGCTCGTTGTCTCAAGGGATGTCAAACTTGATCTCGGGATGGTAGGGCTTGTTGTCTCGAGAGACATCAGGCTCGATCTTGGGATGGTTTTCCAGGCGCGAGGCATGTATTACCAAAGGCTCCAAGCACACCACCTCGATGAGAAGGTTGCTAGGCTTTGCTGGGCAATGCAGAGCTGTGGGCTGTGGGGCTACTTCTGCAGCTGGGAAAGCAGGGGGAGGTCTTCAGGGACGTGTAACCTGATGAAGTTCAACAAAGGCAAGTGCAGGGTCCTGAACCTGGGAAGGAACAATCCCATGCACCAGTACAGGCTCAGGGCGGACCTGCTGGAGAGCGGCTCTGCAGAGAGGGACCTGGGTGCCCTGGTGGACGATAGGTTGAGCATGAGCCAGCAGTGTGCCCTGGTTGCCAAAAAGGCCAATGGGATCCTGGGGTGCATTAGGAGTGTGGCCAGTAGGTTGAGGGAGGTTCTCCTTCCCCTCTACTCTGCCCTAGGGAGGCCCCATCTGGAGTATTTTGTCCAGTTCTGGGCTCCCCACTTCAAGAAAGATGAGGAGCTACTGGAGAGAGTCCAGCGGAGGGCTACGAGGATGGTGAGGGGACTGGAACATCTCTCCAATGAGGAAAGGCTGAGGGAGCTGGGCTTGTTTAGCCTGAAAAAGAGAAGGCTGAGAGGGGACCTTATAAATGCTTATAAATATCTCAAGGGTGGGTGTTAGGAGGACGGGGCCAGACCTTTTCAGTGGTGCCCAGCGACAGGACAAGGGGCAATGGGCACAAACTGAAGCACAGGAAGTTCCGTCTGAACATGAGGAAGAACTTCTTCCCTCTGAGGGTGACGGAGCACTGGAACAGGCTGCCCAGG
>Ga0065711_1038446_pt1 | contig 18744 bp, 11 predicted proteins | sample Hoacrofraction12_FD_59098 | JGI IMG/M metagenome (GOLD analysis project Ga0065711, IMG submission 59098) | Hoatzin crop microbial communities from Cojedes, Venezuela - Epithelial fraction 12 v2 (version 2) | ecosystem: Host-associated > Birds > Digestive system > Esophagus > Crop | place...
GAGAGGTAGTGGAGGCCCCACCCCTGGAAACATTCAAGACCAGGTTGGACAGGGCTCTGAGCAACCTGATCTAGTTAGTGGTGTCCCTGCTCGCTGCAGGGGGGGGTTGGACTAGATGACTTCTAGGAGTCCCTTCCAACCCAAAACTTTTTATGATTCTATGATTCTATGATAAGTTAAGGCTGAGGACTTAAAAGGCATTCTGCTCCTCTGGAAGTAGAATATAGGTGCTGACACCCACACAGGGAAAGTACGATCACAAACCAGAGCTCATTTCTGAGAATATCACATGTTAAATGCAAACCTCTGTCTCACTTTATTCCAAGATACTTAACAATCCTGTAAATTACATTATAGCAGATATATTTAGAGAAAATATAAAAGCAAGCCCTGCCAGAAACAACTATAAATATTAACACTTCTCAGTTTGCTGTATTTCCAAAAGGTTTTATTATATTAGTTTAATAGTGTTGTGGTGTTTTTCTGTTTAGTTTTGTTTTCCTTTGAGAACAGTCAAACTAGTATATATATTATATGATAGTTTTCACAGAGATAAATAAATTAATCTGGTTTGGCAAAGAAAACACAGTATACAAAAACAAATTCAATATGAGGTTATTAAAAACAATTCATGGAAAAAAGTCAGATATAGAACTCAAACACTTTTTCTCCACAATAGTATACTGGCTCCTTTAGTCACTAAATTGTATCTATTGCTTCTTAATCCTATAAGAAAGACTAACCTCTTTGTTTAAAATTCCAGTTCTTCATAGTTATTGCTATGTACAAAATCCACTTTTGTCTTATGTCAAAACGAACTTTCCAACAGCAAAATCAAATGAGGGACAATGTATTTACAAATACCACTGGAAGGGTTTATTCTGGCACGAGTATTTTTTTAGACTTCTGTTCCTAAAGACATACTGGAAAATAAAATTAGCAAAGTCAGCATAAACAGACTTGCTAAATAACTGGTCTATGACAGTCCTGTCTAGGTCAGATTAAATAATAGAGTCAGAGCAGAGATAAATTGTTTGCTCCTACCAGGGTCTAGGGCATACATCACAGAATCTGATGCAGTGGTTTTCTGAGCCTAAAACATCACTTCAACTATCTCTTATTTCCCAGTCAAAAAGACAACTCCAGAAACCCCAATGACTGTGAAGAACTGGCTCTTGTGGGCAACAACTAAAGTATTACAGTGCTCATTTAAAGCAGTTGTAGAAATGTGTTTTCATCTGTCAGGTAACCATGCTTCCAGGTTTCACAGAGGGTAAGCAACAGGACAAATTTATGAGGTACAAAGGAAGAGAAATTCTTGTATTTCTATTCTTGCATGTGTTCACTGTAATTGTACTGACATTTATTTTAGTTGTTGTAGGGTCACAGCTGGATAGAGTCTTCTACCTGCAGCTGAAGAAGGCCTTGGGGTGGAAGAGAAGGTGAACTCAGAGCATCTCTGTCTCTTCTACGGTGCAGCAAGGACTCCTATGAAAGTCCTGGCCACATTCTGGATTAGCCAGAAAAACACCACGCATGCTGATCTCTCTTGGCCTTGGTCCAGGAGGTGCTGTACCCTTTGTAGGCACAAGTTATGGGTTCGCTGCCTGTGACATGGCTGCATTTTCTACTTCCGCCAGTAGTGCCATCTAGCATGGGAGTTTGTGAAGCTGGAGAACTTCACTTGGGATTATGGCTGCAGTGAAGAAAGAAAGAGGAAGTACAATGTAAAGGGTTGACAGGAAAGGAAGAACTTCTGCAAAGACCTCCAAGCCTTTTTTCAGCACACTGTTCATCAGAGACCAAATGCAGTGTTTTAGGTAGCTGAGAAAGCTGGGAAGAAGCATTGTGAGAGGTGTCCCTGTCCCTGACAGGGCCTTTCTTTTGCTGCTTTTGTCTGAGATCAATTCCAGGAAAGTTCATGATGGTTTGCTGAGAAGTGTCTTGCAGTTCTCTCTCCTATACAGACTTGCAGCCAAAAAGCCCCTGTAAAGTACTCCACTATTTAGGGATTCAGGAACTTTCAGCAAGATCTATTGAATTTTCCCAAGCAAAGTATCCCATAAACATCACTGAGGTAATAATGTTTGGCAGCACTTCAGAAGTTCATCAATAATCCCTATCATTTGAAATTTTCAAGTTCTATGTTACATATTCTTCTTGATCATTTTCATCTTTATATCTATCTACTCTTCTAACAGCTGGTATGAAAAACTAGTTTCAAAATATGTAGCACGAATAACTATATCTTGACTACACAAATAGATAGCAAAAAGACTTAGGTGAAGTAGTCTAGTTAGTAAATGAGAACAAAGGATCCTAATAATCTCACATTTGTTATTTATTAATGTATTAGAAAATTCAAAGATCTAGTTCAGATGAGACCTTGTTCCACTATGTTCTTCTGTGACCTTTTCGTATGCACATAAAAGTTATTTTCTCTTCATCTTTCAGTATTTACCATGGTCACTGAGATGACATTCAGTGAAGGTTTTACAGACCTTCATGATAGAAGCCCCTTCTTGCAGCTACTGCCCTGACAATGTTAAGAGGCTCTTTTTTCCCTTGTTATCCATAGACACAGATATCTGTTTCACTGTCATAGTAGAGCAACAGGCAAAAGTGCTGCTCCTACAAATTACTTCCCCATTAATTTTCACCTTATTTCAGTGGTGATGGGAAAGGTAAGGAAATTTATACCTAAAACTGTTTCCCTCAACAAATCTGAGCTTTTCACTACTTCCTTCAGCTTCAAGAAAGCAGATGGTGGACACTTGACAGACATTATTGCTGACATAGGTATTGTTACTTCACTTCAGAAAATAACTTCTCAGCATACTATGCTTTCCACCATTACCACTCACAAGTCTCTTGCAAGCATTTCTTTTTAGACACCAGGTAAAGACTGTTCCTTCTGCGAAAATGGGAATGAATTAGAAGCCAGTGGGCAGAGAGACCAGACGCATTAGCGGTACAAAACAGATGTAATGAAAGTAAATGAACTCCAATATATAAAATAACAAGATTAAATTTGAATTTTTTTTTCTGCCTTGAAAGGGATGTTTGAGCAGAGAGACCTGTTGCCAAACGTGTTCATGTTTGTGGACCTGTGCCAGAGAAGTGCCAGCAAAGCCACCACTGTGCACTTTCAGAGGGCAGACTTTGGCCTGTTTAGGATGCTGGTTGAGAGGGTCCCCTGAGAGAGAGTCCTGAAGGGCAAAGAGATCCAGGAAGGCTGGGCATTCTTCAAGGAGGAAGTCTTAAAGGCACAGGAGCAGGCTGTCCCCATGTGTCACGATAGGACGCTCATAGGACTAGCGATAGAAGGAGAGGCAATGGCCTTAAGTTGCACCAGGGGAGGTTTCGACTGCATATTAGGAAAAATTTCTTTACTGAAAGAGTGGTCGGGCATTGGAACAGGCTGCCCAGGGAGGTGGTGGAGTCCCCATCCCTGAAGGTGTTCAAAAAACGTGTAGATGTGGCACTTCGGGACGTGGTTTAGTAGGCATGGTGGTTTTGGGGTGACGGTTGGACTTCATGATCTTAGAGATCTTTTCCAACCTATGATTCTACAATTCTATGATTCTATGATTCTACGTCTGGCAAACTCCTTTTGAAAAACCTTGATAGGCCCATCTAATGGCATAAAACTTTTACTTTAGGGCCTGATCCAGGTCTCACAGCATGGCAATGATGTTCAGAAAGAGATGAACCGATTCTCTAGACTGTACAGGGACAGAACACAATCCTAAAGCTGATAATGTTTCAAGGGATCTGTAGCACACCCCAGAGTAAGGCAATGCAGTGTGACATAACAGTTATTCAAAACCACTTACATTGCTAGCTCTGACTCTGATTTACGTCTTTGTAACTCCGTCAAACAAAAGCAAGTTTTTTAATGAGAATCAAAAAAGAGCACTTTTCTCTGCACAACCAATCATCCTTACAAATTTAATCAAGTTAACCTAGTCTAACACACTGGGATTATTCAGAGGAAAACTAGTGCGGTGGAGAAAGTGCATTTTTCAGTCCCTCTCTTGAAAGCAGATCACCTACTTGTACTCCAATTTTCCTCAAAATTCACCAGATAAAGTCAGTCCATGAATGTCAAAGGCAGTGAAAAATTTCCCACTCTTCACCTAACAGGATTCTCTTTGAAAAAAAAATTTAGAGGTGTGCTAGATTTCAAGTGCAGGGAATCAAGAAGCTGATGTGAAGACATAAAACAGAATGCTTTTCCAAAAGATCAAGCACATGTCATTGTGCTTGATGTGGGAAATAATACTGTATGAACTTCTATAGCTTGTGTTCTGCCATAAGTCACACCAGATGATCATGAGGGTCCCTTTTATTCCCAAACAACTGTGGATTTATTGTCACTATAACAAGGCCTCTTCACACTACTCAGACAGTGTAAAGTGCCTTTTAAGTGCGAATAAATTACATTTACTCTCACTTAAAGGACACTTTATCCTGTCACAACTGTGTTAAAGACCTGTGATTTACTCTAAAACCAGCCCCTTATATATTCTTGTTCTAGGTTCATAGATTTTAGGTCCAGGAGGAACAGATAATGTTCTCTAGTCTGACATCCTACACAATACACACCATAGAATTTAATCCAAATAATTCCTCCTTCAGCTTTGATTAGGTAATTCATTTATACTTCAGAAACACATCCTAAATTGAGAATTATTGAGACCGAGTGAGTTCGTCGTACTTCTCACAGAGTTGTTGCAGCAGCTACCTGCCTACACACCTGAACCTTAATTTAAAGCTGAATTTATCCAGTATCCACTCATAACCAGAGAATTTCATGAGACATTGTCTGCTAGATGAAAGAGCTCTTTATCATCAAAAACCTTTCTGAGCAGATAACTGTTGACTCCCTTCTTAACTGTCTCGTTGGTAAGTTAAACAGATTGCGCTGCTGTAGTGCAAGTTTCCAAGGCCTTGAAGCATTTTTTTTAAACACTTCCCAATTTTCAATGCCTGTTTATAAGGTCAGCACAGAAGAAATAACTATACAACAATAATAGGAAAATAATCTCTTCTGCATAATGTTGCCTCCCACTTCCTGCACCTAATTCCCCAAGATTTTGTGTTCCAGTACTGTTATAACCAGTATCTAACTGAAATCCAGGCTTTAACAGACAGGAACAAGAAAAAGGAAGATGCATTATTCTCTGTTCAAAGTACCCTGCTCTTTGTTGTAATATCCATGCCAAGAACCAAAAAGATCATCCTGCAGAACACATTACAAGTGCTTAATTCCACTTCCAGGAGACACCTCCAGTGCTCTTCAAAGAGCAGATTAATTAAATAGTATTTATCGTTTTTTATTTTTTGTTTACATTTTGAGTGATACAATTATTACCCAGTGTAGTAGAATCACTGTTGTAAGAACATTAAAAGGCAGCCTATTTTTAATGTATTGAGCACAGACAAAATGCTTAGTAAGGAGGTGTTATTCCATGTCCTGGGCAGGTGATGGGTTTTGACACCTCAGACCACATTTCAGAAATGTTTGAAAAATTTTTGTGCGCTGTACTCCTGGGAGTGTTAGAAACATCCTTGAAGGATTAGTTTTTACTGAGGCTAAGTGAAAAAGACAGGGTGGCACCAGATAGGGCAATTGAGACAGCCAAGGTGAAACAAACAATTAAGCAAATGAAATATTATTAATCCCCAGGCAAGGCAGCAAAATTTTGCTGTCACAGCCGTTTTTTTTTATAAGAAATTCGTTCTCTGTCTTCATATCCTGCACATATCTCTAAGAACAATACCAGTATCACTTATCTCCAGCCTATGCTGGAGACCTCAACCACTCCAACACATCACTAAAAGAAAGAACATGATGAATTACATCCCACAAAGACTAACTGTACTATTACAGCATAAATCTACATGTTTTTACTGGAGTGCTAGTGCAAATCAGGCAGTAAAGCTCCTCAATTATAAAATGTTTTTGGGAAACACTGATTTCGCATTGTTCATCACCATCTGTCAGAGTTGCAATGGATATCATCAAAAGCAGCTGCTGTCTTTCCCATTTCAGGCTCAGAGTATATTAAGAAGTCTAGAGATGTGCATTGTCTTGGCATTGAAAATGGAGAATTTAATTTGTGGGTTCGATGCTTAAGTTTTTGAACTGCTCCATACACAACATTAATGCACAAGTGCTGTCTACTCCAAGTTACACCACCAATGAAAATTTATGATTACATACAGAGGAGCTCAGAAAAAAGGGAACATTCTTGAATGAAAACACATACCTTTAGTCGCTGACACATTCTGATGATTTCAAATATTCTGAGTGGTGCTAGTAAGTTGCTCTACTGTTCCTTACTGTCATTTAAAGCTATAAAGCACCATCTAGATATAGCTATACCCTTCTACCTCTTTGTCCTCATTTTCATTACACAGCCAATGTTTGAAGGAATGCTTTGTATTCCTTTAGGAATGTGTTTGCAGCCAGGAGGAAATGTATTTTGTAGTTCTGATGGGAGAATCACAAGATGATTTTCCCCTTTTACTACAGGCAAGCAAGAGAGTCGGTATTGATTAAGAACTTACTAAGGGCTGTTCCAGTTGCAACTTTCCATCTAAGATTAACTCCATCTCCACACAGTGTTTCTGAACAAAGTGAGTCAGGACACTGTCCCAAACTGACCAATTCAAGTTTTGAAGTAACTTTGCGCTACAAATTAACAAATGTTCTTCACTTCTTTCAGGCACACTTTAGTTTACAGTGTGGTTCTCCCAGTGCCTTCCATTGAAGCACCTTTGTGTGACAAAAACTTTCTTATATGCCACTGTGATGGCCACAGCATAAGATTTTTGGCAGATACCGAGAAAAATTGTCAAATGTAAGGACAAGGCTCAGAGAGACAGCCTGTATTTAGGCCAGAAAACAAATGCAAAGAAAAAAATAGAAAGAAAAAGCTACTGAACAAAAGTAAAAAATTTTGCAGATTGTTATGAAGCCTGAATTGCCCAAGCTTTCTTTGTGTTATTTACACGTGGTTATTTATTTGCAGTAATATTTTAACTAAACTGTTTTTAACTGTATGCTAGGCCTCCCCAGTGCATAAACCCTGCTGAGACATACTGCTCCTCGGTGGCTACAGATGTGCTACTGCACAAGGGGCACAGCCATAGCCCTACATGATGAACATTCTGCATGCTTTAATTGCTGAAAGATTGTGCTTTGACCAGGTGATGTTAATTAAATGATGCTCTTCCAACAACCATAAGCGTTTTGGAAAGTCATAGACAAAGTGGGGATTGTAGAAAAGATTTCATTATCTCTTTCTCCAGGGAAATTGAATTTGTAGCAGAAAGTGCATGAGGGAATCCAGTTACAGACCATTATTTTTAAATATTGCAGTTTCTCCAGCTTGTACAACCCAGTGAATACACACAGTGCAGTCTAATCAAAATTTACCCTTAAGGAACAGGTACCATCATTTTCTTTTCTTTGATGGTTTGTACTAGTCACAGAGAACTCGACAATCACCCACGTAAAACTGATATAAGCCATTTAGAAGCTAGGAAAACTATCTGATCCACAGACATAGGTGATGATTGATTATTTTTTAATCTCAGCTTTATACTGAAGAAAAAATTGTTATGCACAGAAAAGAAAAATAATTCTCACTGGCTCTGGTGCAATTCGACATTGATGTTGCTGGATAAACTAAAGTGACCACTGACCAAACAAAGATGAGAAAATATTATGCAAACAAGTCTGCAGGTATTACTTTTTACTGTGTAGGGTTATATTCTCACATCCTTTCATAGCTGTCAGGCTAATGATTTACAAATCTGATTAGATATGGATGTTAATTTACCTGTCTTTAAATCACTGTATAGATAAAATAGTTTGGATCTTGTAAGCAAATCAGTAACGTTAATAAAGCAATTGATTCTTACAAACTGGGGTCTCTGACTTTGCAGTGCTTGCAATGACCATTTAATCTGTGGGCCAGAATGGCGTCTGGCTTTCTCTCACTGACTTCTCATGTTACACTAGAGAAGCATTTACAACAGTCCACCTGCCATGTCTGAGCTGGTTTTAATGAGACAAACGCATAGAAAATCAACAGATCACTGAAAGAATGCAAATCCCAGATACTAATTTTTAAAAGAAAGAGATTTCCACCATCGCACATTCAAAACATTCTGTTTAGCTATTTTATCTTCCTATTCATCTAGTTAAAGTGGATTTTGTCAGAGTTCTTGTGGCAGAAATAGCCTCAAAAAGACTTTGTATTACTGAGTCAGATAAATGGAGAGGAAAGTTCAGGCAATGGGTAAAGTCAAGGGAGACTGCCTGTAGAACTGAATACAGGGAAGCTGTCGCATTCTGATGTTTGGTTTTGAGTAAAATAGATTCATTGAAACGTGATAATTATTTAAAAGATCAGCATTCACTCCTTTCTTATGCTTTGTTCGTCTCCGGCTGCTCCCCTTGCGGGACAGCAGAACTGCAGATCAGAACTCTGCACTCGCTTCCTACTTATTTGTACGTCTCATTCACACACAGTCATACGACATTAACTTGGAAAACACAACGCAGTCAGCCCCTCTCGGAGCCTGCCTGTAAAACACAACGCAGTCAGCCCCTCGTGGACCCCGCCTATAAGACAACGCAGTCAGCCCCGCTTGGCGCCCGCCCTCCGCTGCGATGGGGTGCTCTGCCCGCCTGCGGATAGAGTACTCCCTCCTGAATCCTGACTGATAAAACAGTAGATTTGCGATCCTTGAGTCTGGATAAAGCACGACCGAGGCACGATAACGGCAAACCAACCAACCTCACGATTTATTCACAACAGCTCTGGAAATAATGGTCCAACATAAGTGGTGCAAAGGAGAGGAAGAAGGAAGGAAAGAAACAAAAAGAAGAGAAAGAAGAGAGAGGCAGATTAGTACTAGAAAAGGAAAGGGGCGGATAGTCACCACCCTGGATCCCGCAGTGTCCTGTGGGTCCTCCGTCAATGATCCTCAGCAGTCGGTGGTGGGTGCACACACATAGTCTCACAGAGTGTCCTTTTGTATGCATCCGAGTCCATATGGTGTGATCAGCTCGCACCAGTCACTTGCACCAGCCACTCTTGCACCAATCCAGTCATTGCGTACCAGTCACTTTTACACCAATCACCTTGGTGCACGCGGGTCTCCAAGGTGTTGTCCCTCGGCTGTTCTTGGTGAGTCTCTCCCCCTTGGAGCAGGTGGCAGATCTTGTCTGGTCAGTCATTTTGAGCAGGAGGCGAGACTTGAGATGGTGCAAATTTTCTGAGACATCACAAAAATGGCAGGGCCGAGTCCCACAGAAGCTTCTTTGCTTTCTGCAGTATGTCCTTTTTCCACCTTCGTAACAGTATCAGCAAGACACAGGATAAAGACACTCAAATTATGCAGAGAAGACAGGGGAATCAATTGCAGAGTATGTGCAAAGGCAGCAGGAAACAAAACAAATTTCTTTATGCTTTCACTCCCAAATTGCTGAGCAGACACATTAACAAGTCTTTTTCGTACTAGTTTCAGATTATACAGTAAGAGGTATGATTATCATGGATGGGGATGATGATGATGGTAATAATAATGGTAACAACAACAATAATAATAATAGTGACATAGCTGTAGAGGAAAAAATAAATGAGGAGAATACAAGGTAGAATTTAGCTCAGCTCATCACTTGCCTGAAGGCCCTCATCTAGTGTACTGGCAAGCACAATGCTCTTTCAAGGACTGTGATACTACCATTGCAATTGTAAGCACCTTTACATGATAGTCTTGTATTAATAGCACAGTAAGTGCATAAAAGGTAAATGTCATTTAAAATTCCTCAGTATTTTGATAACAAATAGCTGGAGTGAAACAACAATGACAGTTCCGCTAAAATCTGGATGTTTCTTCTGTGAATATAAACACATGTTAAAATACAGAGACAACAGCACAGTATTTTTCATGATCATCTCCAAAACATAAGGATTGGTTTCTCATTTGCCAGTTTTCCCCAAACATTTTCAGCTGTTCAAATATCTCAATAACTACATATTTTCTTCCAAAACCTGCCTCATACATGCCTAGCCCTATCAACACGTCTGATTGACTCTCTGAAGTGATTTGTTGGAATGAAAATACTTTGTATGCTGTATAAAACTAATTAGGCCCAACAGGAAATAAAATGCCACCAACAGCTTGAATAAAGCTGAATATTAGGTTGAAAATTTTCATGCCAAAATGTTTATTTTATTAATAGCTTTCTCTGCAAATGTTTTCTCATATCCGTTTAAAACACTACCATATATTCCATGTTACTGGTGCCTCGGTCTGCTGATAGGTGCTGATATATTCTAAGAAGCCTCAAGACCCCAAGTTTAAGAAACGAGATCCACAAAACAGGAAACCTTCTCATAACAGGGGGTTTTACAAGTTCAGATCAACCCTACTGGTTTTAGCACAGCTGAGGATACAGGCTATCATTCTGGGTGGGAGCAATGGTCCTGGTAGCTCAGGTGCCTGGTCTCTGAAGGTCACCATGCTGAATTTCTTGAGTAACTGTAGAGGAATGGTAGAGGAGGTATTGACTGATCTTCTACTGGTCCATCCTCTTGGCATCCATCAGTCACCTTCTTAGGGGCTGCATGGTCTGTAGAGTACCCAAACACATCAACCATACTTGACAGCTATAGACAGATTGCCCCTTCATTAGCATGCTTAATCCCTTTTTGAGTCCATGTGTAGGTCAGTTTTTTGCCACATTTTATTGCAGCAACCTCCATGACTTTCTCATGCTAGAGTTGGAAAAGTATTTCTGTTTTCTTTAGCTTACATATGCTAGCTGATAATTTTATCGGGTCCTTCTTTGTCCTTATGTTATGCGAAACTGACATTTATCCAATGTTGCCATATAATCGTTTCTCTCCCAGGTTTTATCTGTTTCATTCCAGCACTTAATAGAATTACACATAACAGCATCACAAAATACCAATTTACAACTGATGTATTAAGCACCCTTGAAAGAAAATGCTGAAGTAAATAAACTCAAACATGTGTCTGTTCTGGGATCCATCTTTGCAGTAGAAATATTAATGAAAAAAAATTCCTTGATTTGCTTTTGGGATAAAATATCTGAAAAACCCCAACCATTAAGCACTTTCAGATTTCTTTTAAAGGAGGTGGAAAACTATTTTTAGCATCAACAAAATGTCTTTGAAAGTCACATTAAGGAAAATTTCCTAGTAAATTACACTTGAGACCCTATAGAATTTTTCAGCTATATTAAAACAAACAAACACTCAAAATCTTGTATTTAGATGATTGTCATCGACTTCTGTTTGTATGTCTTGCAAATGAAACTATTATGTATACATACATATTCACATACAAACACTCTCCTGATAGTTGTACCAATAGAAATTGTTGAATTTATGAGGAAAAGGTTTAATTTTCTTTTTTCCATAAATTCAGTTCATCTGATCTTATGAGATTTTTATTTTTTACCACTTCTTTGTATCAAATGACTGTACGAAAAACCCCCAAAAGAAAAACTCACACTTTGTTCTAAACAGTAAGAGATGATGACATGGTACCTATATTATATAGCAGACAAGGCAGTCTGCTTTTCGCTAGCTGATTAAAATGGCTTTATGAATGAAAATACGAACAAACTCCTTTCTTTTAAGGTTTTTATTCTTTAAAAGTTACCAGTGAAGCCAAAGCCTTGGCTAGTTGTGGGGCAGGAGGTAGTACCACACAGATGGCCTTTATTGTTGTTAGTGAGGTTTGAGATGCAGACTCTCCCCCTTATTTAGACATCCAGGAGAGGTAAACATGCGAAGACCTACGTTCGTCACTGTCTCCTGAGTGATGGCACTTCAGGGAAAACTGTGCATGGGTTGAAAAGCAACATAAAAGGTTCATTTTAAAGAAGCATGACACCTGCCAATGGCAGGACAAAGAACAATGGAGGCCACATTAAAGAGCTACCACAAAATCAAGAAGATAGCAACCATACTGTCTTTTAAATCAAAATGACAGTGGAAGCTTTTTTATTCCTCCTTTATACAAGCATCTTCAGAGTGAGAGAAACATGACCATGGTAATTTTGTTTGTTGGGCTGCAGAGGATTTCTAGAAAATACTTTTCAGTCTCAACTTTGTTGCACTTTTATAAAAAATTATTATCTATAAAAAGTTATCACAGAAAACTTCTTAGAGATCTTAAGGAGCTCCTAAAGAAATCCTAGTTGAATCAAATCATACATTTCACTCTTTGGGTAAACCAGTACGTGATCCATGCACTACGGATATTCAAAAATAGTGTAATAATTTTAAAAGAGGTGCTTCCATCCTGTGTAGAATAGGCATTGACTTAGTTAGTGTACTTCTCAGGGTCCAAAAACATTTGGATGATACAGCCTAAAATCAAGGCATGTTTTAAAGTTTTTCGTGAAAGAGTAACTTGAACTTCATTGCTCCCCATAGCCAAACTCTCTTTGTTTACACAGCCAGCCAAAACTGTTGTTAGCAGGGATCAACAGGGAGACCCTCATCCACATTTAGTCATTAAGGAGATGCAAACACTGACTCCAGAGTGAAGACCTAGGTCAGTCAGGGTCTTGTCCACTTCAGCGGAAGCCTCCATCTCTGTCACTGTTTCTGTGCTCCTTTGCTCTGCTCCCAAATCCAACAGTGTGCTCCCGAACAAAGCAATGTAGGGGAAAACAGCTCTTTCCTTTTTTGCCGTAAGAGAAGTTTCCTGTGTATTTGTAGTACTGCCTGAGCTTCCTTCTGCTACAGTTGGGATACTGTTGATGTTGAGAGAAAGTTCTATTTACCTCTGATCACAAATCTTAGTGATGACTAATTTATTCCTGCACGTGCCTGGAGCTCTGACTCACAGGTCAGTACAGAATTGATGTACAGCTGTCAAGACACTCTCAGGAGTTCCCAATTTACTGCATAGAGGATTATGTGCTTTCACTTCTGTGCTCAGTGCAGCTGAGCTGGCAAAATCTTCTCTAAACCCCAAACCTAACGCAAGACTGTAAGCATTGATTTCGTGCCAACTAATGCAAGCTTACCTTGCAAGTCAGAATCTGGCACAAGGAACAATTCCTTAGGAGATTAGAAATCCATAATCCAGCAATTAGGTAGGCTCAGAGATTAATAAACAACAAAATTGTGCAATATATAGAGCAGTGTGTACAGCTAAGGACATATCATAGACATATAGTAAGACAGAGACAGCAGGGAGTTAGAGATGCTGACAAATTCTGTCTTCTCTCTCTGACTACACATCAGCTAATACTGGTGAGAGATATTTATTTGATTTACTCTTGAAGAACCTCATTGGCAGATTCAAGCAAGAAATGGCCAACAACTCCAGTTATGGAGAAAAGTACATATTTGCAATGATACCTCTTTCAAAGCCAAGAAAAAGGTAATGTACAGATATCTTTTCTTTAAACTGTGTAAAGGACTGATTGAATTAACTGAAGGTACCAGCAAGGGAACTAAAGTGCTTTAAAAAGAGGACTCCAGTGCAAATCACTGCTGTACTGCAGTGGAGAGTGTCTTAGAGGAAACAGGTATAGCAGGAAAATTTCTATCCCCTGCTCCAACATGGCTGACAAACACTCCAAACTTGCAACTGTCTCATGCTGGAAAGATTCTGCAAACATAAAAGTCGCCTTTATATTTTTAGGTAACCCATATTGTCATGCATTGGCACTGAAGTTTCGAGAATATGAGTTTTGAGAATTTTCCTAATCGTCTGCAGAGACCTTTTAGTTACTTCTAACTTTTATGGATATTGATATTGTTCTAATCATTCCTTCATAAATGCTTAGAAGATGAGACAGTCTTCTCTTGAGAGCACTCTGACTAATAGTTTGAGATTCAATACATTTTCTAATTAGGACTGTGGGTACTAGGGCAGCTTCAACAAACCCCAGAGTCAGAATAAAACCCAGAGGGCTTTGCTAAAATATCGTGGAAAATCTTAAACATTAAAAATCACCACCAGTGTTTAAAGTTGTTCCACATGAAAATATCTTTGACAATAAATGTTAGGAAAGACCAAATCTCAAGGATAAATCAAAAGTTCTGCAACCAGAAAGTAACATAAGCAATTACTGAAAGAACAAAGAATTAATTTATATGCCATTTATGCTAATTAGAACATTTACTTTGTTTACTGGGTTTTATGATTATACTTAACTGAACAAGTACAGGTTAATATCAGTGATTCTTAAAAGCATAGGAATTATCATATAAAATAAAATCTGATGCCCTCTGAATCCAGTACTTTGTAACTCCTGAGACAGGTAGGAGATGATAGGATGAGAGGCAATGGCTTCAAGTTGCATCAGGGGAGGTTTAGATTGGATACTAGGAAAAATGTCTTTCCTGAAAGAGTGGTCAGATATTGGAATAGGCTGCTCAGGGAGGTGGTGGAGTCACCATCCCTGGAGGTGTTTAAAAAATGTGTAGATGTGGCACTTTGGGATATGGTTTAGTGGGAATGGTGGTGTTGGGTGGATGGTTGGACTCAATGATCTTAGAGGTCCTTTCCAACTTACGATTCTATGATTCTGTGAGCTATCAGAGACATATAGCTAACAAGTATAGATCTAACTATAAAGTATATGATTCTAAGAAGTGCATAAAGGTGTTTCTTTTCTATATATTACATTTAGTCATCAAATTTCTCCATCAGTTGCAGCTGTTTCTATATAGGTTAACTACTGGCATAACAGATTTCTGCATGTGGAACCAAATTTTACTATTGGTTTAAATGAAAGCAAAACATGACCTGTCAATATTCATAAATAAAAAAACCCCTTTAATATAACAACTGCTCCGCACAAATAAGGAGAAAAGTCTGCGTGAAAACCAACCTATTACCTAAATAAAAATCATGAGCTGATCGCAATGGGTAACAACAAAACCAATTTTATTTACTCTAGCAGGTTAATTCCACATTGTCAGCCCTCTAGATGATACCAGGCTCAGATTTTCTGTTTCTCTCCCCCAGGTTTGAATTTGCAACCAGTCTTTCCTAAACTACCTCTCAGAAATTTCCAACAGATTTCTGTGTTGGCAGTGCTGAAGCTGAGCCAGGACAAGCTTTGATCTGCATACCAAAAATCACCGCTATGCTTGTTTTGACATTTCTCATTATAAACAGTCAATAAATTAAGTCCAATAATTTGGGTTTTAATGACACTAAGATTTTTTTGTCCCTTCACTTCTATCTGTAGAAGAAATGACTTCACACCATTTTGCCTCTGATGAAGAGCTAAAGTTTGGGAGTACAGATGCCTTCTCCTGTACATCTTGGTTTTCTTGCTCCTGCACATGGCTTGTTCTAAGAGGAGAAGGAACCCAAGGTGTAGCCTATTCAGCTTTGACTTCTAGTGTCTCACTATTTTTGATCTCCCCATCCTTTTGCTGTAGGAAATGGGTACTCTTTTACCAGACTGAAAGGTGGACAGTCTGATTTATAACTTCCTGTGAATAGCCTGTGAAACATCCCAAGTGAAGGACCACTTTAAAAATAGAAAGCCCCAGTTATGCTATGCTTGTAGTTTATGCAGACTGATAGGTGTTCCGCTCTTCCCACTGGAGAAAGCTAGGACAGTGATAGTACCAAAGAGGAAGACAGCAGTTGACGTTTTCAAGGGTTCATCAGTGTTTAAAGAACATTAAACTTTCTGAAAATCATTTGTTACTGCAGTGCAGTGATTCCTGTGGCATCCTGAAGAAACTTCAGGATGTAGACATGTCATAGCAAACACTGTTTCTCATTGCTTATTAAAACCCTGGATTTTGTTAGGTTACCATTCCCTTAAAATACTTAGAGTGAACTCCTAAGCTAACACAATACATTCACCTTTTGATGCGCCTGAATCTTTACCTTCACTTAAAAAATATTCAGAACAGCAGGTTGAAAAAACAAATTTGCTCATCACAGAAACTTTCCTAAGGTCTTTTCTGCAGTATAACAAATTGTTCCAGTTTTAACCAGCATTATCTTGCAGTTAATTAACGAATAAATCTATGAATGTTCTCAGTTAACTCAAGCATTCAAATAAATTACAATCATCACTAACACATTGCAGCAAATGTCCCTTCATGAAATATGATTTCTAGTATCTGTAATGAATAAGCAGGGTGATGACCTCCCCTTTATTACCCAAAGGAGAGGAAAAAAACCAAGCAAAACAGTCACGTATATGACAAACTGATTAGTTCTATTACATTTCTCCTATTATGAAATGTTTTGATACAACAGACTTATAATTCAATTGGATTGTTTGTACTGAGGTCCACTGCCTGAAAGCAACAAGGATGTGAAAACACTTCTGAAGTTTAATTCAAATGGGAAACAGCATAGTATATTCACAGTTTCCACTTAAGATGTGTGGGAAACAGGACAAACAGTTGAACTTGACAAAAAATGATGGTCAATTATTTTGGTAGCCATAATAAAACATTCAGCTTTCAAGACTTACCCAAGAATAAATTGTACCTGTATTGCTTTTCAAATGATGCCATCAACTTTGCATATAGATTAAAATATGTATGGTATGATAATATTGATCTAAGGGGGAAATCAGTATATTTCAAATTCATATTCTGTGACTGAATCATAAAACCATATTCCTCTTTCAGATTGCAGTGAATATAGATACCAGTTATCTTTATAACTTTCCGTTCACCCAAGGAAACATTTTAGACCAGAACTAAATCTAATGTTATTCTGGAGGAGGGGAATTTAATACAGTATTTTTAGTGTGTCCTATAGTTGGATTGTACCGGAACCAGCGAGAACTCATCACAACAGTGCATTAAGGAAGGACAGCATAACCAATATGGAGGATTTTGCTGAAGAGCTTAGGAGAAAAAACTTTCTTTAATCTACCCAGTGAAGAAATCCCTCAGAAAAATCAAACTGATAATTGTTCAGAACTGAAAAGAACAAACTCTTGAATGAATTTGACATAGAAGAACATTTTACACTAGAAAATGTGCATGTGGAGGTGAAATCACATATTTCTTGAAAGATAACAGGATATTCTTAGAGTTCTACAGCTGGTATATTAGGACAGTTATGTATAATTCTCTTTAGAAATAATGTATTGCTCTTGTTTTATTTGAATGTATAACACACTGGAGCTTCTTGGTACTCCTGTGATTTCTGCACCCATCTGTGCCATTTACAGAGGACAAATAGGTAAGACACAAGCCCTTTGCAACACATGCTATGTGTGTCTTTAGTTCTATAACGTTATTTCCAGAATGTAAGCCTATTTTCTGCTGTATTTAAAGCTTAAAAAAGAACAAAAAAATCCTACAGGAATGAATAGTGATTTATCTAACATTTTCTTCTTAGGAAAAAAAATATATGTACAAAAGAATCGGAGCAAATCTGAGTTAAAAAGTCTTTATCTTAAAATTATTTACATTATTTAAATTATCCTTTCCTAGTAAACATCTTATTTCAAGAGTCTATTCCCAATGTATTGTTCCAATGTGCCATGGCATTAAAATGAACCAGGTGTATGGAGAGTGATTTTCTCAGACAGGTCTTAGCTATGTGATGCTCTGTCCTGGGTTCGTCCAGGACAGGGTTAATTTTCACCAGAATCCAGGAAGAGGCACAGCCGGGTGGGCTGACCCAACCCCAACCTGGCCAAACAGAGCCGGGTATTCCATACCATGTGCCGTCACACTGGGTTCCGGTGGGGGCGGCAGCGCGGCGGGAACTCTCTCACGGCTCGGGAGCACTCAGCAGCGGGTCGGTCCGAGAGAGCGGTTCTGTTCTGCGGGCTCTGTTCTGCGGGTTTGTTTTGTGTATTCCCCTTTTCTGTATCGTTGTTGTTCCTGTTTTCCCTCTGTTTGCTGTTCTGTTAAACTGCCCTTATCCCGACCCACCAGTTTCTGCCTCTTTCTTTCCATTCTCCTCCGCACCCCAGTGGGGGGAGGGGCGGCCGCATGGCGCTTTTGTTGCCGGCTGCAGCCGAACCAAAACATGCTGGATTCAGATATTGTTGCAAGACAATTTTACATATAAGCATCCCACTTTTTTGGACCTAATATATTTGATCAACAGGCCCCTGCTGTCATACTGCTAGAAAAGTTATACTAAAATATAGAGCTCTTTTTGAAATGAGGAAGAATCTGAAAATCTACATGTCTAACTTGATATAGCCAACCATGGTTATACATTCATTTGCCTACATGGGCCCAGGGCTTTTGAAGCCAATAGCAGAAGTTAGTTAGGCTAGACATGATGTCTCAATGGAAGTCACTTATATAGGTGCCTTTTATTTCTCTCTTTGAGCTGCAAGCATCTTAAGGGGGTCTAATACTCTGCTTTGTAGGTGAAGGAACTCACATAGGTAAGTTCTGGACTCTCAGATGTGCAGAGGAAGAAGCTCAACTTCCAGTTAAGTACTCTTCTTAGGGCTGATTTATAATCTGAAAATAGAGGAATTGTTATGCCAGAGGTGTAATAGAAGCAGTACAAAGCATTGCCAATGAAGGCTGATGAAAGGACTTAATTCACAGAATCACAGAATAGTAGGGGTTGGAAGGGACCTCTGTGGGTCATCTAGTCCAACCCTCCTGCCGAAGTAGGGTCACCTACAGTAGGCTGTAGAAGACCTTGTCCAGGCGGGTCTTGAATATCTCCAGAGAAGGAGACTCCACAACCTCCCTGGGCAGC
>Ga0065711_1038447_pt1 | contig 18743 bp, 25 predicted proteins | sample Hoacrofraction12_FD_59098 | JGI IMG/M metagenome (GOLD analysis project Ga0065711, IMG submission 59098) | Hoatzin crop microbial communities from Cojedes, Venezuela - Epithelial fraction 12 v2 (version 2) | ecosystem: Host-associated > Birds > Digestive system > Esophagus > Crop | place...
CTCAGCCTCTCCTCGTAGCAGAGATGCTCCAGTCCCCTCATCATCCTCGTAGCCCTCCGCTGGACTCTCTCCAGTAGCTCCTCATCTTTCTTGAAGTGGGGAGCCCAGAACTGGACACAGCACTCCAGATGAGGCCTCACTAGGGCAGTGTAGAGGGGAAGGAGAACCTCCCTCGACCTACTGGCCACACTCCTCAATGCACCCCAGGATCGCATTGGCCTTCTTGGTAGCCAGGGCACACTGCTGGCTCATGGTCAACTTGTCATCCCCCAGCACACCCAGGTCCCTCTCTGCAGAGCTGCTCTCCAGCAGGTCCTCTCCCCGAGGACCTGTTTTCTAACTGCTTGGGCTTATTCATCAGGTCGGGGGTACGGTGAGCTGCTCAGCTGGCTTTGCTCTTTCGGTGGCAGTAAGGATGCAGGAGCAGGATGAGGAGACAGCTCTGAGCATGAGGCTGTGGGGCAAGATGAGGTGTTGGGCAATGGGCTGGGCAGCTGCTGGGCACGGGGATGCACAGTGCCTGGGTGATGCCAGCAGCTGCCGAGCCAGACGTCATGGATGGAGAAGGGCCATGGCTCGCTCCATCCCTGTGCCCGTGTGAGCCTGCTCAGCATAGGAACGGCAGAAGAATGGTGGCATTCGCAGGCAGTGATTCCTGCCAGCCCATCCTTTCATGCCGGCTTGTCTGACATGAAATGGTGCAAACAAACCTCGCTGCTTGCTTTGATTGCTTCCCAGGGGTTCCTCCACTTGCATTGTAATGAAGCAATATTTTGCTGTATAAATAAACCTGGAAGTGGAAGTAGAAAGGACTTATCAGCTCTAAAGGTATTTGCATGCTGCCCAGAAGGAGGGAAAGAGCCACACAGGGATTAAGTAGGGACAAACTCCGAGTGCTGGTGAGGACAGTGAAGATTTACAGCAAGATGCTCTGCTGGTGCTTTATAAATGAAGCTGTGCGCAGGGCTGTCACGGAGCAGCAAGATGGGGACTGCCACTGGGGTAAATGTCTTAAATACTGGCCTGAGCCACCCCTTTTAGCAGTGGTGCTCCTCTGGCTGGATCTGCGCCCGAGGGTGGGATGAGACAGTGAAGAACATGGCATATTCTGGGTGGGCAATGTCAAACAGTTTAGTTTCTCTTGGCACAATCCCCATTTCCCACTGACGAGGTTTAGAGAGGGAACATGAGCAGAGCACTGACCACACCAGTGCCTGCCCTTGGTGGTGCTTTGCCACAGGTCAGGGTATGGCTCAGATGCTCTGGGCAGGCAGGTATCGGTGCTTCTGCCTGTATTTATTACCTGAGCTCCCCGCTTTCTGCCAACACTAAGGAGAGCAGAGGAGCCAGACGCGGGGTCAGGTGAGGCTGTGCTGCCTGGGGCGGGGGGGATGACCCCCCCCTTGCCTGGCAGATGTGTGCATTCACCCCTCCTGCGTCCCTAGTGCCGGTCAGGTTGGTGCTCGCTGGATGCGACGGTCACGCCAACCTGCTTTGCACCCTGTTCAGGCCCCTTGCCTGACTCCCACCAAGGCCCACTGACACCAGTGGGTCTGTGGTCAGGTTAAGACATAGTGGTACATCGAAAACTACAAATACCCGAGTGGCTGGCACTTGCCTGCGCTGAGCCACGTCTGCAAGTATTCTCTGAGTCTCTCTGCAAGGAAAGCAGAGTGCTGGGCACGATCTCTCGCAAGCGCGCAGCTCTGAGCTCTGGCTGGTGTCTGCAAAAGCCGCTTCCCTGACCTGCTTACTCTGCAGCCTCGCGTCTTGCCAGAGACCAGATCCTGCTGGTGCCGACGGACCTGCGTTTAATCCATAAAACAGCAGAATCCAGGCTTTGCTAAAACACTTGACAGGACCATGGTATCATAAAGCAATCCGCGAGCCGATCGGCAAGGCACAGCAGCACACCAGTGCAAAACCAGGCACTGTGACAGCTGGCAGGGCGAGGATGTCAGCACGGCTGCCCCGGGACAGCCGCGGGTCCAGCCCGCCTGGCTCCCGTCGCTGCCATGCTGGCTGCTGGGGCATGGTCGGTGCTCTTTCCCTTCTTCATCTCACAGCTTTGCAGACAAGCACTGGGGGACAACGTCGCTGTGCGGAGCGGGGCGCAGTGGGGGGTGAGCGCCTCCTCCCTTGGGCAGTGACGAGGCTGCTCCTGGCCAGCTTTGGGCTCTCCAGCTCGGGGGGAGGCAGGGGAACTGGAGAACATCCAGAGCAGAGCTGGCACACTGGTGGGGGCTGGAGCGCGGGGAGGAGAGGCTGCAGGAGCTGGGCTGCTCCAGGGTTGGGGAGGCTGGGGGACGCAGGGGCAGCCACCAGTGGTCATGGCAGGCAGGTGGCAAAGGACAGCGCTGGCTGCTCCTGGCAGCTGGGCAGCGAGGGGCAGCAGCCCCAGACTGGGGCTTTGGGGCGTTCAGCTGGGCATTAGGACAGTGGCTGGGACACCCCTGCTCTCCCCCGGGGACCACTGCTACCCAGCCCCATGCTGGGCTGTGCCCCGGTGACCCACATCCCCGCAGCAGCCCCGCCATCCTGGGAGAGCCAGCCCGTGCTGGCTGGCACCGTTACACAAGCCTGCCGCAGCCCTCTGCCTGCACACTACAATAGGCACTATTTTTATTCCCTTTGTGGTTGTCACAGGCAGCACTAAAGTCCTTGGGGTGGAGGCTCTCCTCCCCCGTGCTGTTATGTAGGACATTTCAGCCGCTTGTCCTTGTGCCCTGCTTGTGCCTGTCCCCACCAGCCCAGCACGGTGAGACCAGCAGGGACAGGACACAGGGTCAGCGTCCTGCAGGCAGCAAAGCCCCAGGCTTGGGCACTGCTCAGAGCCTGCCCTGCCTGCTCAGCCCGCAGACACCAGCCTGGAGGAGCCACGTACTTTTGGGGAGACACGTTTTTGCCCCTACCCCATGCACGTGATGGCAGCTGTGGGCCCCACTGGTCCAGACCTGTAGGTGGGCTTCCCACCTTGGCCTCAGCCATGGGGCTGCCCCAGTGCCGTGCTCGGGGCAGCAGACTGGGCCCGCTGCGAGGTCCTGCCCTGCTGCCCCGGGGGCAAAGCCCTGGCTCCTGCAGCACCCTTACACTGCCTGATGTTCCCAGGAAACTGCTGTCAGTGGTGGGTCTGGCCACTGGTGACAGCCAGTTACTCGGAGCAGAAATTCCTCATGGGCATGATGTGGATGGAGCAATTTTCTGCACAATTACTCCAGTTTGTTCAGGGTGATAAACCAGTATTGAGGAAGGAGGAGATGAGGCATGGGAGCGATGTATCTTCCTTCTGAACCTATTTCTTGCCATATAACACAACTTGGACATTTCATAATGGGGCTGGAAGAAGTGGGGACTTGCAGCATAGGGATTAGATCAGACTAGAAATTAAATTCCTACGTTAGAGATACATGTACTGTGGTTTCAGATTTCCTAGGCTTAAGAAAGTTGTCTCCCCCTGCATGCTTCATGCAAGTACCAGGTGGGGGAAAAGCAAAAGGTGCTGCCGCACAAATAGCTTTGCTGAGGAGGAGGAGGAGGGGGAAAATGAACCTGTCCCGGCGGACGGCAGTGATGCCACGCAGTGAGCGGGGGCAGGTGGCGGGGGCTGAAGGTGCAGTGTGAGCGGGGATGGTGGCACCTGGCCGGGGCAAGCGGGCAGGCAGCGTCGATGCGGTACCCTCCCGTCGTGTGCCCGTTGCGAAGCCTCCTCCCAGCGATGCAGATCTCCCCTCTCCCCGAGGAAGAGCTGACGAGGCTGCAATTCCAGCTGGCTGACACGACATCAAAGCGCTTCTCCCCACCAGCGCTGCCTGCCAAGTCATGTTTTGCACGGTGTGATCCTGCACCACCGTTCACATGGCCTGGGCAGGTTCTGGGGTGCTCCTTGCATCCCCAGCACGCTGCCAGGCATGGTGGTGCAGTTTCCCAAACCCGGAGTGTCCTGCTTCCCCCAGGGCTTCTCTGCTCCCTGTGGAATCTGTTTTCTACCTCCTCCAGCTGAACGATGGGGCCAGCGTGTCCCTTGGGAGCAAAGGATGAGGATGAGGAGAAGGGCTGCAAACAAACCCCAGTGACCTGGTGTCTCATGGCTGCAGAAGCACAAGACCTGCCCTTGGACACACGCTGCCAGCCTCCTGCCTGGCTTCCCCACCTCTGCCTCCTTGCTCCAGCCCCCTCCCTGGGCCCTCTTCCCTGTTTTTTCTCCTCGAGCCTGGATCTGCCCCGCAGCTCCTCGGAGCCGCTCGGAGCCTCCCGTCCCCGGGGCAGCAGCTCCCTGTGCCTTGCCCTTCCCGGGGGCCTGTTACAGTCTCTGGTGGCACGGAGCCTTGCTGCGCTCAGCAGCAGTTATTCCTCTCTGCCCTTTGATGTGCTCCACTCCACCGCTCGGGACCGTTGATGGGGACGAGCCCTGGCTGACGATCAAAGTCTCCCCTCCGAGCTCTGCCGCTGCAGCCTGGCCCCGTCCCTGGGATTTCCAGGTGGGAAATCCCTTGGAGTTGCTCTGGGTGGTGGCACAAAGCACAACACTGTGAGCGCTGGGAGCTGCCTGCACGCCACGGGGAACCAGAGCCAGCGTGGCACAGCACCCGGCTACTGATCACTGGGCGTGGAGGAGAAGAAGGGTCGCTCCAAAAAATCACAAGCCAGTGCAGCCAAACCCAGCCACTGGAAAAAGTCCAAATATGTCAGTATGTTTCATTGGCGTCTATCAGGCAAACCGGCCAGGAACAGCGTGATCAGCACTGCGTTTGCAGGCTCTGGGTCTTCTCGAGCAGCAAGACCCGAGGGCAGGCACTCCCCGCGGTCCCCAGGGAGAAGGCTGTGTCACCGTGCTGGCTGCCTTCGAGCCCAGGAGGTCCCCGCGTCCCCGAGGGTCCCCGAGGCTGGCATAGGGAGCAGCACACGGCAGCTCCACGCCGGCGGTGGGGCTGGTGGGACCCATGGATTTGCTGCCATCCTGCATAGTATCTCATGCTTTTCCAATGGGAGAAACCACCTGCCTAATTAAACAGCAGTAATGAGCTTGCCATTGCCAGCTATGCCTGAGCACACTACAAACTCCAATGACACTTAGAGGAGGAAATGTGCTGCCTTCTGTGTCTCTCTGCTGCTATTTAGAAAGCTGACAGTTGTGTCCCGAGCCCTGTTGGTACAAGGTATAATTAGAGAAGCTGCTTGAACAGTGTTGTTATAAAAGTGATGTTGAAATAATGGTGTGGAAGGAAAAGCTGGGGCCGTATGTTTCTGGGGTGTGCATGCTACACTCGGCGCTGTGCCCAGTACGCTGCAGTGATACATTTCAGGCAGCCTCTGCTGAGGGAAATTAGCATCTTTGTGCTGTACACAAGGTACACTCTGTTCTTTGGATGCGAGCTGAGAGTCACATTTAAAACCATCCAATAGAACATTTTCCAATTTTTATTTATCAACAAGCATCTACACGTATTCCTGGAGAATGAAATATTTAGACGCATGCAGAATGTGAGAGCGCCAATGTATTATTTATCACCGCTTCCCTCCTGTGGCTTATAAATAACTCGTGAAGCCTGGCTGTCCAGCACAGCCCGTGGCCGGCTTCCTAAAGCAGCTCCGGCTGCCGCTGCTCGCCAGCTCGGGGCATCCCGCCCCCGGCAGAGCATCTCCTGTCTCCAGGCCCTGCCAAGGAGAGGGTGTGCAGAGGGTGGTAGTGCAGGGTGGCATTGGCCTCTCCGTGGGATGCCTCCGTGCACATCCCTGCGAGTCCCGCTGGCTCTTCCCACGGCATCTGGAGCGGGTTGCAGTTCCCTGCCCGCAGACAGGGTGACAGGACCCAGGAGCCAAAGGGGAAGTGCACGAGAGGCGGGGAGTTTGCTGTGCTCCCATGGAAGGAGCATGGAGGGCTGCGGGTGCCAGCTCCTGGCTCAGCCACCAAGAAGGGAAACTGAGGCAGCACCAGCAGTGAGCCAAGCACGCCGTGCTGGCTCTATGGGAACGCTGTCATCTCACTGCAGATGTCAGGCGATGAGAGCTGCTGCGTGAATAACATCCCCCCTGATACGGGATACGTCATTTGTAAAGATGCCAGGAGAGCTGCAGCCGAGCAAGCCACGCTGTCTGGGAGGGAGGGATCGGGTAGTGGCAACTCAATTAACTCCCCGGACAGGAGGCTGAGGCAGGGAGCCCTGCCGCGGGGCTGGAGCCTGGGTCAGCAGCCTTCGCCTCTCTGGCCTCTGGCAGCAATGCAGTAGGCCTCATGGATGGCAAACTGGGGAGGAGGAAAGCACCCAGAGCCTATTCTGGGGTCTCTGGGGATCTGTGGGGGATCCTGTATTTGAAAGATACTGTGGGTGAACAGGAGCAGATGGGTGTCAGGCACAGTTTATGGCTTTGCACATATAACTCTAGTTTCAGTCATGTAAAAAAAAAAAATTGCCCTTCTGCTGAGTTCGAATAACACCTTTCTCCTGTGCTTAAGATAGTCACAGGTACAGCAGACACCAGGGAGCTTTTTGCTTCCCCTGTAGAGTGACTGCAGACAAATCAGTGCTGCTGAGTGTGCCCGGGGCCATGGGCTGGGGCAGATTACGGAGGCCGGGCTGTTCCTCCTGGCTGCGGGCGACAGGTCAGGGTCTGAGGATGAAGGCAGAAGGAGAGAGGGTCCCCTCAGCAAGGCCACGCAGCAGCTGAGGAGCTCACGCATCTCACAAGCGGTGCTAACGCAGTGCACAGGTCTGACTCTCTGGGGTGGCATGAGTCAGAACAGGGGAAAGATTACACAAGGCCTAAAAGAAACAGAAAGCACGGTATTAATAACTATGAATTGCACTAAATTACTCGATAAGTGAATTATCCTCCCTACATTACCTGCTGGCAGCGGGAGCATCCCTGCCTTCTCTGCAGAGAGAGGAAGGATGGCTGGGAGCATGGTTTTCTTGACTTTGGCCCTCCAGCGCTGCTGGTCGCTTGCTCCACGCAGAAGCACTTGCAAACATTGCTCGCGTGGGCAAGGACTCGCTTTGTTCATTGATAAATAGTGGCTGCTTGGGGAATGAGCCGTTCGGCTTCGCACTGCGATCCTGCGCAGGGTCTGAGAGCACGGACCTGGCTGGGGCGGCAGGAGGAACTCCGTCGGCCGGCTGCGATTAGCTTCGCTGTCGTCTGTCCAGGGCTGAGCAACCCTCCTGCTCCTGGCAGGGCTCAGGGCTTCTCCAGCAGCCACAGGGTGCAGGAGGACCCGGAGGGGCTCGGGGGGCCAGCTCAAAGGAGTGGCAGCAGCAAGGGGACGTGGGGGCTGGGAACGGGGCTGGAGTGGCCGTGGGTCTCGCTGCTGGAGCACCCCTTGCCCTGCAGAGCCCAGTGGAGCGTGCGGCCCAAGGCTGAGCGGGATTCGGTGACGCCGGGAGGGCATCAGCTGGCATTGCTGGGATGCTCCTGCTGAGCACCAGTATCTTCCCAGCTGGAGCAGCTGCTGGAGCTCAGCCCCCTCCCTGGGCCACAGCTCCGAAGAGACGTGGGAAGCCATCCTGGCAGCTCCGTGTGTTGGACTTGCTCGTGGAGGCAGAGCCCCCGGGGTGGCCAACGCACCTACATCATCTGCAGGACTGGAGATGTTTTCCCGCTGTCCCAGGACAGTAGCTGCTCGCCTGGCCTGCTGAGCAAAGCTCAACACTCATCAGACCTGGGTGCTGCAGGTCTTCGAGCCAGGTCCTCGGTGCCGGTGAGCCAAGGAGTGGCGCAGCCTTGGGGGGGAGCCAGCTGCTGGGCTGCTGCAGAAAGCCACCAACACCCATCAGCCTCCGGAGAGCATCGTCTGGCACCGAGCTGTTCCTAGGGCACGGCGGCTGCTGGGAAGGCATCACGGGGCTGTGAGGCACAGCGTGTCTCTCAGCTGGAGGTGCGCTCGCCGGCCTGGGAGCAGCACAGAGCAGCTGTCCTTCGGGGGCTCGCTGGCTTTTGACTTCACTTCAAAGCCCAGGCTCCCTGTGTGTGTTTTAGCGACATCCACACACTCCGGGTTTCTAGGCCAGAGCTTTGATTCCGTGCTGCACTCAGCAGCTCTGTGTGAAGGTAGCCTGCGGTTAAGTAAGGTGAGAGGCTGAAAGTGGTTCAATTTCGCAACAATAGCTGAGAACAAAGTACAGATTTTACCATTTAAAACTGGGACAAAACAGAGCTGGAAGGTTTCCGTGGGGTTATTTTGTTCATTTTCCTTTTAACACCCAGTAGCCTTTTTTGAGTTGAATTAAATATATGGTGTCTATGGCTTTTGCCTCACACTGGAGCATTGCCATCCGCGTCCGAATAGAAAAGCCAGGGCAGGACAGCAGCACCTGGGAGGGAAGGAAGCAGAAGAAGGGAGGAGAGGGACCTCAGCTTGGGCTCGTTCTCCTGGCCAGGGCTTGTCCTGGTCTCTGCTACCAGCTCCTCTCAGCGCTACTATTTTTTTCATTCTTTTCTTGTCCTGCACCTAGCACATCCAGCTCATGTCTGGGCCTGAGGTACATAGAAGTGACACCAAGACAAGCAATTAATCCTAATTGAGCTGGCCTGGTGGCTTTTGTTCTTCTTCCACCCTGGGCTGACCTGCAGAGCATCTTTTCACCTTGACAAAGAGGTTTTTTATGTTAAACGGCTAAAAGTCATCATCACCATAATGGTTCTTATGGCAACCCAGCAAACGGAGCTCTTAAAAGCTCCTCTAGCTTACTGCATCTCTCAGCCATTACGCTTACCTGACCCCCAGGAACACGGGCAAGCCCTGGGGCTGAGCCGGCTCCTCTCTGAGCTGCACCCCCGAACGGGAGAGGAGCAAAGCAAGCACAATCACTGCCGCCTCCATCACCCACCGCTACCTTCCTTATGGATACCATACGGTCCATGACAGCCTTGGAATCGTTTCCCTCCTTACAGCCTGAGTTTTAAATCACCCCACAGCCTCCTCCTGAAAACCTGCCGAGCCGAAGCCGCTGCAGGTCACGTTGTGCAATTTGCTGTTGCAAGACAAAGAAAACAAGTTCTTCTTTTTTACAATTACCAAACCACTTCATCGAGCAATTTCCCTACCTCCGCGCTTCGGTTTCAGTTAACAGTATTCCTCGGGGACGGAAAGTCTAACTGCACCTCCGAGTGACTTAGTGCCGGTTCTGCCATTACAGGCAATTGTGAAAAGATACTCAAGTGCCCTAACTGCTGGCAGCAGGTTTCCCTGCCTGCGCTGGAGCCGAACCCAGAGCAGGGTCGCTGGGACTGCGGGCAGGCGCTGGCCGGAGGGCCCCGAGCAGCCTCGCCACGGGCACCAGCTCGCCAGCTTTCGGCAGCCTCTCGCTGGGGGTTGAACCTCATCTGCCCATCCCAGCGTGGCTCTCACTGGGTGCTCTGCCCTGGCGTATGGAAGCCCTTGTCTGGCTAAAGCGGCTCCTGACGGGGGTCCCAGCGCAGCCCGGGGTGCTTGCCAGGGGCTCGGCACCAGCCTGGGAGGGGGGATGGCACCCCGCTCCGGGGCGGAGGGCAGCGAGGGGCTGTCCCCACGGCACACGGCCGTTACAGGGCAACCGCAGGCCTCCGTATGAAGCAACTCCCTGCGGCGTCCCTGCCACCCCACGCAGCGCGCAGCAAAGGAGCACCTTCCTCCCCACACCGCGGCTGGCACCGACGCCAGCAGCGAAGCTTGGCTGCGCCGGACCGGGGGACGCCGGTTTCCTCCCCACTGCCCCACGGCAGGAGCTGGCACCGGGGCTGCTGAGGCCGGCGGGGGCTGCCGGGTGGCCTGCCGCCGCGCTGGGAGCGGGACTGCCAGCCCACCGCCCCCCGCTCTTCAGACCGAGCCGCGCCAGGGCGTGGGGTCCGTGTCTCCGCTGTCGCCGCTCCCACACGTCAGGGCTGCCTCGCTGACGAGGGGCAGCGCCGGGGCCAGGCATGAGGACTGAGGGCCAGGACCCCCCATCAGCTCTTTGGCAGCGCGAGGGAGGGCAGGACGCTGGGTCTTGGCTCGCCGGAGCTCGGCTGGGCCCCCCGAAGCCCCCGCGGGGGTGCCCAGGCTCCCAGCCGGCCGCGGCTCTGCTCCGACCGCTCCAAGCTTCCTGCGTTTGTTTCGCTCGAGCTGTCTGGGGGAAGTGGGGTGTTGTTATGTCTTCAGCTCAGCGTCTGTTTAGAGAGGGATAATGCCATGGTGGGGGAGGACAATGAGAGTATTAAACGCCTAAAATTCTCTGTCTCTCACTATTTTGACTAATTTTTACTTTTTTTTTCCCAAATTAGTGTTTCCTTGGAAAACTACAGTGAGATTTGATGGGCCCTGGTGTGGGGGGGTAAAGCCTGAGTCAAGCCCACCAAGATGAGCCCAAACTGATCCCTGCTTTTGTCCCACTACAGGCAGCAGGATCTGCCCGCTGCCTTTCAGAGGTGGATCAGAGGATGGTCGGATTACGGAAGGGACGGGATGGCCAGCGCAGGAGCAGAGATCCTCAGGAGACCTCGCTGCAGAGGACAGCAGCCACCCCCTCCTGCCACTTTCCCCGGGCTATGTTTAGCTCCTGGTTTGCTCGGGGAACCCAGATGAGCACCTGGGGACATCTTAATGTCATTGTCCCACCAGAGCTGGCTTTAGGGGACTTTTTTACCTTGCAGGATATAACTAATTGGACCTGACATCAGGGAGAGCCATGCTGGGCCCTGAAATAGCTTTCTGCACAGCGTTCCTCACAGAGGTGCCATGGGGAAGCACGGGTGTAAGTGTCCACTGAGCCGCTTTCGCAGGTGCTGGGATGCTGCTTGGCCGTGGAACTCAGGTCATGTCTTGAGTGCTGGCAGCCCAAACTGGGGAGCAGGACTAATGACCGTCTATGGCCTGGCTGATGAACCCCAAGTCTGGGTTAGCCCAGAGGTGCAAGAAGGACTCTCAGTCTTTCTACCACTGTGTAGCAGGTCGTTGCAATACCCCGCATCTGCAGTGGTCCTCGCTCCTCTGCCTCGCTCGCTGGTGGCAGCCCGGAGGGTTTCCTTTCCTTGGCATTTCTCTCTTCAGTAAAAGCAGTGACAGTCGGGCAGAGGCGGTGGGTTCAGCTGACTTCAAAGCAGCAGTAATCGACAAGTCTGTACGGGATTGGGCTGGGAGTCCACAGAGGGAGAAGGCAGCTCTTCCAGTGGCCTGTCCTAGAAATGGCTGTGTACCTCCTGGCCACCAGCTCCAGCCGATGCTGGTGGTCCTTAGGGTCTCCTGCGCAGTTGTACCATGCTGTATGCTCTGCTAGAAACCTGCTGAGACCTCCTTCCAGCCAGCGCTGGAGGCAGAAGGTTTTGGCAGCTGGAAGTCATGCATGGGGATAACTGCTGTACTGGTGTGTGGGGGTAACTGCTGTACTGGTGTGTGGGGGTAACTGCTGTACTGGTGTGTGGGGATAACTGCTGTACTGGTGTGTGGGGATAACTGCTGTACTGGTGCAGGGACTCCTCTCCTTGCCATGCGGAGCCTTTGTGTTATGAGATGCTCTCCAAAGCCTGGACATTGCTTAAGAAAGTAAAATTAGATCAGAGCAGCACCAAAGATAAGCGGCTCAGTTCTCATCCCACGACTTGCTGGAGCAGTATGACAGGTGGGAGGCAGGACGGGACGCAGTGTCACCTACAGGGACAGTGGCAGACTGCCCTGGGGGGGGGATGGGGAGGGCCAAGCTCGTAGCCTCAGCCCTGCACTGATCGGAGTTGGATGTGCAGAGGTATTGGGGATGATGGGGTGACACAGGACATGGGGTGTTGTTGCTGCTGCTGAGCCAGGGCAGAGCACGGCAGTGACCTCTGTGCTGTTCCTGCACTGGGGATCCCTCCAGGCGAGTCAGGCTGCGTCCCAGACGAAGGCAGATGGGGGGACTGGGAAGGGCTTCCCATGGCCCTGGCTGCTCCTCAGGGGTCTGTGCATGATGGAGACGCAGCACACACCCTGCTCTCTGCAGCTGCATCCTCCCATTGCTCATTTGCGTCCTGGCCATGGTGCCTGGTGCTGCTGGGGCCCTGGCAAGCTGCCTTCGGTTTGGGCTCTCCTGGGACTCCCAGAGAAGGTGGTGGGCAGGGCACGGACCCCAGGACTTGCCCTGCTGCCGGGAAGCCTCCATTTCCTCCCAGGTGGGTGAAGGCAGAAGCAGGCTGCAGGGCAAACATGGCCTTGTCCATGTTCAGAAGTCATCACCACTAATGCTCAGCTTTAATTAGCTATTGCCAATGAGTGCTCCTGCCAGTAGCTGCCTGGGGCCAGCTCTCTGCTTGCACTAGTCTCATCTCCTGGGCCACCATGGACATGGATGGAGCCGCCCCTGGGATTCAGCAACCACAGCATGTACAGACAGAGAAAGTGCAGGTCTCCCTGCTCAGAAACAAATATTTCCAGACTATTCTCCTCCACTTCCAGGTGAGAAGATGGTTTTGCACCAAAGTGGGCAGCTCTCAGATGATCCCATTGCTGATCCTGGAGCTGAAGTTCAAATCCCTGTGGCAGGCAGAGGGCAGTGAGGCTGCCCAGGGAAGTGGTTGAGGCACCATCCCTGGAGGTATTTAAAAGATGTATAGATGCGGAGCTTAGGGACATGGTTTAGTGGTGGAATTGACGGTGCCAGGTTAATGGTTGGACTCGATGATCTTAATGGTCTCCTCCAGCTTAAATGATTCTACGATTCTGTGACTGGCAATGCCCAGGAAAAGGTGCTGGGGAAATACCCCGTTCCTACTGACCGTCACTGCTGGCTGCCTCGCTGTCCCCGCAGACCTGTTTCAAGCAGGAAGAATGAGAAGCTGCTGGTAGGGAAAGCAGGCAGCTGCATTCACATTTGGCTCTATTGTTTCATAATTATTAGCAGAGAGATTGAAAATGTAATTATGATAATTAAGCCGAATCGCAATCTTCCTACAGGAGCTACCGAATTATTTGTATCAACTTTTCATCCTAATTCCCTTAACTGTTCCCTGCCCAGAGGAGAAGGAGCCCGCACCGCTCCGGGCTGCCCACACTGCGTGCCAGCGCAGGCGATCCTCCATCTTCGACGGCACGTGCTGAAACAGCAGCAAGTGGCAGCTCTTACTCAGCATGAAATTGGGGTGGGAAAAGAGCCGTGTGAGAGACAGCGGCCCTGAGGGCTGGAGCGCTCTGCGGGGCCAGGAGCCACAGCAAGAGGGGAGAGCCGGAGGGGAGCGTGCCGGTCTGGGAAAGGCAGCACCCAGCTGCAGGCTGGGCGGGCTGGAAAGGGCACAGCAATGCTGGGCAGATGCTCCGCAGGAGGCGGCTGCCAGGGCTGGGTTTGGGCATGGCGTCTCCTGTCCCTCAGGGCTGAGGGTGTACCTGCCACCGTGATTTCTGGAGTCGGAGCGAGCACAGCGCTCAGCGTAGCAGGACTCCAGGGCCGTGGCATGCCCAGGCCAGCCTGCTCCAAAGCCCGGCTCTGCGCACAGACCCGGCAGCAGCGGCTTCGGCGCTGTCACTCTGCTGGCTCCCTCCAGGAATGCTGTCAGCTCTAATTAATGTCACAGTTAGCTTGCTCATGCATCCGAGCAAACTGCGTGCAACTTCACGGTGTCACGGAAAGAGCGATGAATCCCATCCCGGAGCCTTTTCCTTGCATCCCCCGGGGTCTGCAGAGCTCCCATGCCGGAGCAGCAGAGATTTCCAGATCTGGATGTGAAGCTCAGCGCGTCACTCCTCTATGCGGGGTGGCAGCAGAACCAGCTGCAGGAGGCAGGCTGCCCAGCTTCTCCCCATTTTGGAGCAGGAGAGGAGCTCTATAGGCACAGCCCTTTGCTGGGGCCAGATCTCTAAGGGGAAAGCTCCCATCCTTCCCACAGAGCTGAGGACATGTTCAGTGCATGGGGACAGATGATGTGTACCATGATGTGCCACCACCGGGTCTGGGGCACCTGGGACAGAGCTGAAGGGCAGCAGCATGAGAGCCCAGATGACTGCAGCAAGCATCCCCAGCCCTTCGGCAGTCCTGGGCTATCCCATCCCAGGCCTTGCCCAGCTCCTGCCATCAACGGGGCTCAGTTTAAGCCCACAGATAGGAGCTGGGCTTTGCCTTACTGAGGCTGAGCACGCAGCGCATCTCCCAGCGTGGGGAAAAGCATTTTGCAGCCTTTCTCCTGCCTTCACCCCTCGGCAGCGGCATGGAGCGCAGGGATCAAAGCCAGATCCTGGAGGGTGCTGGGCAGCTGCAGCCTGGAGTTCCGCTCCTCGCAGAGTCACCGTGTCAAGCCGAGGGCAGGATCGGGCCCATGTCCTTCATTATATAACTGTTTCTCTGAGTGTTTTCGTAGCATTCAGCCCTCCCACCGGGCAGAGCCCCCACCGGCAATGGGGAACATCATGTTTTTTTGGATGCGTATCTTTGATTTCACGCGGGCTCGTAGCAGCGGCCAATTCCGCTCCCCGGCTTCCCCAGTTAATTGCAGGGCATTAACCAGGATGCAGCCCCCTGTGAGCCACCAGCCAGCAAGCTGGAGGTGTCACCTTCCTTGGGGTGGGTGATGGAGCTGCAAGGAGAAGCAGAACCCAGAGGCCAGGGCCAGGTCAGTTCACCCGCGGGGCTCTTTGAGCCCTGTGGATGAACCGACCTGGCCCTGGCCTCTGGGACCCCACGCTGTCCATGCTCTGCCCCTGCTGCCTGCCCTCGCATTCCTGTCCCAGCACATCATCCCCCTCCAGCTGCGGGGGAAAACAGCCCCTGCTGCCACCAGCACGCAGGCTCTGTGGGAGCTGGGGCTGATGCTGGCCTTGGAAATGCAGGGTTTTTTTCTGTAAAAGAAGCGAGAGGTGAGGCACAGCCGGCTGGCACCGTGCACTGCTTGCAGCCCTGCAGATTTTTTCCATCACTGATGGGACCCTGGCCACCCTCAGCAGAGAAACAGGTCTTCGCCGGTGGCTGCGCATTGCTGGAAGGTATGAAGGCAGGAGATCTGGCCCCACACCTCCTTTGCAGGCTGAGATTTGGGGGCTTTCCCCCTAATTAATGGGGAGTTTTCGTGCGATGGCTAAAAATTGGGCCGTAGGACAGTTGTGGTGTCTTGGTGATGAGCAACAGCGGTGGGACAGCTGCTCTTCTCCAACACATCGCCGAGGAGGAAATCCTGATGCCTTCCTGCTTCCCCGTGAGAGTCACAGTGTGCTGAAGGTGACTCAGAACTAGCCCAGGGGCTGGAGCTGTACTTGATACTGGGTATTGCCTGTAGACCCCGAAAAGCATTTTCACCACTGGCCCGGTGGCACGCAACCAGACCTTGCACCAGCCCCTCAGCCAGCAATTCTCGCAGCATCGCCCCTGGCCAGACAAGTTGGATGTCACCCGTGCAGGCACGTCACCAGGCTGACTGCAAATAATTCTGGATCTAAATCAGTACAGTCTGGGCTAAAAGTCATTTCATGACCTGGCTCGCTCCACTTGGCCACTGGCTGATTTTTCTGGTTGTAAATGGTATTTTTTCCTGTTGTGGAGGAGGAAGATGTAAGGACAGGAGAAGGGCATGCTAAGGGCAGAGAAAAACAAGAAGCTGCACATGGGATCCTGCAAACACTTCCAGATTTATGTGGCCCCCCTCAGCCTCATTACCTATGTGTAGGAGCAAGTCTGCAGCACACCAGCAAATACACGAAGTCGACAAATAGTATTACCGACAAGTGCTCTTTTTCCCCTAATCTCTTTGTATTCAGGGAATCATCGTTGTTGCCTTGAATAATCGCACGCTCTGTTTAGCCATAACAGGGTCCGGAAATCTCAGGCGCCTGGTGCCTAGGCTGACTTGCCAAAGCATCAGCCCCGTGTGCCGGATTCGAACCGGCAGCCGAACCTGTGGAGCAGGATCGTTGCCTTTCCCGGCGTTGTGTGATTTGTTACGGGTATTTTCTGGCCATTTTATCACATGCTGCCTGCGAGGTTGGTGCTGAGTGGAGCTCAGTGTTCAACCTCACTGTGCTGGAAGCCTCCAAGGGCTGACCGAGCCCGGGCAGGAGCATGGCCCGCCGAGCCCCAGCTGATGTGTTGGGGAGCGGGGCAGTGATCTGCACCAGTGGCAGACAGCAATGCTTGACTTCTAATTCTGCTCCAACATTTGACTTCTCCCCCCACAGCCCAAAGCTCCCGGCAGAGCCACGAGGCCGCCTTTGCTCTCCCTTTGCGGGTCCGTCCCTGGGAAAGCGGCGCTGGGACGGGGCTGCTGGCTGGCGAGGAGCAGCGGTTCGGAGGCTGCCCTGCTCTGTGCGCAGCCCACACGCCCCAGCTGCGTCGGGGGCTGATTCACCACCCCCGGCTGCAGAGCAGAGCCAGCACTGATGGATGGAGCCCGATGGACGGGGGGAACGCGCGTCTCTGCCGACAACCTGAGCCGGTGTGCCGCACTCGGTGGGATGCTGCACCTCGTCTGCGGGCAGCAGCCCTGGCACAGGGGCTGGCACCAGCCCCAGCGCTGGGCAGAGACCATGGGACAGTTCGTCCTCAACCGACGGGAGCACTGCCTGGGACAGGACCGGCCTCACGCAGGCAGCAGAGCCTGCATGTCCCACAGAGGCTTGTCCCAAAGCCCTGCGCTTCTCCCGTCAGCTGGCAGCAGGCTTTTCAGCTTGGGAAGAAGCTGCTTGTTTCAAAGGAAAAATCACTGCCAGCTCAGCCCTTTACTCAAACCTATTGCAGAAAAGGCCTCGCTCTCTCCTTCTCTCCTTATCCTACGGAGATGCTCTTTCAAACTTGCTGTGCAGAAAATGTAATGACCTTTTTCTCCTCACATGCACTTGTTCTCATTCGCAGGCCCAGGCATGCTGCTATGGGGAGGGCACAGCAGTTAATCACATGTGAATAACCTCGCACTAGCACTGCAGACGTCTGCATGGTTTTTTTTTTTCGACGGTTCTAGTACCAAAATATCCCAGGCACACGGGGATTCGGACCCTACCTTCACAGCTAATGATCTATACAAGCCTCTAAGGAAACTGCACAGTAGCCCTGCTAATGGCTTCAAGGGGAAACACTTCAGGCCCTGGCTGCTGCTGGTGCTGCTCAGGGAGGTCTGCTCGCCGCTCCGCATGCGATAAAAGCCTTTCCCTACTGTTGCAGACATCACGGCTCTTCTGGAGAGAGGAAAGGCATTGACTGAGCTAATGCCGCCAACTGCCTTCAAGCACACACGGAGGATGCAAAAGCAAACACCGCCCGGTCACTCAGTAGCCGGATTAGCTCGAACCAGCCCGTGGGTTCCCCGACATGGCCTGCTCTTGGGGTGCCTTGTCTCTGCCCTGCTCCCAGTGCTCCCGCTCCCCCCAGCCCAGGGGAGAGCCGGCTGTGACCGAGAGCCCGGGGCATAAACCTGGGGCACTGGGGATGTCCAGGGCACCGAAGGTCCCCCGCTGAGGGCAAGGCAGCCTCGCAGCCCGCACCCCGGGGAAACCGCTGCAGGATGAGCTTTCCTGGTGTTTCATTTCTCCGTCATCAGCCGCCTATTCCCTCCCTGGGAAAGGCAAGGGGAGTTCTGTCTCGGAAAGAGATGCAAGGTGGATTTTTTCTTTTGCAAGGTGTGCGTCAGCAGTGCCAGCCTGAGCGTGCTCACCCCCAACCGCGGCCATTGTCCCCTGCTGCATCTTGCTGCCCATCATGGGCCAAGTGTGGCATGGGCAAGAAGGTGCCCACTCTGAGGGGGGTCCCCCCCTCGTCATCACCCCCTTACCGTGCAAACCACCCCCCCCTCCTCAGGCTGACTCACGCTGAGGCAATGGTAAAAGCTTCTCGCCAGTGCGGTGGCAGATTTTGCAATCTGTTTTAATGAGGTATTTACAAGTTCAGAGCCTGGCTCCTTGCACAAGGAGTGCGGCCTGGCCCCAGCAGCTGGTTGGGCTTTTCATTGACATTCCTGCAACTCGCCCGACTGCAGCACCGGCACGGTGGAAAACATTTAGACATCAGAAATGCCACATTAATTATCCCTTAATTGATACCTCCACGTGGGGACAAATGAAACCGGAACATCTCTGCTGCCCCGGGAGCCTGCCACTTACAAACAGACTTACAGCTAAAAATACCACGGCAGTCCCGTGGCTGAGCAACTTCGCTGCTCACCCTGGGTGAGGTTATGAAATTGTCTCGGGCTGGCGCTGCGAGCGGCGGGGGATGATCCGCAGCGGCGGTGCCCAATTGCCAACCCCGCGAGGGCACCCCTGAGCGCGCTGCCGGGCGAGGGTGGCTCAGCCCACGTGTGAGCCCCAGTAATACGTTTCTTGAGCTTATGGTCCAGCCAGAGAGCCCCGACACGGGGCTTCTCGCAGGTTCCTGCCCATCATCAGAGGCTGCGAAGAGAAAAATCTCATCCTCCTGTCTCTTACATGAGACCTTAAGTGCCCGGTGCGTTTCCCCGCCGTGTGGGATTTCCAGCCGGCTCAGGGATCCCGCTCGCTGCTTGCCAGGGCCTTTCTGCACGGTGCCCTCCCGCAGCTACAACGCATCCCATGGGATCTCTCCCCACCCGCCCCCTCCTTCGAGCAACGCACACAGAGAGGCCGAATCGCCACAGCGACCCCAGTTTCTTTTAAATTACCGTCATCTTTATTTTCTTCACGTATGTGCAAACAGAGGAGATCGCGATGGTGGTGTTCTTAAAAATAACAAAATGTATTTGCATACATTTCCCTATGTACAGGTGAACAGCCACGAGTAGAGTCTTCTTTTGCACAGCAAAAGATCTAGAGCATTGAGACCGGGGACAGGACCGGGGCCCGAAAAAAAGGGTCTAACTTAAAAATTAATAATAAT
>Ga0065711_1038448_pt1 | contig 18743 bp, 4 predicted proteins | sample Hoacrofraction12_FD_59098 | JGI IMG/M metagenome (GOLD analysis project Ga0065711, IMG submission 59098) | Hoatzin crop microbial communities from Cojedes, Venezuela - Epithelial fraction 12 v2 (version 2) | ecosystem: Host-associated > Birds > Digestive system > Esophagus > Crop | place...
CCCATCTGGAGTACTGTGTCCAGTTCTGGGCTCCCCAGTTCAAGAAAGATGAGGAACTACTGGAGAGAGTCCAGTGGAGGGCTACAAAGATGATTAGGGAACTGGAGCATCTCTCCTCAGAGGAAAGGCTGAGGGAGCTGCGCTTGTTCAGCCTGAAGAAGAGAAGGCTGCGAGGGGACCTAATAAATGCTTATAAATATCTGAAGGGTGGGTGTCAGGAGGATGGCGCCAGACTCTTTTCAGTGGTGCCCAGCGACAGGACAAGGGGCAATGGGCACAAACTGAAGCAGAGGAAGTTCCATCTGAACATTAGGAAGAACTTCTTCCCTCTGAATGTGATGGAGCACTGGAACAGGTTGCCCAGGGAGGTTGTGGAGTCTCCTTCTCTGGAGATATTCAAAACCCTCCTGGACGAGGTCCTGTGCAACCTGCTCTGGGTGATCCTGCTTCAGCAGGAGGGTTGGACTATATGATCCACACAGGTCCCTTCCAACCCCTACCATTCTGTGATTCTGTGAAGTTGCTCAGGGTCTTGTCCTGTTGAGTCCTGGATGGAGATCCTATGAACTCCCTGGACAACCTGTCCCGATGGGACTCCCCTCATTCTACAAAATCGTAGAATCATAGAACAGTTTGTGTTGGGAGGGACCTCTAAAGGCCATCTAGCCCAATCCCCCTGCAATGAGCAAGGAATACTACCACTAGAACAGGTTGCTCCAAGCCCCATCCAATCCGACCTTGAATGTTTCCAGGGATGGGGCATGTACCACCTTTCTGGTCAACCTGTTCCAGTGTTTCACCACTCTCCTGAAAAATTTCCTCCTTACATCTAGTCTAAATCTACCCTCTCTTAGTTTAAAACCATTACCCCTTGTCCTATTGCTACAGGCCCTGCTAAAGTTTGTCTCCACCTTTCTTATAAGCACCTTTTAAGTACTGAAAGGCCTCAATAAGGTCTTCCCTTTCTTAACACTTAATTCAATTTAATCCCACTACAACTTGTATTTCTATCACTACGCACCTGCAAGCAGACTATGCTTACCATCAACTCAGCCATCAATACACATACTAATTAATGAACTGTAAGCCACGGAGTTTCGTTATGTTGTGCTATAAGTAACAGACACATCTCTTCCTGTGTTGGTTTTCCTAAAAGGATGATGCAAAACAATCGTCGATAACAGTAGGGAGGTAACCTCTTAAAATTCAGATCTAAGTGAGGTAACCTCTTAAATTAAAGCACCATGAATTGCGGATGTCTACCTGAAGGTAGACTCATTAAGGGATCAACTCAGCGTCCTTCATCTTGCAAGTTTCCAATCTTATTACTTATTTATGAAAGCCATTAGTATAGTCCATTTTCTGTCATATTCAAATTAGAGTCTTCCTTCAGAAAACTACATAGTGTTTCAGGTTGCATCTGCCACTAAGTGCCTTCTCACCCAGAAGACTGACTAAAAAGTATTTCTGAATTACCTACTACCTTTGATAGCTATTCCCCTTTATTACTTCAGAAGTTCAAAACATTATTTCACTGATACTCGTGATTTCTCACCACTTCAGGTAAAATACTTTAAGAACAATTAAATGTGAACAGTGGACTGCACATTGAAAGGACTGTCTGACACCAGCACAAACACTACAAATGCGGAAAAGTTGTACCAGTTTCATACATGTCATACCATGCTGTATATAGTATCTTATTGTACACCACTGACTTAGTGTTATGGACTATTAAGGAACAGTAAAAATTTGAAAATTCTTGTTTCCCAAATCTTTACTTTTCTCTCCCCTCCTCCCCTAAAAAAACAAATAACCTCCTAAATAAAACAAGGACTGGAATTTTTTTAAGATTTTTTTTCTTTTTTAAGGAATGGTCTAATTAACATGTATATATCTAGACTTTTAGCGAGCTAGAGCAGGCTCATACATACAAACTATCCTTTGTGGTATGTGCTGGAAGAACAGGCATTGCATCACCAACATACAAAGCGCAAGCCAGTGCAAAATGTACATCTTCCAAAAGTCATACTCCTGCTTGAGAATGCTTGCCCCATCTCGTTTGCCCAAAGAATCCAAAATCTCTAAGTCTTTGAAGCTGAAAAAATTTATAATCACTATATTGAGTCAAGCATTCCTTCTGCACTTGCTCTTCTTTTTGTTATTTGGTTTTATATTTTTTTGTTGCTGATCTTCTTTAGCTAGTGAGTTGTTATGTTATAAATTCCATTTATCCTCATTTTCCTGGTAGGTACCAATCCAATATACCATTTCCCACATTAAAAATCAAAACACACATTCTCAAAACTACTTCCTGTCTTGAGGGAGTTTTCTTGTATATTAATGTTGTATCTTCTTCCAAAAAGATGAAACTTTAATCTCACTAAACCAAATTTATTTAAATAATTTTGGTCTGAAAAGTTATAAATCCCAGTTATACAAAGCTATGTTTATGAAGTCATACAATTTTCACTCATTCCTTCTTTCACACCGGCATAATGAAGCATTTCTCAAGAAAGCAGAAAAGTCAACACCAGCATTAAAGTCTGTATAATCCCAAATGATTTAAAAAGAGAGAAAAAAATAAAAAAAAGAAAACCTCACAAGAGCTTCACAGCAGTCATCAGGTACTTGCCCTGAGGCCTAAAACAAGTTTTTCCCGTTCACCACACCAACCATAAAGTTCATAGTTTAGCAAGAACACACTCCAATTAAGTAGTGGTGTACAAAAAGGATGTTTACTTTTTCCTTCTGTGCTAGTCCTTGTCCATTTATAGACTGAGGTAACATAAGTCATTGCCAAGACTCCTCCACCCCAGTATTACTCATGTGTTTTAAGTGAGAAGTTGAACACCACAGTGAAAAGCTTGAGACACTGTGTTTGAATCAAAGCAACACAAACAGCAAAGCGTGCATTTTATTGCTATTACCTATTTAACTACACATTGCTATGCACTTGAAAGATGAGGTCCTAAACTGGTTGTAAATTGCTGTAAACTGTAAATTCACCACCTGTAACACCGCCCAGGAAAACTACAGTACACATGGCGTTGTGCAACATACTAATAATCTTAAAACAAATCTCACTAAACGTTGCATTCGCCACAGCTTCATTGCGTAATTTATAATAGCTGTAATAGCGTTGGTCTTAAAGTAATAAATCTAACTTTGCTGATGAATGTCCCCCATTGTCTTACTGAGTTCAGGTAAAATGACTCACACAAAAGCAACTGAGTATTTTTGCTGCTCCCAAAGGTCGGATTGGGATTTGTTCCTAATCTGGAAAACTGATAAAGTGTCCACACACCTTTCAGGCCATAAAAAGAAAAGTATTACACTCAGATTAAAGAGAGGAAAACATTACAAGATAGCTCCATGAAGCTCAAAAAATTAGACACTTGCGCACATTGCCACAACAGACATAATAACAGGACTCTGTCTCCCACAGATGAAAATGAGAAAGTCTTGCTTAATGCTTTGAAGCATATTATTAGTCTAACGTACAAGTGTTTACTCCACTTTGTCCTAACTTACATTGCGCCTTATGAGAGAAAAGGTGAGGGCTACAGTTTAATATTTGGGTCACTTCAACAAGAAGCTTAAGTTTTGTTTCTCTTCCACTTGCACTAGTCAAAAAACAATCTACATCTTAAATTCTCAAATCAGTTTTTCTCAGATTTCTGAACTACTATCCTGGAAATTATTACCCTCTTCAGCAATAACGCCACAAAGTTAAGATTAATTTCTAGGTAAACAAATCCCAAACAATACAATCAAAATTGGAACACTTCTTTAGAACAAGGGCAACACGCCCACCAGGTACAGGTGTGCATAATCTCATTTTACAAGCACTGTGCCTAGAAGTACTTGTATCTCTAAATTGAAGAGACATGGATTTGATGGGTGGTCGACTTGGTGGATAAGGAATTGGCTGGATGGTCACACTCAAAAGAGTTGCAGTCAATGGCTCGATGTCCAAGTGGAGACCAGTGACGAGTGGTGTTCCTCACGGGTCGGTACTGGCACCAGCACTCCTTAACATCTTTGTTGGCGACACAGACAGTGGGATTGAGAGCACCCTCAGCAACTTTGCTGACGACACCAAGCTGTGTGGTGCAGTCAACATGCTGCAGGGAAGGGATGCCATCCAGCAGGACCTTGACAGGCTTCAGAAGTGGGCCAGTGTGAACCTCATGGAGTTCAACAAGGCCAAGTACAAGGTCCTGCCCATGGGTCGAGGCAATCCAAAGCACAAATCCAGGCTGCGTAGAGAATGGACTGAGAGCAGCCCTGAGGAAAAGGACTTGTGGGTGCCGGTTGCTGAGAAGCTCAATGTGACCTAGACATGACCCGCAACACGCGCTCACAGCCCAGAAGGCCAACACCAAAAGTAGTGCAGCCAGCAGGTCAAGGGGGGTGATTCTACCCCTGCACTCTGCTCTGATGAGACCCCACCTGGAGTCCTGCATCCAGCTCTGGAGCCCTCAGCACAGCAAAGACATGGACCTGCTGAAGCAGATCCAGAGGAGAGCCACAAAAATGATCAGAGGGAGGGAATACCTCCCCTATGAGGAAAGGCTGAGAGAGTTGGGGCTGTTCAGCCTGGAGAAGAGAAGGCTTTGGCAAGACCTTACAGCAGACTTCTAGTACCTGAGGGGGGCCTACAAGAAAGCTGGAGATGGACTTTTTACAAGGGGCTGGAGTGACCGGGCAAGGGGTAATGGCTATAAACTGAAAGAGGGTAGGTTTAGACTAGATATAGGAAAGAAATTCTTTCCTATGAGGGTGGTGAGGCACTGGAACAGGTTGCCCAGACAAGTTGTGGATGGCCCCACCCTGGAAGCGTTCAAGGCCAGGCTGGTTGGGGCTTTGAGCAGCCTGGTCTAGTGGAAGGTGTCTCTGCCTATGGCACAAGGGTTGAAACTAGATGACCTTTAAGGTCTGTTCCAACCCAAGCCATTCTATGATTCTATGGAGTAATGTCCTGGCCCATTAAGCCTCCTCAGTACCCATGTATCATTTGCAGCCTTCAAGTACAGTATTTGTTTTTTTGCCCTCTGCTAAACTCCTGCTTTTTTCCCCTAAAAAACAACATCTCTAATAGGAGAGTAGTATTTGAATACTCAAAATTAACCCACCACAAAAGACATCCACCCCAAAACTCCACAACACATGTACACAGATTTACTCCAAAAACCACCATTGAAGAAATTAGCATGAGTTAGATAAAAGATCAAAGCCTTTCACATAAGGGATTCTCAATACCCTATTCCATAAATAAGATGCTTGTATTATTTTTCTTATTCTTACAAATAGTTTGCCTTGTCCATATGAAACCATCCAATTCAAAAAGAATCACTGCAACTTTCTTCCTTGGAGGCTTGGGGCAGGGAAAGGGTTAATTCACTTATTTCCCCCCTACACTATTCAGAGCAGTTACTGCTATCATAGTATGGGCAGCTGCGTTTGCTTCCACCAAAACGTCAAACTTCAGTCTATGTACCCTAGAAATTGCTCAGAATTTCCTCCTGTCTATTCTACATTGTACCACTTTTTCACCTATGCTTCCAAATTATTTCCAGAAGCATGAACTAAAATTAACTGAAGTGGCGATCTCACCAACACAGATTCTCTCTAGGAGGTCCCCAAAAGTTCATGCTTTTTGTTTTCTGAATGCTGGTGAACCACACTTCAGAAGACGTCAGTTAGACAGTGTTCACTCTGCTCTAGTAGCAAATGTTAAGAGCTTGAGGACATTAATAAAGATGTGAAAGTACAGTGGAAATCTCCAACAGTGATCAGACTGGAAATACTACCACAGAGCACAGAACATTGCAGTAAAGCAGTTTTGGTCTGGAACCAGTACAGAAGTATGCCAGAGATCAAAAAATAACAATACAAAACGCAAGCAAATATAAAAGTATTAAAACAGATTAGAAGTACAAAAAGGTTGCATAAAATCACAAATTTTAACATTTGAGTTGTTCTGCTCTCTATTCACATGAAAAAAAACAGTATCAAAGTGAAAAAACACTACATCATCATCATCATTCATGGTATTGAAAATTATTAAAAAGCAAAAGAGATTTTCCTGTCCATGCACCTCTCTTGTGCCAGCTAAGAGTTTACAGGACCAAAGCAGAAATGAGGCAACTGTCAATACTGCTTTGTATCTTCACGGTATGTTTCTATTTTGAAGTGCACCACAAAGCGCTCTCAAGAAAGTATTGAAAGTGTTGGATTTTTGTTTAGCTGTTATTGTTTTTAAAGGATGCATTTAAAGACGCAAACACTATCAAGCTCCGTCTGCTGTTATATTTGCTCCTGAGTTGCCACTTAAAGCACTAAACCAGGAAACATGCCTTGTCTTAGACAGGTCTGGGTCCTAAAAGAAGATATAATCTTGATTCCTAAGGCTTTTTTCAACAAGGTTTTTATAAGTTTAAAAGTTCTAAGTTCCAAATTCAATATAGTATGGAAAGGACTTTTATTAATAGTTACTGTAGCACTTAAAGCTTCCAAATGAACTATATAGACTAACATGAAGCAGAAATAATCCTTGTCTTCAAAAAAAGAAATCTACAAACATATTAGAAACACTAAAAATACTACACAAAGAAACAGCACCATAAAATTCTCCTCAGCTCACCATATTCAAGACAAGTTGGTGCCTTAACCCACCTCATTAACTTTTAATCTGTATTTCAACTATTACTCATTGACCTTTCATCATATCCACTGAGATATGAAGGGGTCTTCTCCCCCAAAACACATTTTAAGTGTTCTCTTAAGATCATACAAAAATCCAATACTACAAACAAACTCACGCTACAGCTTTTTACTAGAAGCCTGTGCATGGTGCTTGCTTATGCTACTCACCCCAATCCAGAGTGCACCACATCAGTCTGCTCTGAACTACGCTTGAGCCAACCACCTTACTTTTAGCTTCAGTTCCCTGCCAGGTACACCCAGACAAAAATTTTAATTTCTACATACAAAATCTTGATTTTTTAGCTCAGGAGGACTGAACTGAAAACTCACCTCTCTTTGGCACCAGGATCCATGAAGGTGCCCAGTTTGCATCGTTACTGAACAAACCATGCAATTTCAGAGACATTTACAACTTTCTGTAAGCTACAACTGTATGGGTAAACACAAAGGCAGCAAAAGACCAATCTCCAGTCAACCTGATATCAAGCACGTCTCGAAAAGAAATCTGTATGTAGTTACACTTTTGCTTAGTACTCATCTTCCACATTTCAGCCAAAAGCTCATACTCATGGAGAAAAAGCTACTACAATATTATATCCTTATGGAAGATCCACTGTTTCACTCAGGAAAATCACCCAACGATTTAGGCTGGAAAGTACCTCTGGAGCTTGTGTAGTCCAACACCCTGCTCCAAGCAGGGCCAGCTTCAAACCTAGTTCACTCTAATTAGAGTCTTGTGCAGTCAAGTTTTGACAACTTTCAAAGACAGAGACCCTACAGCCTCTCTGGGCAAGAACTGAGATGAGGTAAGTCCCTGATTACACACTTCTCAAGGATATTTACATTTTCTCATCACCAAGAGCTGGCAAAAGCCCCTGCCATTGCTGACAAAATGATATTGCTATGTCATAAAGCACTGAAAACGTTAACAGCAGCAGCCGTCTATTCCCTACAATAGAGTTTCTGCACTTAAAATTTGCTTATGACAGCATTTTTCAAGGCAGAACCATTTCCTTAAGTCAACTTGCAAAAAGTGACAAAACTGCTGGTATTCAGTCAGAAATGCTTCCTTTATTTCCAGGCATATAGGTTTATGTTTTTAATGTTATGCTGTGATAACAGGTGAAGTAAATATGGTATTTGTTCTCTGCCTTTAAAACCAATTTACACATCAAATAATCAGTGGAGAAAAAACAGTGTTCACAAACAAGTCAGATAAATGAATTGTCTTTATTTTATCAATGTGTTGAATGACATGCACTTCTGAAGTCAATTTCTTCTGTTGTCTGGGATTTTTTGGTTTTTTTTTAATTAAACATAGTAATGAACACAAAGACAACTTAAGGATTCAAATTCCTCCAGGAATTTGTAGTCAAGGTAAACATTCCTTTTGCCATTATTTTATACTCAGTGCTTCCCTCTCTCCCCTCTTTTCTGCCTTCATTGCCTGCTTTACCACAGAAACATTAGCAACGTTAAGTCAATTCTTACTGGTTTTGCTGGAATTTTAGAGATCTTAAACATGAATAATTTTATCTAAATAGACCTCTACCTTTTCTCATAGTTATTCATTAGGGATTAGTGATTAAAAATTATTAACCTGGAAACTGAAAAAAATCTTTACCTGCTCAGTCAGCTTGGCATTCATTTTTCTTATGTGAACTTCAGTAGCCCTCCAGCTGTCATCTAGAAGTCTAAGAGAGGACCTGAATTTTTAATGTAGGAACTAGAAGAAAACTATACAAATCTCAAACCTTGTTTCATATGTATACACACACATGCACACACACACACTTGGTAGGAGAAAACACGCAGGGGAAGTAGCCTTCCCCCATTTCCAAAGTCACTTTTAAAACTTCATAGAAGTTTAGACTCGTACTTACAATTGTAATCAAAGGTTTGAAACTAATCTCAAATAGTTCCAGTTGTTAAAGATCTCTACACACACTGCTAAACCAGAAGAGTTAATTCTGCTATTCTAATCAATTCCTGTTAGCACAGTTACATTTTAACTCGACTCATCTACCATTTCAGCTATATACTACAGCATTCTTTTTCAAGTTTCTGTGAACACGCAAGCAAGCTGTTCCATTCAATAAACAGTATTATCAGTTTTGCTGGATTCTAAAGCTTCTGCTGGTTTTGGAGGCAGCCATAAAAGCAGACTTCAAGGAATATTTTTACATCTCTATTTCAATATGCCTTCTATGCTAGAAATAGCACCTACGTACTGTTCTAGCTAATCAAAGAAAACTAAGTATAAATAGAAACACAAGTGAGTTGCAAGGAAATACTGAGCTGGCATTACTTAAGTACACACATAAGAATACTGCATAAAAACTAGGAGCAAATCTACATAGCAAATTCTTCCCCATACAGCAGTACCATGCAGCATGCTATTCAGTGAGAAACGCTTCAGCATTAACAAACCCTCTTAAGACAGATGGAGCTATGCTAACATATAAGCCTTTTCACTGAATAGCTGATACTGCTTGATGAACTGGTATTTGCAGAAGCGTTTCTTGAAAGTGATACAGGTTCAAGCCAGCTCATCGATCTGACTGAAAACAATTCCTACAACAGACAAATTTTCAGCCAGTTTGATTTGACTTTCTCCACGACTGCATGATTGCAAAAGCTATTGCAAGAGAGGAAGGACTACATGACTAGCGGGAAAGGAATCTGTGGGACTGATCTTTTCTAGATAGTTCCAAATCAATTTAAGCTAAGATGAACCTATCCTGGGAAAGTGCTGCAAAGGTACCCCTAAAAAAAAAAATTAAAAAAAAATAATAATAATAACAAAAAACTTTCTCCTTGGAGTGAGCCATTAACGTTGGCCTTGGCAAATCTACATCCACATCCTATACATTTCTTTGATCACAGTTACGAAAGAGTAACTGATTTCACGGGTGCTTCGGAGAGAATGTACAAAGCGTGAAAGAATTGTTTCACGCAGCACTCCCACTCTCTTAAAATGATTATGATTTACAACTGGTAACTTCAACTGACAATTCCAGGCACAGTCAGAGATTTTTGTTACAGAAATCACTTGTCTGGAGTTTTTTGTTTACATACTTTATACCGTCAGCAGTTAAAGCTGTCTCAATTCACCATCGCTTCAAGACCGCTCAAAAAAGCATACATCAAACAGTGGCAGAGAACAAATAACTTCTAAGATAATTCATTATGTTATTTCTTGTATTCCAATTCCTTCATCTATTACAAAGACTTTTGCAAGAATTAGGTCTTAAGAGTTTTTTGTAGGGAATGAAAATTAGAAACAAACATAGCTGCACCCCAATAATTTCTCATTTTTGATGTGGAAGTGCCATCACATGGGTTAAAACATAAGCGTAGGTAATTACAAGATTTAATTAACCTGTAAAGAAAACTGCACCTATTTTCAGGTAAAAATAATTTATAAAATAATAACACTTGAAAAAAAGAATTTAAAAGTAATTGCATGGAAAGATGTAATCTCCCTAAACTGGAGTCCATTTTCCATTTAGACTTACTTACTTTTGGAAGACTGGAGGTAGGGTTTTTCGCATTGTTTTTTTTTTTTCTTTTTCTTTTTCTCCAAAGTTCTGTTCATGCTTTTGCTGTCAGCACCCTGGCTTAAAAGACACCAGTTGCTGACTTCTCTGCCAAACAATTATTCTATTGTCTTTCAGGATTTAAACTGACATCTTTGCAGGTAAAGTAGCAGTCACAAAACAGTCCAAACTGAAGAGCCTGAAAATTGGAAATCATGGCAAGATCTTTATCACATTTGGAAACTCATTCAGTTATTCTTTGGTTTTGTTATTCTCTTATTCTCTCTTCAGAAACGGACAAGCCATGCAAAAAAGTCATCAAATGCCTTTAAAAGGCTTAGCTGAATTCCTGGTAGGATTAAGTTTAGGCAGTGTTAGTAGAATGCTTCACAACCTAATTCCTGGTGATGAGTAGCTTAAATGAACAAATTTGATTTATAAATTACTAGTTTCCAATATTCTTGTTACTCATTTCTCTTGTTTACTAGCCAAAATGAGAACCCAGGTTTCTAGTATTATTACCTACTTATTCCTAATCTTGTTCCTCCCAAACCAAATGAGAAATAATTAAATGCAAATGAATCCCACACTAGGAATCCAGGTGGTGTTACATTAAGCAGCTTTTACTAGCTAAATTACCTTTATAGCATTCTCTTTATATTTTAAATATATTCCAGAGGCACATGCAGCAAATTTAGGAATTGATTCCTATCCATTGAGACAGTTTACATGTCTGTTCCCATAAATGTAGTTTAATAGCAAAAAATATCATTTCTGTCAGCCAGGAAGTCTGTATTTTCACCCTTCAAAATATCTGAAAAGGAACAACAACACAGGCTTTCTCTTTTCTTTAATAAGAAAAGACAATATTTGTTCCAAAAAAACCTAAACCTTTTGCAGGGCCTTCTAATAAAGAGTTCTTGTATTCCAAAGCCTTTTGGAGTTTTGTGCATACAACCTACAGTGACCTAGTATTAGCACTAGTAAGGGAAGTCATTGTCTTTCAGATTTTATGAATACAGTTGTTGCTTTGCAACTCTAAATTCTGACACGAATTATGGGCCACATGCACAAAAGCAGTATTTCATATTCAGAGCTGACCAACAATGAGATCTGTATGTAAGAAAGCTTTCAGATTCATTGCTCAAATAAATTCCTATAGTTTCACTGAAAAAAAAAAAACACCACATCTATAACTTTAGAGAAAAAAAGCTGTACACATTATGATTAAAGCTCTACTATTTTTGTACCCCACTTATATTTTCCAAAGAATTTATTTCTTGAGAGAATACTATAGAAAGCATAGTTATTTCTTAATAATCCAAGCACTGATTTAGAGATGAAGAAAAATCATTCTTTAAATGCCCATGTGCTCATATAGAACAGCCGTGACTTGGCAAGAAAGGGAGAAAAAATGAGAATATATGGGGCTGTGGGGGTGTTTCGCGAATAAGTAATCAGTCCGTCATTTAGACTGTTGAAAGTATCTCACTCTACCCTCTCCAATGTTGTATCATCCAAGTTAATCTCAAACTATCTCTAAAATGATCTCACAGGATTTCTGAAGCAGGTCCAAGTTTAACACTTCAATTCAATTTACAATCTGAAAAACAATTCAGCTTTAAAATCTCTTTGCCAGGTACCACCTCACTCACAGAAACCTCTCAATACTCAACTGGCAGACACTATCCTATGATTTTGTTAAGTTCTACGTTCCTCATCAAATCTGTGTGTAGCAAAGCTTCAGTAGGAAGATCAGTAGCATTTTCATGTTTACATAGTTTATTTTCAAAACAAGTTAAAACCGATACATTACTATAGGGAAAGTATTAAGTCTCCCCATAGAGCAATGTTTTGTGCACACACACAGCATCCATCAAAGCTTTAGTGATAAGATACCAGTCAGACATACTCTGCAAGACCATTCCTAAGAATCTGCATAACCATAATTAAAACAACATTCCTCTGATTTACTACTAGTAAATGAATATTTATGACTTGGTGATTAGCGTTGTTCTTAAGAGCAGCTGAACTAGGTCAGATCAAAACTCCACATAACACAGCGCCCTGTTCCCAGCCATGATTAGTAGCAAATATCTTGAAGAGGCCATCAGAATGGGAGAGATGCACAACGATACCTTGCTTCGGCAATTATAAGCCTCAGAGGTGGGAGATGAAATCAAAGAGGTGACCACATACTCTTCTTCAGTGAATGCAGACTTACAGCCCACAACATCCCGAGCTATACTCTCTAGATGTTTTCAGTCACTTTCCTTAATTATATATGCATTTCTTTTGGATCTTTTGAACGCTAGCCACAAGAGGCAAGTCCTCTTGACTTGTAATTCCTCTTGTTAGTTCTTTTATTGGATATAGAGCAAATGAGTTCTCTACCCTCCTTTCTACCATTTATAATTTTATAGACCTACGCTCTCCGCATCAGCCATCAGTGAAGTATCGTAGGTGTTCTCCAAATGAAGAGCTTCCATCTTTTATCACCCTTGTCTCAAACGTCTCTGTTATCTTCTCTAGTTCTATTGCATCATTCTCCTGTTAAACCAGTACTACTATAGCATAAAACTATGCTTCTACTTCCAGACATGCTTAACTGGAACAATATTATCTCAGATGTCAAGCCTTTACAGTCACGTGACTTTTTCAGCTGGGGTCTGATTTTACAAAGTCTGTATTCTCTACACTGTGGAACAAGGCCACAGCTTCCATTTTTTTCTTAAATGACAGTGATAAAATACAATCTGAATATCAACAGATTATGTTTTTTTTACATCCTGAGGGCACACAATTCTGTCAGTTCATAAGCCTAACATCATGAAGATGTCAAATTTTAGAAAGTAATGCTGCCTTTCAAATAGGAAATCTTGTTAAAAGGAGCTAGAAATCCTTGCATGAAAAAACATCAGTCAAAAGCAGTGGCATCATGTCAAAAAAAAAGCACACTTAAGAATCAAAAAGGATCTCCTTTTTACTATCCAAACGACATGATTTAAACAAATACTGTCCTGAAAGTCTTAGGATTCTCTCAGCACTGCCAGGAGATTGTGGCAAGTGGTAAAAAGTAGAAACTACCCCTGCTTGTCTCCAATAAACCAGCTATCACTGCACATGTCTGGACAGCACCGGTCATACAACAGATGACAACAAAATGCTAGTTTTGTGTAGATACTAGTTATGTATAGATGCTCAATTTCCACTCGCCTGCCCCTGCAGTGGGAATGCTGATCACCTATTGGTAAGTTTCCACTACTTTCTGGAAATACTAGTAAGACAACAAATTGATATAGTTGCACGCAAAGCTTTTTTCAAATGCATGTAGAGCTTCCTTGCTAAAACTGCAAGAATATTCATGATATCAACAGACATTTACTCTAAATTTATTTTAACAAAGGGGAAAAAAAGATTCAATTAAGATAATGGTTCAAAAGGAGATACAAAGAAGAAAGATAAAAACAAAATTTTGACAGCTTTAGAAAGACATCACTAAAATTTAGGACCCAGTGGCTCCATGGACATTGACACAGGCAACCTGCAGACGATAGATACTATTTCATCACTTCAGTCTAAATCACATCAGGGAACAGAAAAATGCTGTTGTTTAACTTCTTCTGGGAAACGAGACTTGTAGCTTAACTTTAGTGCCCACTTCACAAAATCTGTACTACTATTCACAGCAATTGGGATTTATATGGAAATCTTTGAAAGACAGTCTGAAAGAACATGAAGCTTATACTCTCCTCTGTACTGGATGTTACTGCTGAATTCAGTATTCAACGCAGCACATTTAGAGTAAGAGGGCAATTTTCTTCCTAGTTACCTTAAATGAGAACCAGATTATTGCACTTTTTGTTTGTTTTAAAGAAACCAGTGTTAGAATCTGCAAAGAAAGGGATTTCAATTTTCAAATCACCACCTAAAGAATGAACACTACAAGTCAGCTAAAAAAAACCCTTGAACCAGTGCTAACACTACACAGATGTGCTTTTTTGGGTTATTATTTTACTTTGGGAAAGTCCCTCCCCCCCAGGCAAATACAAAAAAGAGAAAGTCAATTAAGCAGTCATAATTAACAAGTATACAAAGAGGAAAAAACATTTACTAAAGTAAGTTCTCTGTAGAACATCATTACAAACATCATATTTTTTTTAAATGATGAACTACTTACACAGGGCAAACAAGAAAATATTTTAATTGGCCTCTAACTTCATACTCTTCCACCTATTAATCTTGTACCACAATGAAAACCTTTAATCTGTTTTTGTAGCAAAAAGATTTCCTACAACCAGATGGTTAACTTTGGTTAGATTAAAAAAAAAAATATTCTTCGAAAGGGAGAGCTGAGTCATGTAAAATATTTAAAATGAACCACTTCAGCTACCTCAAAACAGGTTATAAAGATACATAAACTTTTGATGAATTCACACTATTCAGTTCATCAACTGCCTAGACAGGTCATATCTTGAAAACACAGTTGTTTCCTTTAAGCTCAAGGGAACAGTAATTGTACGTCAATTCCTGTCCCTACTTCACATAGGGTACTAATCATTCTCTCCTCAGCTGCTGGGACTACACACCAATGCTCTTTCCAAGTATTTGTAGAAGCACAAAGCAATCTTGTAGATTTTTTTTTTTCTTCTCTCCACTAAAAGTTTTTATTTTGAAGAAATGCGTCCATTCAGAAGCATGCTGCCTCTCCTTACTCAGCTGCCTGCCTATTTACCGGTATAATTCACAAAGTATTTCTGTCACTCAGTATGTTGCTTACAGTTACTGATGCACACCAGCTAATATCCTTATACCATTATCTTTTTTGGGACTTGTATCTCCTGAGGTTTCTGTGAGTCAGTTTTTCCCAAATTATTATCCTGGCTATTACTACACTACCAGCTGAATCATAATAGCATAAAGTAGTAACACGGGAAGATGAGTACAGCTAATTATTGGAAAAAAAAATAAAAATCACAGCTTCAAAGACTGTTACACTTACAATATTTATACAGTCTTCTTTATTAAACCTTGAGCAAATAAATATATATTAATTTATAAAATATCTAAGTATAGCTTACAGACCAGTAATGGTCTCATATAATTTCTGGTGGCCCAAAGAATTATCAGAACACCAAAGAAGAGAGATCTGACCATATACAGAAACAGCTCAAAGCAGTATCACCAAAGAGCTCTAGAACAAGTATTTCCATGATATTTTGTGCAGCACAAAACATGGTCTAAAAGCACGAAAAGCCGAGCTTCTCTGAAAAATGAAAAAACAAGAACAGTGGTTTTGAATGCAAATTAAAAAAATCAAGTGTTAAAACATACAGCAGAAACCCAAGTTGTTAAGTTATGGAGATGTACTATGAAATTAGATTCTTCTCCCTTCCCTTCTCTTTTATTTGACTGCTAAGTATGTACCATTATATGGAATTAAGTCAAGCAACTTATTTTGTTTTTATCATTTCAATACATAACTTGGAATGCAACCAATGAAATAGCACAAATTATCTCTAAAAATAAGACCAGAGAGTTTAGTGGCTCTTGATTATGTTTTCCTTACAAGGATCCTTGGCAGAAAAGTACATGTTTCAGTTTGGAACAATGATAATTAGTGCCTGTAGGAATAAAGCAAACTGATTTTTCCACAGCAATATAATTTCCTGTAACTTTAATTTTTAAATGCTGATACTCCAGCAGTTGCTCAGAGACAAATTTTACAGCCTACAGTATGATCAGGATTTGAACCAATTTAGCTGTTTTCAGTTTAATCACCCCACCCCCTAATTAAAAAAAAAAGTTAGTTTTACGTATTTATTATAAAAAACCTGTATATGAAGAAAGAGAATCTGTCAATAAGCTCCACATATTTTTACGAATGCTAACAAATTCCTCTAGCTTTGGGTTAAATTATTTAAAATGACAAAACCAAACAGATGTAACTTGTAAGTGCACCTGGAGCACAGGCGTTATGCCCATCCTCTTCTCGATATTGCAGTGGGACTCATTTTCAGAACTTCAAGAATCCATCTTCACTGACTAGGAAAAGTAATGCTTAATCTACATAAAACAGGGCATAGCTGAATTGCTTAAGTACAGATATAAGAGCTGACAGTGGCTTGCGGAGAGACTACACTACAGCGGCTACACTCCAACACGTAATGTCAGTCCCAGAGTACACTTAATGGACACACAGTTCAGACGCGGATGGAACTACAGTTGTCCTTACAGCCCTTCAACAGTTGCTGTTCTTTCAGCAATGGTCAGAAAACAGTATTTTAACGGGAACGTAGCTATACAAAAGACAGCAAATGCAACCAAATTTGAGAGAACAGACCTGCACCCTTTCCTACTGAAATGAAAAATAAGTATCAGCACTTTCATTCGAAGTTTTAATGCTGCACAGGGAACTATGTTTAATCATCACACCTCAAGAGGAGGATTCATTAAATACTTCAAAAGAAGTCTCCAAAAAAGACCATCATTCTATTTCATGCAAAAAAACCTCTTCATTCCCTTGCAGACTTCTCCACCAACAGTACTGGATCTTTCCCAAAATCAATCCTGGGGTTACAGAATTAGACCAAGAAAAGCACTGACGCAACAATGAGTTGAACGGACATTGCGCCATTCACTCAGCCAACCCCAGAAGTCAACACAGAGTCAATCCATATGGTGAGGTTATGCATGAATTACCATTTACAGTATCCTTATTCTCTGACTTTAAGGCTCTAGAAATTCAGCAGCACTGTTGCAAAGTGTTGTGGAACAATAAATCCTACCCAGCTAGTCATACACCAGACTTTCTGTAATCCCACTGATGAAACTCCCCTAATTTTCAGATGGAAATTAGAAATGACTATTACACCATTTCATTAACAACAACAAAAAAACCCCACATCATTTTGATTATGTAACAGAAGTAGCTTTTTATTTTCTTTTGAAAGAAAGCACAGAACTAGTACCTTAGCTGCTCCTACTACTTCACAGCCATTAACCTGAATTTTTACTTTAATATTTAAAGCATTGTGCTACGACCACACAGATGTTTATGCTTTTCATTTTTAGAAATAAATTGTATGTAAAGTTGATCTCCAAGTAAATAATTTTGAGTAAAAAATGCTGTTCAATGGCACAAAATTAAGTATTAATAAAACTGTTCAAGAAAAGAATTTAAACACCATTCTTCGAAGATGGCTTTACATTCCATAATACATTTATCCTTGCTTCAGAATGAGCCATTTCACAACGTATTAATTAGAACTTAACATTACTTTACTTACAAGACAGCTACAAACGCTTTCCATTTTAAAATCTGTTATATTCTCAGTTCAGCACTGCACTTTTTCATCAGTACCTCTAACAGTTAATTTCAGTATCCACTTTAATCCACAAAGAAAATTGAAGCGTAGCACTTAATAATCAAATCTTTCTTCATCTAACTATCATGAAAGCCTCCTACACAAAACCACAGATGTGTTGGTGAAACTTCCCCAGGAACATTACAAAAGCACTGTAAAGCTGTTTGGACTTATCTAATGACCACAACACTATTTATCTCCTTCAAAAAACAAAGCAGTTTTGATAAAAAGAAAGCAAAAATTCCCCAATCACAAGTCATATTTTTCTGTTATCATTTCATAGTGACTTTATCATGACATCTTATAGACCTGGAGATAAAATGGAGAACGAATTGATCTTGTCATGGTGTGGCAAACAATAGAACAAAGAACAATTCAACAAGTTTATTTTCTTCTAGTTTCATTAAATAGGTGGTTTCCTTCGCCAAAACTAATAGGAGCCAATCTTTCGTAGACGACAGTTCAAGAGACAAATATGCCTAAATTAGGCCAATCAACTGGCAGCACTATAAAGCAAAAAAAATACTGAAGTTCCACTGTTAATCTACCCTTTCACTCCGTGTAAAACTAGAATTGGTGGATCAAGTCCTTAGCAGCACATAGATGCTTCATGGCCAATTGCAGAGCATCACTGATCTAAAGGAAACACACTGAACATCTCTCTCTCAAAAGAATGACTGACAGGTTTCTATGAAGTACAGGAGAAAGTCATAAAATATGTGAATTTACCATCGTCCCCTCTTCCCACCACTCTTCTTCACGGAGAATGGGAGTAAGGAAGGAGGTGAGAGGAAACATGGAAGAACAGATGGGCCGAAGATTTTATTTGCTATCAAAAGCACGTAAATTCAATGCTTTAGTATCACTGGTTTGGGTATGTTGAAGGTGAGCATGCACACACATATACCACTTCCTCTGGCTTACAACCTTAAAGAAACATATCAAGTAATCCACCAGTATACATAAAGATGGTTTTTAAACATAGCTTTTAGTTACCACGATTACAGTGAGTTCACAGAACCACAGAATGTTCGGGGTTGGAAGGGACCTCTGTGGGTCATCCAGTCCAACCCCCCTGCCGAAGCAGGGTCACCTACAGCAGGCTGCACAGGACCTTGTCCAGGCG
>Ga0065711_1008520_pt1 | contig 18741 bp, 18 predicted proteins | sample Hoacrofraction12_FD_59098 | JGI IMG/M metagenome (GOLD analysis project Ga0065711, IMG submission 59098) | Hoatzin crop microbial communities from Cojedes, Venezuela - Epithelial fraction 12 v2 (version 2) | ecosystem: Host-associated > Birds > Digestive system > Esophagus > Crop | place...
TGGCTGCCCCCTCCCTGGCAGGGCTCAAGGCCAGGTTGGATGGAGCTCTGAGCACCCTGGGCTGGTGGAAGATGTCCTTGCTCATGGCAGGGGGGTTGGAACCAGATGAGCTTTAAGGCCCCTTCCAACCCAAACCATCCTATGATTTTATGATTCTGTTGGGGGGGTCTGGCCTCGCCTCCTGGCATGGGGGAGTTTCTGGGAAACTTCGAGCCGTGAATCCCGGCTCGGAGTCACGCTCCAGACACACGTCTTACGTCTTTATTAAGGGAACTCTCAGAAAATAGTCATAAATCCGGTGATGTCTGCACCAGCACCTTTTAGGGTCTCACCCCAAGCGCTGGATCCCGCCTCTGCCTTGGAAACAGGGTCTTGGCAGGGAGGGAGGAAATTCCTCATCTTCCAAACAGAGTTTCAGATAAATTAATTAAATGGCCTGACACGTATGGTTACCGGTGGTGACCGCGGCGTGACCGGTACCCGACACCCCGCAGAGGGAGGGGGCTCTCTCGAGGGCGGTCTCGGGAGCGTTCGGGGCTGGTGGGACGATGCGGGGCTGGGGGAGCACCCGTGGTTCCAGGGGGGGACAGGGGTGGGCTTTAGGGGGCCGGTCAGTGAGGGCACCGGGGCCAAATCCCAGCACCCCCATTCCTTTCCTCCGGCACTTCAGACACCCCGGGTAAGCCCCTGGACGAGGGGTTTGTGCGATGAAGATTTAACTCTGCCTTTTGCGCGCTGGGTCTGCGGATAACATCAGATGCAGCGGGGCGGCGGGAGCAGAGGAGCACCTTTTGCACCCCGTTAAATCGCAACCCCCACACGAGCTGTTTGGGGCAAGAGAGGGTGTTTCCATCATTCGGGCCGAGGCACCGCTCGTCCCCCCGCGGTGCTTGTCGAAGGCGATGGTAAAACGGAGTTCGCGACCCGAGGAGCTGTTGCCGGCTGTAATAGTGTGTCACATATTAAGGGAGCATGTTTGAAACCACGTTATATTATTAAAATTCATAGGAGTGATTTATAGGGGTTTTTAAAAACAGCAGCTTGCCAATATAAATTGGCTTAGGAAAGTCAACCGTAATCCACCCAGGTCCAAATAATGACATTTCCTCCAATACGTCCAAAAAGCTGAAAAGCAGAAAATAATATCCAGGCTCCAGAGAGAAGGCGAGCACCCAAGGGAAAGCGGACTCTGAAATATTCATGCAGCCGTAGATTGGATGGTGGAAACGGCCGTTCCCAGCGGCTGTGTTTAGGGACTGATGAATTCAGTTACTGTACCTTTATATTTATCGCTCAATAAACAAGACAAGTTCCTGTACGGCGCCGAGCAAGACTAATTTAGCTATTTTAGCGCTAAGGAAACGGCTTTCTGGGCAAGGCGAAGGTTTGATAGGGAGTGAGCTTCGTACTAAATTAAGAGGCTTTTAATTTAGCCGAGGCGGCGAGTGTTGGTGGGCTCTGATGAAGCTGGGACTAACGGGGCTGGAGACCCAGATTTGAGGATGAAACCCCCCTGGGCCAGGTGCGCAGCGGGTCGGGATGCCCAGCCCCGTTTTTTGGGGGGCCCCCGCACCCAGAGCAGGCGCAGCCTTTCGGGGCCGCCTGCACCCGCTGATGCAGATGTTCCAGCTCTTGATTTTTACCGATCATTTTTCGAGGCAGAGACCGTCGCTATAAAGTTTTTACGGCAGCCGTGCTGGAGTTCAGCGCGGCTTCGTAAAAGTGTCAGCAAATGAAACGGTGATGCCCGAGCGCTATTAGCGCCGAAATGACCTTTCAGATAGTTAGGGCTTTATGGAATATTATAAATCCTCCCTGCGCTGGCAGGGGTGTAACTAGGACATTAGCGGTAACGTCTTCCCCAGCAGCACCCGAGGCAGGAACCCAGTGTTTGGAGCCGAAAATAACTGAAGCAAGGCTTTTTTGAGTATTTCTGGAGCTGAAGAGCTGATACGAGGTTGTTTCCGGCAGAAATTTGAATGCGCATGGTCAAAAGGAGATTTATTACAGATGAGTTTTGAATGCTCAGGTAGGGCTCTATTTTTGTTTGTTTGAGACTGCTAATCTTTCCAACAGCCAAAAATCAAACGGATTTAAATGTATTGCTTGGGGTGTTTTTTATTTCCTTCGTTTCTAAGACTTCAGATTAATATCGTCAAGCCTTTTTTTTATTGCCGCGAAGGCGGGGAAACTCCTTTTTTAATGAAAGCCATGAGTTTTATACAATACCTTGGCTCCGCAGCTGTGATTTGAAGCACCATATTCCACTGAACTCACACAAAAATCCCCTGAGCGAGCTAGCTCCGCTCTTTTTTTCACCCCTTGCGTTGCCACTGGGAAATAAAACCAGTTTTTACGCTTGTGTTTATTACGAAGTCTACATTTAGACGAGCTGTGCAGCGCTTTAGCAGTTTCGAGAGCTTCGGGGAGTTGCTTGAAGCGACTCCTCGCTCACCTGCTGACTGAACGCCCCGTTGGAAAGTGCTGCTGGGCTGGGTCGCGCGGCTTGACGCCCCGCAGCCTTCGCCTTGGCTGGCCTTTGGCGCCGAGAGCGGCGGCAGGAGCAGAGGACGGGGCTCTCCCTCCAGCTCCTCGATAACCCGTGTTCTCCCAAAGGAACCCGTCCTGGGGCTGCTGGGGCTGGGCTCGGCTTTGCCACCGATGCCAGGGAGATGCCAGCTCCTCCAGAGGAGTCCCACATGCCCATCCTCACTCGCCAGGCCGTTAATTACTTTCTGCAGCCGCTAATTGCCTCTGCATCCCCCACCCGGCACCAAACCTCTCCGTGTGCTTAGGTGAGCTTTGAGAGTGGGGACTGAAACCACTTCTGTTGCCGTTAAGATGCTCAAAGCATCGACCGCGTCAGCTTCCAGCATCCCCTGGGACGCGCGTTTTGCTCGAGCGTTGGGTGTTCGGGTTTTATGGAGGGGTAAGGGCTGGCTCTCATCAGAAGCCCATCACCACGAGCACACCCAGCGCTCGCCTCGTGGCTTGGCAATGCTGATGGTGCAGGCAGAGAGACCTGGCAACTCGCTGCACGTCTGCAGCTCGCGTGGCTTCCGAAGGGGCTGCTGGCAGGAGCCACCCTTGTCCTGGCAGGGACTGTCTGGCCACAGATGGTGCAAACAAAGCGAGAAAAAAACCTAAAAGGACCCAGAGAAGGCCAAAAACCGCTGCAATATTTCAGTTTTGGTGGAGAATTGATGCTCGTGGTCAGCTGGGCAGCCAAGTCCCGCAGCCCGGGCTGCGTGGAAGGGCACCGTCTCCAGCTCCCTTCCCTGCCTCTGCGCAGGTAGAGACTGAAATGGGGGCTGAAACAGCCCAGAACTGCAGGCTGTTGTAACCAGGTTGGATTTCTGGCTGGTGCGAGTCGGGCGGGCTCCTGTGGTCCCTGCAGGGCTGTGTCTGTGTCCCCATCACGGTCAGCTGGGCCAAAGCCAGTCACTGGTACCTGCTGGCCCCGCACCAGCCGTCTCTTCAGGTGGAACAAAGCAAACGGACCCAGCGCTGGGTCAGCACCAGCACCCTCCCTCCTCCCGCAGCCCCACGGATGCCGCCGTGTCGCTGTGCTTTGGGCTTCGCCCCTGGCTCATCGGTACCCTGTGGAGGTGCCGATGCTGGGTGTCACTGCTCTGCCCCAGATGCCGAGGTTTGTGCCCGTGGCTCGGCGCTGCCCGCTCCCAGGGATGCTCCCCCGCCTCTCGCTCCACCTCAGCCATTGCAGACCAGTTTGAAGCTGGAAGAGGCCAGAGCATGGCTTTAATGCAGGGCTTCTGCCAACAGCCAAGGTAAAGCGACGCCCCGTTAGCGCCCGAGTGGGGAAAGCAGACGGCAACAACAACTGAGCAAGAGCCAGGATTAATTGGAAATTAATTTGCACCTCCAAGCACGAGGTGTCGTACCATGACCCGGAGCTCCTCGTCTCAGCCGCCTCCCCAGCTGCCAAAGAGCTCCCGCCCGCCTCCGCCGTGGCCTGAGGTTTATCAGCAAAACAGCAGAAAGGGGGAACGCCTCAGCCCTTAAAAACTGCATTTTGGAAGTCGCTCTGCGAGAGGATCCGGCCCCGCCAGCCCTCTGCACCAAGCGGGGGTGCCGCCAGCCGCCCCGCGCGCTCCCCACGCCGCAGCCGTGTGCTGGCGCGGGACGAAGAAAGCACCACACAGGCTGAGCCACTCCAGCTCCTTTATTCTAGCTTTATTTCGCTTGTACAAGTAGCCACAGGCTAAAATCTAAACAGAGCAAACTACAAAAAAACTGGGTTTTATTTTATTATTCTTTTTTTTTTTTATACAGAGCTAACAATCGTAGGATCAGTGGGATTTCAGACATCAAGACAAGCTCAAAGTAAGAAAGGTAGAAAATAAACAGTAGAAAAGTGCTTTGCAATTTGGGTTTTTAATATTACTCTTAGCGGCTGATTCCCGAAGAGGACTGGGACAAAGGTTTAGCATCACCTTTATTATTATTTTATTCCAAACATAAAGGTATTGCAAGTTTAAACGATCAAAGTAAAATCCCTCTTTGCTTCGTAAGCAAGACCCTGCTCCAAAGCCCCGTGAAATCAGGCTTTTCCCCGACTCGCTGGGCTTTGCCCCGGCCCCGGCCCTTCTCCTTACCCGATGTCACAGCTCAGACTCCTGCTCGCGGAGCAGACCCGGAGCCGTCCCACCGATTTCCAGCGTTACGGCGGGTTTCGGTGCCGCAGCCCCGCACCAGCAGCGCTTTCGGCATGGAACCATCTTCCCGCCCGCCGCTCCAGCCCAAGCACCCTCCCTTCCCCTTCCCTTTTTTCATTTGGCGGGCGAGGGAAGGAAATGAGCAGGCATCAGGTTGCTAGATGGGATCTTTAACCTGCCTTCGCCGGCACGGCACGGGGAGGGATAGAGTTCCAAATACTGTTTGCACAGATGAAGTAAGTCAGTAGCTCCCGCCGCGCCGCTGCCGTTTATTTTCACAAGCTTTTAATTTCCTTTTTTTTTTTTTAAACCTATCTTCCCAGACTGAAGTGCTGTCAGTCAGCTCAGAGAGGGCTCAGACACCGCACCGATTCCCCCCGAAACGCCACGGGATGGTTGTCCAGCAGAACCCCCCCACGGGCAGCAACAACCTTCCCTTGGCCATCCAGAAGCCACAACGCTTCGTAGCTTCTCTCCTCTTTTATTGCCAACTTCAAATGGACAGTCCCTTGGTATAATTCTGGGTGGAAGCTTTAAAATTCCCAAACTGGTCCAGCACTTAAATATTTCAGCGTTTTTACAAAAGAAGGAAGAAGCAAGATACGGTAGACAAATAAATACCTGAATCCAACAGTGTGAAAATACCCTGTCACAGCATAAAACTATTCCCTGTTCAACTAAAGACAATGTGGATACTGTCCCTGAGGTAGCAGCCATCTCTGGTAAATGTGAGAGCTCCGAGAGTAGGTTGTGCCCATTATGAGTTACCAACATAAAAACAATAATAATACTTAAAAAAAAAAAAAAAAAATCAGCTTTTGGATACTTTATTCCTTGCTGTAATTTCATCTCACCACAGCCAGAAAAGCAAGAGGGGTTTTTTTGGAGCTGCCCAGAAAAGGCAGCGAGTTGAATTAGTGGAGTAAAAGAAGTAAGAAATCTGGCAAGCTGTTGCTTAAATGTTTGAGGTGTATAAAAGAATTATCGGGGCGAAGGGAACGCCTGCCGTTAGCTGATCGCTGGCAGGCGGGCGAGGATGGGTGCAAGGCTCTGAGAATGACCCCTGGTACAGTCCAGCTGGTTCGGCCCTTCGCTCCCGGTACGCAAAATGATGCCTGGAGCCCTTCGCTACGGCACGGCCCTACGCCTGCACAGCCCGTCTCGTGTCTGGCCCCGGGTGGTGGTGGGTTTGGTGGCCGGTGGGTTGCACCGTGGGATGTAGTGGAGCTGTGCCCCAGGGCTAAGGAGGGCTCATCCCTCCTAGGACGCTGCCATGGTGGCTGCCAGCAGCGTGGGGACACACTCCCAGAGCAGCAGTGCTCCTGCTCAACCAACAGCCGGGCCCACGCCTGACGGTCATTCCTTGAGGAAGCCTCTGATTCCGTGAAAACGGGTACGTGTTCACGAAAGACCCAGGAGGAGCATTTCGGACACCTATAAAACCACATCCGAACCACCAGCAGCACGCGGCAACCTGCAGTCCTACTTGTCTACCTGTCTACCCAAGTACAACATGTCTACCCAAGTACAACGTCTACCCAAGTATAACATGTCTACCCAAGTACAACATGTCTACCCAAGTACAACATGTCTACCCAAGTACAACGTCTACCCAAGTACAACGTGTCTACCCAAGTACAATGTGTCTACCCAAGTGTCTACTCAAGTACACCACGTCTACCCAAGCACAACTGCGTCGCAAGCACAGAATACAAATCCAGTGGCTCCCTTCAAACACAGGGCAAGAGTTTGGGTGAACCAAGGACAGACTTGAAGATGTACCCCACACTGAAACCAAATGCAAGCTCTTTTTTTTTTTCATTTTTTCCTTCTTATTTTACAGATTAAAGGCCAGACACACGCCAGGTGATGTTTTCCCAAGTTTTCGGTTGGCACAGCTTTGCCTGCAGCCCGGCTCAGGCATTGATGAACGGCGAGAAGGGCTGTAACGTGTCACTTCTCCAGCTAATGGGCAGCCAGATGTACTCCGCAGCACAAAGCCAGAACGTGCCATTTCGAGGTTGTGGTTTTTTTTTGCCAAGCTTTGTGGACTTCGGAGGCTTGGAGAATTCAGGGAAGGCCACATCCTGCTGGATCTCCAGACTTCAGCCTTGTCCCTTCGGGGGCTAACCTGCCGCAAGCATCTACGTTTTAGGTCCCAACGGCACAGATTGACAAGAGCAGAAAAGAAACCCCAAAAAAGAGGAAAAGCTAAACATCTAAAAAATAGTCTTTACAGATTCACATCCATCGTCAACCATCTCAAACCAACACATAATCTGCATTGGTTTAAGCCATTACATTTCTGCATAATTATATATAAAAAAAGAAAAAGATCTATTCTTGACATACTTTTGTATTTCAACTAGTCAAATGGCACAGCATTTCCCTTTAATAAAAGGAAGTAGTGACAAATACTTGTTACTATTACAATATCACAATAATATGATATTAAATTAATAGCATGTTCACAGCTCCAGGAAGTCTGAGCTGAAAGCTAGTCTAAATTCTGTGTTCACTTTGGCAACAGTACTTATTCAATGTGAACGTCGGCGTTACACACACACACAAAAAAAACCCCAATAAAAAGAAAAGCTGGGCTGGAGCGGGATGGCAGGAGGAGACTGGGATTTCTTTGATATGAGGTTACAACTCGAGCCATTTGGCATCTCCTCCTCCCTGCTGCCCTTTCCAAGCCCCGGCATCCTCCGGCTCCCACGCTGGGCTGGGCTGTGGTACCGGTCCCGCACGGTGCCACCAGCGCGGTTCCACAGGGCCCTTCCCAGGCTGTCTCCAGGTCCAGCATCACGTGGGAGGGAGCATCCCCCCACGGGAGCTGTGAGCAGGATTCGGTCTGATGGCCCTTTTAGCCTCTTCAGTGGGGTGGGGAGAAGCTATCTGGGGCTTTAATACATAAGTTTAACCTTTCACATTTTTTCTATCCTGCAAGATGTCTACAGGAGGAAGAATTTTATTGGGAGAGGGCTATGAACACCAAGCCTCAAGAGCTTCTTGCTCTCAAGGTCAATGCTGTTACATCTATGATGTGATCTGGAAGGACAGAGTCCTGCTCACAGCTCACCCAGCCCAGCACCAGGACACAGCACGGGGGAAGAGATGTTGGCCTTATCGTCCTGTATTTCATATTATTTACACAATTATCAGTAGCATCCCATTGCCAAACGGAAAGGTGACGGGGGATGTTTCTGACACAAGGGACTCTCCCACTGGTACCATTTAAAAAAATACAATTTTTACTTTTAAACTTAAAACTCATTTCCTTTCCTGATTCCTTTCGCTTTTCTTTGCAAATACAGTGACATTTGCTTTGCCACCACCTATGCAAAGAGTTCAAACCTTCACATTCACCCAGTTGTAACCAACCCACACGTCAGGGAAAGGGCTGCTGCCCTCCAGCACCGGCTGGCCAACGTCCCTGTCCCCTGTGTGTGCCCCCATCTCGCCCCACGGACAACGCACCAACTCACGAAGCTGCACCATGCCAGGACAACCCAAAAACCATGGTGGCACGTTTGTGGTTGGTCCCTGGAGGGGAGGGGTGTCACGCACAAACCCTCTCTTTGGTGTCAGGAGCTCCTCTGCCCGCCCTGGGCATGGGGAAGGGGCGGCTGCCAGCAGCCCTCAGCAGCCTCCAGCGTGGAGCCCTGCTCTGCATCGCTGCCCAGGAGCCCTCCTCGCCTCGGCCCTCCGAGGGACGCGAGCCCTTTTCGGCTCAGCTCATCCTTTGGATGATATCCTGCTAGCTGGAACTACGCCGGAGGAGCTGGGAGAAGCTCAGTAGCATCTCAAGGGGTTTGGGAAGCATTGTATCAGGGTTTCCTGGTAGGTGCTCTTGATGGCAGGGTGGGCTTTGAAGGAACAAGACGGTGACGACCAGGTTCCCACCTCCCAGGGGTGCCTGATGCTGCTCATGTCGGCACACGCCATAAATCGTCATGTGGGGAATCAGCCATATCCTGAACACACCCAGGATGGACCACCACGGCAGCCACCACCATGCCGAATGTGGCCCTGCAAGAGCAACGGTGCCAGCGAGCCACGGGGCATCGAGCCGCATGCTGTGATGGCCCCAACAGTCTTTAAAGTAAAAAAAAAAACATGATACAAATCTCCGCCACACAAAAAAATCACACCACAGCCCCGCTACGTGCCTAAAAGTAAAGCTCATAACACTGGTGAAGCACCTTGCTTCACGCGGAGCTGGGTGGGAGAAGCAGGAATTGGGGGGGGAGAAGAGGACACACACACACGCGCGCGCGTTTCGATCACGCTTGAGGTAGAACATTGCTTTCAAGGTTTGGAAGTGCTTTACATGGGAACAGCGACAACGAAACCACCAAGGCGGCAGGTACAGAGCACGACTGCTGAGGTAGGACCAAGCTTGTACTGACCAAGTGCTACGCTACTTGTTTTTTGAACACGAAGGAAGACGCAGGTATTTCTGCTTCCCAGAAGACATTCATTCCGGTTGAGGTAGGTTCTGAGTTCACTCGGGTTGTCTGTCCGAGTCTTTCAGTAGCCCTCAGGCAGGCATCCTTTGACACACACACTCTTTTTTTTTTTTTTCTTTTTTTTCATATTATTTCGAGTCAATATCAGCAAAAAAAGTATCCTGAGAAATAGCATAAGTGTACAAAATCATCAAATCCAGGGAGAGACGACCTTCCCGGGCCTTGATTTTTGGAGTCAAGTTAGAAGGATTTCTCCGAATCCAGTCTTCTGGAAATAAAAAATAGATCCAAAAAGTAGTCCTAAAGCTGCTGATCAGGAAAAAGTCTGGGATGCCAAGAGAAGGAGGCTCCACCGTATCCCCAGTCTGTCAGAGACGGGAAAGTTTGCCAGACTCTGCTGAGGAGTCTTTTAGTTAGCAGCTGCGGGGAAAATCCATCGTGACCAGCCTCGACAAAGCCGTCGTCGGCAGAAATGCGCCGAGAAGCCCGAGAGAGGTCAGAAAGATAAACTTCACAGAGTTTCCAAAAGGCTGTATACATATATATATATTTATATATATATATATATAAAAATAAAGCAAAACAAAAAAATAACAATCAGACCGTAGAAATCTTCAATTGACCTGAGATTGACGACTCGTTGTAAAGACATCACCAGCCGCGGGTTTGGTTTCTGGTAACTCCTACAAGAGGCTTCGAGTCCTGGCAGTTTTATCCTTCATTGGCGGGACCGTGGTCGGGAGCTGGAGCAGGCGGGCTGCCGCCGTGGGGGCTTTTCGGGAGGGGGTCTGGCTGCTCCTCGATGATGCTGAACTCGTCCAGAGGGAGGGTGGACATCTGGGTGTCGTCGTGGGTGGCCGGCGGGCCGCGAGCCGACTGGAGAGAGAGAAGGGGACAACGCAATGACGGTGGCAGGTCACCGATGCTCTTAGACACGCAGCCGCATCTGCATTTCCCAGGCATGCTCCCGTCCCGCTGGACTCACCGTTATTCCCTTGTCCTGCTGCTCCTGGGACGGGGATGCTGGGAATAACCTCTCCAGCTCGTTCATATCCAGTTGCTTTCCGTTCAAGTCCCGGTCGTCCCTGTCCCTGCGAGCGGCCCCGTTCAGGACGTGGCCCGTGGTGCTCCGCTGGCTCCGGGGGATCTGCGGGGTCGACAGCTGCTCCTGCACGTTTTTGCACATCAGCAGCCTGAAAAACGACGAGACGGAGCCTGAGGGTGAGCAAAGCTGCTGCCGAGCCGCCTTCCCTCCCCCGAGCCCGAGCCTGCCTTATCCCTGGGCTACGTTCCTTCGTTCCTTCGCTCCTTAAACCCCTCCTATAAAGTCACGTCTCTTCCCTCGCCGTGAAAGGGCTTTTGGTTTACAGGGAGGGTCAGGGCTTGCCATAGGGACGCTCCCGGGAAATGCCAGGTCCCTCGACGGGGACCGCAGCTGATGGGGTGTATCTGGAGAAGCCCCCTGGGTCTGGGTGCCTGGGAGGGAGGCAGGAGCCGTGCTGCCAACAGCACCCGGCGCTCCCGGGAGCCGGGCTGTGCAATCGCACACCACGGGATGAGGATCCTGAGAAGCGCATGGCAAAGAGCCCGTCATCGCGCCAGGGGTGCGAGACCCCACACGGGGATACCCACACGGCACTGGGGACCACCACCCCTCGTCAGCAGCAACGCCAGCAACCCCTACCTTCCTCTGTACCCAAACATGAGGAAGAGGACGCAGAAGATGATGCACGTGACGCCGATGTGGATCCCAATGATGATGCCGGTCGTGGAGGTTTTGTTGTTCTGCTCATCCTTCATGCAGTCGCAAGGAGGATTCAGCACTGCCAGAAGAAGGGGGACAGAGGGTCAGTGGTGCTGTCTGACTGTTGGTCTTCCAGCTTCTGGGGAGCTCAGAGCAAAAGCTGGCGCCTGGGTGGTGCTGGGAGCCGTGTACGGGGCAGAGGAGAGGAGGTGGGGGGTCACCGCCTGCCAAAGCAGCTCCCCTGCTCCTGGCACCCCAGGAAGGCAGTCCCAGCAAGCGCAGGACTGGGAGGTCCCTAGAGAGCCAGCCCAATTACCCGGGCTGCTGTTATTAGCCACAACTAATGAACGAAAAAGACTCCGAAGTTCATTTTTGCAAAACCCCGTGCCCGAGGTGGGAGGTGAGATTTGGCCACCTTGCCAGAGCAGGCGGACGCCTGACGGAAAGCACCGAGCAGGCAGATGCCAGCGAGCTCAGTATTTACTCCAGCACAGACAGAGGAGTAATAACTGTCTCTTGAAGATGTTCCCACTGGAAGGCTTAAAAAGCTTCCAAGAGCAGCAGGATGTTTTTTACACATAGATGAATATGAAAGGTGTGATCAGCTGGAGATTCCCTCTAGAGATTTCCCCTTTTCTGCCACCTATTGCAGTGCTCATGCTCCGCAGCCCCTCTTGCCAGAGCCACGCGCCCTCCCTTGCTGCCACCAGTGAAGGTCAAAATATGCAGGGAAGCTCCAGGAGAGCGGAGATGCTCGGGGCACCACATCTCGCTCGAGGATGGCAGCTCTTAGCTTATGCATGGGGGTTTGGTTCACGCTCACGGCCTCACCTCCAGCTCAATCTCAGGGGACAAAACTGNCCATTACAGGAACGTTTGGTTTGTCCTCTCCCCCCCCTTAGTGAAATAGTCACCAGGTTCATCTGTGCTGCAAAGAGGTGTNGGCTCGTTAATACTAACGAGGGCCAATGGGGATGGTGCAAGCCAGGTGGCAGGGAAGCCACCCCTACCAGCACCAGGTGGTCCCAGCCCCACAGAGTTTCGTTTCGTCATTATTTGNGGTGTTGAAAACAAACGAGAGGCTGAAAATGAGTAAGGGGTGTAGAGCCCTGGGTGTCTGTCAGGCCTCCCCACCTCCCTGCAGAGTGGGTTTCACGAACCACTGCCGAGACTGACATCCCGTCTCACCTGTCCTCTCCACACTTTCCCTCAAGGACACGAAGCGAACGGTTGAATTTCCATCCCCGTGCTGGTTATAGGCGAGGAGCTTGACTTCGTAAACCACCGCCGCNTCTGTTTCGATGGAGACACAAGAAGGGCGTTTCAGCCTTAGCCGTTAGCGTTATCTCCCCGCGTGATGCTCACTTAGGAAATGCCAAACACACACAAGATACCACGAACAAGTACCAGCTACTGGGAAAGCACCCCGAAAACCTGGAGGAGAGCTGCAGCATCTCCCATTTAATGGCTGCTCACCTCGACAGGCTCTCCCAGGGTCAGGAGGGGACGCGGCTCAAGCCGTCACCGTACTCACCCAGGTGGGTAATGTTGTACGCTGTCACGTTGCTGGGCAGCAGCACCGGACCTGTGTACTGGGAGAGGTGGACCTTGCGGTAAAACAGCTTGAAGCCTTCGTGCTGGCCCAGTTTGATGGAGGGCTCCCACGTAGCCTGGACGGCGGTGCTGTTAATGACTTTAATAAAGAGGGATGGCATGGCTGGGACTGAAACAGAGAGAAGAAAGACAGTGGGTTGCATGCGCTTTTTTAGTCTGCGTGATGAGAAACCCCCCAGCAGCCTTTCCCTGCGGTCACTGCACCCAAACACATGCTGGATGAGATGATTGAGAAAAATCAGATCAGACCAGCTCCTGGCTTAACAGCTTTGAACTTCTTCAGGGAGCTGTAGGAGTTTCCAAGGGTTGCCTATGCTCGGTTCAGCAAGCAAAGAGGCGACTTTTACACCCTGGTTGCAACCCGATGCTCAGTCCCCTCGGGTCAGGGCAGGAATGCAGAGACTTCGGCAGCGCATTCCCAAATTCCACTTTTGTGCCCTCGCCCTGAGGGTAGCGAGGACCTTTCAGAGTGATTAATCCCCCAGGGAGGAGGCAACCAGAAGGGATGGAGCTGGAGACATCCGTCTTAAAAGCGTGCTGGGTACCTGCACTGGCTTGCAGGGTGCTCAGGAGCTTGTTCTCCCCGTCGGCTTTAGGAGGGAGGTTTGTGACTCTGTGCTGGGGACTTAGGAGAGAACCAGGGCATCTTCGTTAACAGCCCGAGACCCCTGCGCAGCGGTGGCTGTCGGTAGGCAGGCACTTACCTGGCCTTAGGGGCACACGGGGGTTTAGCTGGGGAGATGTCCCTGCTGCCCGGTGTCACCGAGGCCCAAGTCAAAGTCCACCAGGACGCCTTTGGCTCCAGGCAATGCCCCCGAGCCCTGCCCGTGTTCTCGGGGTGTGCTGCAGAGGAGGGTCGTGGCCGTTCCCTCCCCAGTTCCCCAAAAAGCTGCCCAGCTCCATCCTGCCCCATCAGCCCGGGCCCAGCAGCAACGATTTGCCAACCAAAGCCAATTTTCTTGTGAGGTAAATATCTGGATTTTCCAAAGCTGGTTCTGCACAAACCCTGCTCCGGAGCCCTGCGCAGCGCTGGGGCACACAGGACCGCATTTCCCTCAAGCCTCCTCCTTCCCCTCTCCCTCCCTTTCTCATACCAAGGCAGACATGTGTCTCAGCAGGACACATCACTGATGATTTTATTTTTTTTTCCACCTCATTTGCACAAAACACCCCCAGGCCAAATGCTCCCATCACTTCCCCAGCCTCTGGCACCATTCGGAAGGTGCAAAGCACCCTGTGCTGCAGGCACTGGGAGGGAGAAGGGTTTTCGGGCACTGCTGCACTAAGCGGCGAGCTCGGCTAAACCCTGCAGCAAAAATTTCCAGCAGAACAACAGCCCTGCTTCTCCAGCAGCCTCCAGGCTTTGAGGCAGAGCTGTTTTTCCAATTCCACATGATTACAAGCTCAGAAATTCCTAAATATAAGGATTGTTGGGCTTGCATTGGACCGATGCTGCTTTTTTGCCTTCTTTTTCCCCAAAGGGTCTCTGAAGGCTGAGCAGTGCAGACCCGGCCGTGATGGTGTCCTTTGGCAGAGAGCTCAGCACAGCCCTTTCATGAGCGATGGCGAGAAGCAGATGAAATGTGGCCGTGTCAACCTAAGAGTGACGAGAGCTAAAAAGGGCCCTTCCTCCATTTAATGGGAAAGGCAAAATCGCACGGCACAACAGTTTGCCTTTTCCCAGGCACGGAGAGCTGAAGCTTTCCCACGAGGAGATGTCGGGGAAGGAAAGACCTCTCTCCTGGTGAGCAGGAGGCTCTGGGCAATCCTGTCTCTTCCCCAAGCAATGCTGTCCTTCAGGTTGCACCAGCTTTGCCCAATGCCCTCCACACAAGCATGGGGAGAGGAACACGTCCCTGCTGACTTGTGAGCATCTCCATGCGGATTCAGGAGGAAAGATTTGGAGAGCAGCTGTCCTAGGTCAGGTTGCTGTGATCCCATCCTGCCTGAGTGCTGCCAGTGGGGGGAAAAAAGGGGCTGAACTACTTCTTCTTGCTAGGATTTATTCCGATATGCATTTCATGGATGGGAAGGTTGTGCTTAGCATTTTCTGGGTGCAAAACAGAGTAAATTCTGTTTATACCGGAATGTACCACTCTTCCCAAGGCTGCGTATTTTTGCAATCCAATTAAATACTCTTTCTTTCTAATTCTCCCAATTCCCTCTAGGCCAAAGCTAGGAATTGTATGGATCCCCCCTCTCAGAAGCTGGGCCCTTGCTGAAAGCATCATTTTCCAAATCACGGGTGAAAACACCACAAAAAAGGGGAATCGCACTATCCCATGGACAAAGAAACACTGATGTGGGCCAGCCTGATTTGTGAAGAGTTGGCTTTATTTTATGGTTGCAGAGCCTTACATTTAATAAAAACCACAAGAATATCTCTCCTTCAAAGTATGGAATATATAGTATTTATTCAAACTTTGAGTATATATATGTATAATACTGATTATATGTATGCACTCGCAGAATGCATGTGCTGTTTTATAAAGTTATTACACAAGGAAGTGTATACAAATGGAGTATATCTGCGTGTGTGCATAAATATACGTACACACACCAGTCTATAGGTGCTTCACAGAAGTATATATAAGACACAATATGGATCTACTATAAGTGAGGCATCTCCCTCATGCTAAGGGCTGGGATACTTGTTTTCCTCTTCCGTGCTGTTTGGAATTTTCCCCAGGTCATTTCAACTTTCTTCTTGAAGGCGTCTTTAGCCGAAGATGACTAAAGGAACAGTCTTCATCCTAGAGAAATGTCAAAAAGTCCTGGAGAAAACCCTAAAAAGCATTAATAGACAAGAACAAGGAGTGTGCGCTGCTTAATGAAGTGGAGAGTTTGAGATTTAAAATACCACGGCATTTGTGAAACAGCGTAAAGGAGAACGACAGGGACGAGACGGGAGGACCTTCCTAACGAGAGAGGTTTATGGAGGACAAGGTTCACTTGAGTAGTTTCTCTACGGCGTCTTCCCTTCTGCTTTCCATCCAGAATTATCCCTGGCACAGAGGAAGCAGCACGGCACTTCGAGAAGGTGTTGGAGGCTTCAGCCAAGCGCGCTCTCAGCACATTCCTAGCCCTGAAAAGCTGACTGCCCCGAGCCGAAAGCAGCCCTGCTCCTCAGTACCTTCAGCATATTCCTACTCCAGACAATACCAGTGCAACACAGTCACTCAGACTGGTCTCCAGCTGGCAGCATCTCTGCGGGCCGGACCTGGCCGGACCTGGCTGCCGGATCCACACACGGCAGGACACGGCAGCGGGACGGCACAAGGGATGGCAAACGCTGTCCCTTTCTAGGCCGTTAGCACAGATCCGGGGCTCCCCGAGCCCAGGAGAGGCACAGGTCCCCCGTGCACCTCGGGAAGGCATGGCGTGAAACGGCTTGGCAAATCTGCGGTGAAACCTTGATTTGGTGACAAAAGCCACTGGTTCCTGGCTCTCTGACCCTCTCTCTCCTCTGTGAGCGGATGGCAACAAGCACTCGAGTGAAGCAAAGCAAACGAATCAAGCCCGAACTGGGGCTTTTAAATCTCTTTTTATCTTCCTACAAGGCAAACACAAGCTGGGGTTGAGCGATCTTAACCGAGCCAGCTTGTCCATCCTGAACGTGGAGCTAACTGCTGAAGCTTTGCTACACAGGACCAGCCTTTTTTAAAGGATAGCAGAGCAGCACAGTGATGCCTTGAAACTCCAGAAAGCCAGGAAATTTATGAACCCATTACCAGATACCTAACTATTCCTGTCGTGATTGAAGGCAATAATGACAAAAAGTTCTCTCTAGCTTGACCCAGACTTCTGCAGAAACCACCAAGCTCTGTGAAGCATGGCTGGCTTGTAGCTCCAGTAGCTGAACTCATCGTATCGGGTCAAGGAGTTTCAAGTTTTGCCTTAGGTCCCTCTTTCTGTCTCTAAATTGGAAGGGAAAACAAACTCCAAGGGTGACCGATTCCCTGCGGAGTACCAAGGGAAATAAACTTGCAGGGTAACAACCCAGCAGGGCGAGGATTTATTGGTGGCATTGCTTAAATGCTGTAGTAAACATCTGCAAGGGCTGAAAACGGAATGAGAACTGGATCCCCGACCTAGAAGTCAACGCACTCTTTCATTTGAGCCCAAAGAACATCCTCACACCGAAGCCCCTCTCTGCTGCAAATTCATAATTACCGAGTGTTCATGAGAACGATGCAATGCTCCTAAGAAATTAGTCCCAGCATGCGAGACGAGCCGGGATTCAGCGGTGCTGGAGAGGCACATGAGTCTCTACGAAAACGTTCCTAAAATGCCAGCCGACAGATCACGGTGGGGCTGCGGCTTCTGTCTGGTGTCTGTCTGCAAGGGTCCTGCATCGGAGCACCCACTTTCCTACTAACGAAGCTAACTGGTGGCCACGCCTGGGAGGCCAAGTCAGGCAAAAAGCCTTGGAGATCGCTCTAGTTTCCCACTGAAACAGAAGGCTGCTCCACGGGAGGGACTTGTAGGTCAGCTCAGCTCAGCTCTTGTGTGATTTCTCCAGGGCAGAGCAGAAAAAAGTCAAATTTTTAAAAGTGCAGCACCTATCAAGTAAGAGCCGGGAGTACCAGAGCTGCTGGAGGATGCCGAGACGCTGCTTGAGCAGGATTAGCAAGCAGTCTAGGAGAAGCCCAGAGCAGCTGCAATGCATGAGACCAGCCAGCCTCGCGCTCACCCCCCGCTGCAACACCAGCTGTGAGAGGCAATGCCGCGTTTCAGGCGCTCAGTCGACCCCCGTGTAACGATACAAGTGAATTTTACACAACATCCCAGAGTATGTGGAGGAGCAGGAACAAGGAACATCAACACCACAGGCTGCGTGCCAAAGCGCTCCGGAGTGGGTATCGGGGTGACCAGCGCTGCTGCTACGCACAGCCACTTTCAGCATCTGATGGTCCAAGCACAAAGCGTTCCTTACCTTCTCCCAGCGTGCTCACCACCGTGACTTCGGAGGCTTTGCTGGCACCCCGGGAGGTGTAAGCCTTTATATAAAAGCTATAGCTGGTCGAGGGCTCTAAATCAGTCACTAGCTGCTGGAAGGTGCTCTTGCTAACAGCCTCCTGATACTCCATCTCTACGGGATCTGAAGTGCAAAGAAAGAGAGAACAGAGTGCTGTTAGGCTTTGCAAGAGGTAAAGAAACTAAACAGATGTTGCAAGCAGTAATTTTGGTCCCTAACGTGGAGATGCATCTGCCCACATCATTTTCAGCTTACATTTCTGTGCGCTTTGCCAGAGACCTACGTGGGCAGCAAGACACAGCTTCACCCTCCCCACCCTTTTGGTATTTACAGCAGCGTTACTGCCTCATCTCCGTGTTTTTCAGGAACACAGAGATGACTGAGAACGCGGGGTCTGCCTACTGCGGAGCAGACCTGGTTTGCCTAGCTGCGCTGCTAAATCACGGGACGGCCGAGGATGCTCTGGGCAGTGGGTAGAGCACCGTACCTGCAGCTTTCCGAATGTGCAGCACGTAGCCGATGATCTCCTTGGTGTTCTGCAGAGGCTCTTTCCAAGACACCTGGATGGTGGTTGCCGAGACCGTCTCAGCCTTCACGCTCTGCGGAGGGCCGGGCAGCCCGTCTGCCCACAGGACCGTCAGGCGAGCGCTGGCTTGCGTGGAGCCGGCGCTGTTCTCGGCGATGCACTGGTAGATGGCTTCGTCCGCCTGGTTGATCCCGTAGATGGAGAGCGTGCTGTGCGGGGACACGAGAGGGACATCACCTCACCGAGCGCTCGGCAGCGGATCTCCCTCCCCTCCAGCCATGCTGTGGCCCCCACGATGGCTCTTACAGCAGGGCATCCCCCATGGCTCTGTTTCCACAGAAAGCTTCCGGGAAGCTGCGGGCTGGTGCTTTTGGGGGAGGAAAAGCCCGGAGGCAGACGCATCATTCCCTGGATCCTGTGACCAGGCAGATTCTCTCTGTCTCGATTTGCAGAGACCATGGTTCAAGTACAGCCAGACAGGGACTGTAATGATGAGCCAGCAGTGTGCCCTGGCTGCCAGGAAAGCTAATGGGATCCTGGGGTGCATTAGGAGGAGTGTGGGCAGCAGGGCGAGGGAGGTTCTCCTTCCGCTCTACACTGCCCTAGTGAGGCCCCATCTGCTGTGCTGTGTCCAGTGCTGGGCCCCCCAGTTCAAGAAAGATGAGGAGCTACTGGAGAGAGTCCAGTGGAGGGCTACGAGGATGAAGAGGGGACTGGAGCATCTCTCCTAC
>Ga0065711_1005947_pt1 | contig 18740 bp, 12 predicted proteins | sample Hoacrofraction12_FD_59098 | JGI IMG/M metagenome (GOLD analysis project Ga0065711, IMG submission 59098) | Hoatzin crop microbial communities from Cojedes, Venezuela - Epithelial fraction 12 v2 (version 2) | ecosystem: Host-associated > Birds > Digestive system > Esophagus > Crop | place...
AGTGTAACAGTTACATCGTTAGATCACTATGCATGCAGAAATACAAGTTACAGTACTAAAGACTACTAAAAACTAGAAAATATTAAGGCTTTTTGTTATAGTTTCACATTTCTTACAATCCCCTCTATCAGTATCTTTTTTACTGTCTTTATGTCTCATATCTAAGGATGTGGTGGTTCATGCAGTGAGCTGAAGCCTACCTCTCAGTTGGCTTGCTTTCATTCCTGCCCGTACCTTAGAAATACTGCATAGACATCCAGAGGTCCATACAGCACACATCAAAAATCACTGACTTGGCAAACAGAAAATGCTGAGTGACCTTTAAAGGTAATCATACAGACTTTGAATTAATATGCTGTTCACATTCATGCAGTTACAGCTCAGACAGTGTCAGCCTTTGCATAGTAAAAAGCATTTAATTCAGTGTAACAGCTGACTGCTTCCTAACAACTTCAACCAAACAATGAAGCAAACATATTTCTTTAAGGGGAGAAAAACTCAAGTGCCGGTATAAAACAAGGTGACCAGACTGAAAAAAAAATTTTACCTGCAACTGCTTGATACTGCTTCTAAGGCATCCATTTTTTTACCACTCTTCCCATGCGTTTTTCTAAGCAAGCAACTCTTTTACTTCATTTCTGAATTGAGCCTCTCATCAGACACTGAACTTTTGTGACGCCTGCCTTTGAGCGGGGAGCGCAGCTCCGATGGTATCTGTGCCCTTTCAGTTTTGCTCTCTGCAGCCGGACTGCTTCCCGGGAGGCTGCTCCTGAAAGCGCGTCCCGCAGGTCTGGGAGCGGCACGGGAAACCTGCGGTGCCCAGGTGCCTTTTGGGGAATTCCTGGGATGAAGGTGTGGTGTGTGTTGCGGTGAGGACTGAGGAGTGGAGCTGGCTGGACGGTACCGAGCCTGAGGACTGCTCGGTCTGGGGCCATGCCAAAGCCTGGTGAGCAGGTAAGAGTGGCTGGCTGCACCAGTTTGGACCCAAGGTCAAGTTTAGCCCGGGAGCATGCATGTGGTCATGGATGTCAGCAGATGGCTGGGACGTGTTCAGCTTGGAGCTTCATGAGAAGGCTGTAATTTCTACATATGTTGTGGATTTGTATCCCTTGAGCTTGTTTACCCTCCTTTTCAGCTCCTGCAGGATTTTGGTGTCCATGGCATTGCTTTGCAGGGAGGTCTGTGGTTTTGACTACGAACTGTGTGAGGAACCATCTCCTATTTGGTGTGATGCTGACTCCAAATACCTTCTTTTGATGTCCTCTGGCTGTTGCATTAAAAGAGTTGGTGAATCACCAATTGCTCTTTGCCTTTTCCAGACCCCTTGTGACTGCATGCATCTCTGCCACGTGTCTCTCAGCTGCCTCTTTCCTTCAGCTGGAAAGTCCTAGTTAACTTGGTTATCCCTTTCTATAATCCAGACTTCTCTGCTGGACAACGGCTGTAGGCAGTGGCCTCACACAAGCCCTTTCCTTCCTCTCCCACCTTCTGGCTTGCCACACATCTCCCTGCAACTCCAGAGAGTTAAGAATTAGTTTAAAACCAGAGCTGAGATTTCTTCTTTTCCAAAGCCTCTGCTAGCATTAACTTTTGGCAGCTCCAGGTGAGATTTAGCCACGTAAAACTCCTGTTCTTTTGAGTCTTAATCTGTTTTACTAATGCTTTAATTTAAGAATTGCAAACACATGTATTAGCATCTGGGTGTGTGTGTGAGGGAAACACGAACGTGGTATATGAGGTCCCATGGAAGTAAAAACTACGAACCTTGCTAGCGGTCTTTTTGTGAGCACCAGCACTCTCTCTGCTCGCTCTGTGCTGTTGGTGCACTAACTTTCACCAGCTAGCAAGTTTACTTTAACTCCAGCTTTCTGCATTTCATCCTGGTACTTAGGAAAGTGAGTTAGGAAAAGCTCAACAGAAGCAGTCATTTCAGAACGATCAGTGTGACCTGTCAAAAGCAGCCAGGCTTGCTAACCTCACACCCATGCAGGAATGGTAACAGGGCTTAAAAACAAGGGCCGGCCACTCGTTGTGCCAGGCTGTTGGGTGGGTTGTCCATCTGCGACAGCAGGGGCAGAGCTCTCAATTTGTGGCTCTGTAAAGACTTGACCACTCCGTTGTAGCTTGACTCACGTGGGGCTTTTGCTCTGCTGGGAACTTGCTTGAGAAGGCTGCAAATCTGTGGAAACCCACTAGCCATAATTCCTACCTTTTATTTTTTTTTTTTGAAGCCAGCTCCATTACCAGTTACTATATTTCTGTCAGTCTCTGTACCTGCTCATGGGGTACAGAAGATAAGATGAAGGTAGATGTTGAAACTCCTTCTGAGAACATAAACTCACTGTATTGTGGTGTATGATAGGCTGCTGAGAGGCATTTGGCTTTTTGTCTGCTGAAGATGTTGGTGAAGCAATGAGAATGGAATGAGCACAGCCTGGGATTAGAAACGGTCCAGGTGTGGAGACCTCCACCCCAACCAGCTAGTTCCAGTAACCCTCCAGGTTTTCCAGTAAGCCTACGAGAACTGGAGTAACATTTCTTTCTGGGGGGTCGAGTGGCTGGGTTTTATTAAGAAAGCTTACAGAGATCCCCCTGAGGATGCTCTGACCTCTCTGTCCTGGCTCACAGCCCTTCATGAAATGTCCTTCGACCCCTTCCTGCTGATGTTTTCTTTCAGCGTGACTGATCTCCTGCTGTCCAGCATTTTGGCTGACTCTTGCTCCCTGAAGGCTCAAACTTGGGCACCCGTCCCATTCTGCTTTTTCCCAAGCACTGTTTTCCCAGGTCTCCTGCAAGGAGTCGGTCTAACAGCATCTGTCCTCTCAGGGGGTCTGAGAAACGCCAGACTGACATTTGCCAGTTAATTATCTGCTCCTTTGAACACTTCCTCCTTATTAGACATTTTCAAAGAAAACACATGACCTTAAGTGTGAATGCTTCAGGAGGCATGGGTTCATGCTGGCTCTTTGTGCTCAGACGGACCCATTCCTGGTCCCAGCAGCCGTGGACAATGTCATCTCCTTCCGCTAAGACCCACAGAGATGGAGCCCAGCTCTGCTGTTGGCTCAGCTGCAAATGGTGGTGAGAGAACAAGACTTGGATATTCCTCGGTTAATGCTCTCTGGGATGTAGGTATTTTAAAAACATAAAAATCCTCAAGAAGAAAACAGTCTGTCCCCAAAAAGGCCCCAGCCAGAACCGCAGTTAAATTCAAAAGAGGGTGCTTTCCTTCCATGGAGGAAGAAGAATCATTTTCTTCAGGCTTGGATGACTCACAATTCTAAAAACCACTGGGAATTTTGGCGGGCAGTTTGAGGGGAGCTCATGACCGGAGTGGAAATCAAATTCATCCAAAGAGAGACACAGTGCTTCAGCAAAGGCAGCAGCTGGCTCTCAGCAGGGGCCTGCCTAGAGCCACCTCTCAGGGGTGAGTTGTGGCCGCAGTGTCTCCGTGCAGTGACCCACGCTCTGCTCCAGGTCGCGCGTTCGGAGAGCGGAGCGGAGCAGAGGCAGCGTGCTTGCTTCCCGCCAGGCTGACTGACCCCTCCTTGGCAGCTCCCACCGGACGAGCACGATCCCTGAGGTCTCAGCATCCTGCCGCTGTTCAGGTCACTGATGAGGCGTGCATCCAGCAGCTTCTGAAACCACCTCGGGCGCCGTGGTGGTTTCAGCTTCTGAAACCACCTTGGGCGTCCAAAACAATCTCCGCTCCCTCAGCAGGGGACGAAAGCCCAGCAGAAGCGGAACCTCTGTGGACCCGTGCCAATGGCTTGTGTGGGGATGACAGAGATGGGTCCAGTGTGTTGGCCAGAAGTCTGCTGGGTGATGGCTGCCATGTCCAGGCTAACGCAGCCTCACAAATGTTATACAGAATTCACCCGAGAGGCAAATGTGGTCTCCCCAGCTCCCGACCAAGAACCGTGACCCAGAGAAGTAGGCTTGATCAAACATGTTCAAACAGGCAGAAAGCACTGCAAGAGTGGTGAACGAATGGGCAGGAACTCGCTGCTGCTCTGCCCAGAGCGTGATCAGGCTGAAAACCAGTGTGTATGTGGCTCATGACAAATGTATGTACAGCTGGGCTGATTTAAGGGGATTGATGCTCTGAGCGAGCATCACCCTCCCTGGCAGTGACAAACGCCAGATGCATCAGAGGTGGTGGTTAAAGCCCTCTGAGGGAAGCAATTATGGAATGAGCTGACCCGGATGTAGACTTCTTTGCCTTTGAGCTGAGGGAGAAGGCTTAAGCAGGAGTTTTATATCCCTTGCAATCTTGCTTGTATTTAATCCTTGCTAATGCACCTTGGAAAGCACCGTGAATGTTTGTCCAGCCCTCCTCTGGGCTCCCGGTTTCGGGGCATGATGACTTCTGCAAGGTTTGGGTGGGTGGCTCATAGAAAGAAGAAAAGGAGAGCACATGTTCTCTTTTGTTTTTCTTGTGGTTTTTGGTTTGGGTTTTTTTTTCTGGTTTTTTTGCTGTCTCCAAGGAAGGACAACAGTAAAGCAGTAATCTTAAAAGCCAGCTCTGACCTCATAGCATCCTCATTCTCTCCCCCTCTTGCTTTCTCTTTTTAATATCTCTTGTTTGGATGAAATATCATAAACTTATCCTTAAGCCTGGATCTGGAGGCTCTGAACTGCTTTACCTTTAAACATCCTTGTAGTGCTGTGACAGCCTAAGTAGTTATTAGGTTCAGCTCTTCCCATGCACAAGCCAGTATCTGTAATTCTCATCAGCAGTGCTGAGCACTTCTGAAAATCAAGTTATCCCTTTCAGACACCAATACAAAGGTCCTACAGTCTCTGCTTAGGCATCTAACTCCGATAAGTGCTGCCCTGTACACTGAAAAGCCATTAATTTAGCCATTAATTTCTGGCTGTTATTGGATGATGTAAAGGGTGCTGTGAACCGGACTCTTCTTCATTGCTTTACGGTAAGGTACAGGCACATATAGACCTTTGGAAAATGTGTTTGCTGGCAGGGAAGCTCGGTGCAGCAGATGCCTGTGAAGTCTGAGAAGAGCAGGGCTGAGGGATGGAGATGCTGCGTCCCAGAGGTGTGTAGGTCAGAAATTCCCGACTGCTCAGAAACTGTACTGCTCTGTCCATTTTATTTTCCATTTCATTCATCTGTGAGTGGGATTTGGCACCAGCTAGTTGTTTAGCCATCCTGTCCCTTCGCATCCATCTGGGTAGGCTGAATTTTTGTCTGGCTCTGTAAGCTACTCCTGTCTAGGCTATCACAGACCAAGAGCCTCCACCTGTGTGCTCTGGGTCCAGCTGTTCCTTTTCTAGCCCTTCCTGTGAATGAATGTAGCCCTGTAAAAGCGGGGGAGACGTGGAGGCTTCTTCCAAGCTCGTTTCATCGTGCTTGTGGTAGTCATCTTTATGCTAGAAAGCCCTTCATCTGTTTCATCACATTCTTCCCAAAGTATTTGGTAGGCTAGTGTTACCATGTCCACCAAAGCACCCATTGGAGCCCTAGCGATGACTAGTTGGACCAATAAAGGGTAAATAAATATATCCAAGATCCCTGCATAAGATCTACTGCCCACTTATTACAGAGGTGTATTGGACTAAGTCCTGCAGAACTGGTGCAATGCAGAAAGGCAGCAGAAGAAACGGTGGTAAAAGGCCAGGAAAACCCAGAGCAAACCAGTTCTAGGGCATGGGGCAAGATTGTTACTTGCCAGTATGCTCTTGGAAGAAAATGTAACTGTTGGAGAGCTGGCCTTGGAGAAATGTATGGATTCGTGATTGCATCCATCTCTGATTAAAGGGCCTTGACTGTGTGTTCCTGTGAATTATGTGTCTCCTGTACTTTGAATTTCTGTTTGTAGCTGACGCTTACTGTAAGGTATTTGGTGGAACTGCATAAAAGTTATTATTGTCCTGGGGGGCAGAATGTTCCATCTGGTTTCTTTTTTTCAAAGAGTATTTTTGTAAGCTAAGGTCTTTGCCAATGTGAACCATGCAATGACTTGCTATGCCGTAACAATTGGCTGCCTCAAACATAGGGTATGAATATAAAGGTCACTGAAGAATTTATAGAGTTAATGATTTATTTCATCTGTCACTTCAGACAGAAAAATTACGGGCTCCATCTTGCCTAACTGGGAAGAAACTTAATGCCGACTACAGACAGCTTTTGCTCTACATTTTATAGCTGGTGTGTGCTTTATCTTGGAGATTTGATTTGTCCCCACCTGTTCAGAAAACTAATTTTAATCTTAGTCCTGAAGCCTTTCTCTCATCTGAGAAACTGGACTTTTATTGATTCTTATGGGTAGGAGGCGACGGGAAGGTGCTGGTGGCACCGGGAAGCTTGGTCTGTCTGTCCGTCAGTCCCCCCAGGTGCTCCCCTCCTAGCTCCTCCCTCCCCATCTCCTGGCCACGGAAGCACGTTTGGCTTGTGTGGTTTGGTCATAAAAGCAGGTTGGGCTACTGTCCTGGTCTAGAGAGTAGTGGTCAGGTGGGGCACCGTGAGACAGTACTTGCCGCATATTTGCATACCTTACTATCTTTTTTCCCATTTTTTATTGTCTGTGTTGTAGCCCTTGCTCCTCCCTTTCTCCACCCCAGTCTCCTCCCAGAGAAAGAGCCTGCTCCATTTGTGGTTTTCCCGTGGGTCCCCATTTTGCGACATCCATACCCAAATTTGCTATTTCTCGTACTATTCTCTAGGCATTTTTAACCCTAACTGGTATTACTGAGATGGCTGCCCAGTGCTTCTGGCCTTGCAGCGGGTAAATCAGATGAAGATGTGAGGTGTTGGGTGCTCTGACATCACTGCTTAATACTGAAATGCTTGGGTCTGAGGACGGAGAAATGATCTCTTCAAAAGCACTCTGAGTTGGCCCATGTCTACTCCGGTTGATCTTGGTGGTGACGGAGTTAAATGAACAGTTTGAAAATCCTGCCTGATAGCCCACCTGAAGGGATTTCATGTTCCTGCTGCTGTTTTTTCACTGAAAGGTAGATAAGCTGTGTTTATTTTGACTCTACAGGCAGAAGCACATGTGTGGGATAATGATGTATCAGCTCATGCCCAGACTGTTGCCAAGGCCAAATATGAATTTTTATTTGGCTTGGAAGAAGAGAAGCCTTCAGAAACGGGTAAGTGCTATTTATTACTGTTGTGTGCCAAAAAAAAAAAAATCTCTTAAGCCACTGAAGAAAGTTTTGCAGAAGCTCCTCACTAATGACCCCATGAGGGCTTGCTCACTGTGCTGTGCTGCCCTTCGATGGACCACCGTGCAAGTACCATACCAAAGAAGCCTGCTGGTTTGGCCCCAGAAAATGGAAAATGACAGCAGTTCCCTGTCTTATGCCCCCACCTTTCTCTTCGTCTCACCCGGGCTACCTTGAAGTGACAGCGGGGACTCATGTGCCGGTGACACATTGGCAGAGGGAGTCCCAGCACTTCTCTGCAGCCATGCATTCTGCAATTGCATATGCTGAAACATGGCCACCTCTGCCTGCAGGTCCTGCCAGGAATGCCCTTCATGGTCTGCACACTGCTCTTCCTACAGCTAGAGGTAGATAAGATTTTAATTTAGATACTTGAGGTGGCACCTGAACTGCTCCATCCTCTGTAGTTAGTAATTCAAGAAATCCAGGTGCAGTATCTAATGTTATGCCTAAGGATCAGTGTTGTTTCTGTTCTTTTCTTGTAAATACAAGGTGTTTTCTACCTTTTCCCGCTGCAAGCTTAGAAGAAATGTAGTTACTATGCCTGTTTCTCTTGCCTTGTTGTAATTGTCAACAACCCTGCCCTCTTTACAAAAGTATTTCCTCAGGCTGTTCTCTTTGCACCTTGATCCTTTCTAATTGCAAACTTTCTGGAATGTCACTTTTAATTAAAGAAGTCTCCCTTCTTGCTAGAGAAAGGCAGCACTTTGTACAGAGACAAGCTGTGTACGCTCTTCCACTTCAGTAAGGAAATGAAAAAGAAAGGAAAAAAAAAGTGGAACTGAAGTCTGTAAAGTGAGTAAACAGTTTCTCACTGGATTTTCTAAAGTTTGGTCTTCCATTTGGGAAATCCCAGTTGCAGAGTGGAGGGGGGAAAAACCCCAAACAACCGAAAAGTCCCCATTTAGAAATCTTAAAAACTTCTACAAAGTGCCACAAAATGTGTATCGGATTATTACATGAATCATGATGACCTCATTTCTTGTTTGGAGATACACAGTGTGAGAGCACTGTCAGCAGGCATTAGTACATTTCTGGGGATTGGCATTAAATAAAGTATGCTGTGTCTAATAAATCCAAGCGAATCCATTGTTATTACTAAACAAAACAATTATCAAATGTGATTGGTATTCTGAGCTGACTGAGTACTGAGCCCTAAAATAAAGGGTGGCAAAGAACAAGCTAGATACATTGATTTATGTGTGCCCTTCTCTGTATTTTTCCTGTGCTGGTGCTTGCCTTGTTTCTGAATCTCCTTCTGTTCCTTTATTAGTCAGAAACTACTATTAGGGGAGAACAGTTAGTGAAATGAGAGTTACTCCAGGGGAGAGTTTCCAAATATTTAACAGTGTTTAACATTTGTGAATTGTACCTGAAAACTGGGTGACATTGACTGGCTTCAAGCTGTCACAGACAAATGTATCCTCCTCCTTCAGGAAGATGTTTGACCACAATGGATACACGAGAGTGGTGCTGTCCCTTCTACTTTTTTTCTTCAGCAAGCAGGTCTGAACTGCTTATTAGCTAGAGATGAATAAGGATGGGGCAACTGAGGGCACAGTAGTACAAACCCAGGGCTCTGTGCGCCAAACCCTGGCTTTCTTTGATTTGACATACGTCAAACTTGTCATCACATAGGTTTTGGGGGAGGCAGCTATGCCTGAAAGTCTCTCTGTCCTTCCGTGTGTTAGATGGGGAGGGAAAAACACCACCAAAATCCAAACAGACCTGCAACTTTCTAAAGTTGCCTTTAAAAGAAAGAAGACATACTTTTTGTGGGTCAGAGTATGAAAGGTTTCAAGCAAACTAGTGACAGGGCAAGGCCGGGAGAAGTACTGGTGTTTAAGCTTGATGAAGAGAACAGCTTGTCAAATGGGCAGTAAAGCTGAATTTTAATTTATCTAACCCAAAGCAGTTTCGCCCGTGCCTTGGCTGGCCTCAGAAACTGAGAACGTAACACGTAAGCTGCTGAACAGCTTAATTACTTCTGCCTCCCAGTTTATCCTTTCTCTGTCAGCACAATTGTACTGCTGAAGCCCTGCTGGATACTGTTGCGGGTTATGCATTTTTTTAATTGGGTACTGAAATACTTGCATTGGACAAGCCAACTCACAGAGAAGGAAGAATAATTGGGGACAATTGTAGCAAGCACTTCTGTTTGTCTGGATGGCAGACTTTGTTAATAAGGTGCCGTGCTGATTTTTACCTTTCAGGTTGAAGCTTGTGGTCATTTTCACAGGTGAGAGGAGGGGAAAATAAATTTAGATGCCTGTAGAAGAGGTGTTTTATCGATGATATTCAAATGCTAATAAAGCTGCCACATTAAAACAAGTTTTCTCTCTTTTGTTGCCCTCAGTCTGGTTTTATCTGGGATATTTGTGTTCCTTGATGTACTTGTGTGCTCTTGTCTTTACTGTGTGATGCCTCTTTGTCCGGCTTCTCTCCTCTCATGTCTGTTGCCCGTCCTCCTGCCCTGGATGCATCACTCAGAGCAGAAGCAGTTTCAGGCCCCTAGTACCCTCATCGCATCCCAGGAAGACTCGGGGCCACGCGTCTCCCTGCAGACCCCCGCTCGTGGGGCTGTTTCTCGCCGCTGTGGGAGTGGGGAGGCTGCACCGCGCACCCCTGCGCCGCTTGCCTTGGCGAAACCCCAGCCTTCTGCCTTCCAGCAAAAGAAAATGTTTTTTTAAAAACTGAATTTGGCTAGGTTGGACAAGAAATCTTCTCAGCCTCGTTGACATAAAGGGCACTTGTTGTGTATGGAAACATACCCTCCTCTGGAACCGGCCGTGGAAACAGTGATCTCTATTGAGCAGTCTTATCTTTAGGCTTCGGCATGCTACACACTACTGTTTCTTATGAATTTGAAGTTAGTACATTTAAATACCAAATAGAAAAAAAAAAAAGCCCGACAACATGACTTAGTCCTAAAAAGTGCTTCCTTGGGGAAAAAAGGGGGTGACACTACCAAATAATTGCTCAAGTAAACATGAAAATGACATATCCCATTAATTCTTGTTATATGAGAAAATAAAGCCAAGACAGCTGTTAGGAAGAAAATAGACTCACAAACAGTCTTTTCTCTGATGCTTCTAGGAGGAGAAAGCTTTTACCCCTCCTGTGTAACAGAGGGCTGAATCTCGTCCTTCACAAAAAAACTCTGTACAAATAGTCCCTAGGTTGCTATGCAAATCTGGTCTTTCCCAACAGCTGCTGGAAGAAGCTTGTTCTTGAGTTCCTGGTGAAACAAATAGCTTTTTGGAAAGCCTGTCACTTGCTGTTTTGTGTACAGTGGGGTGTCATGAGGCAACTGAGCTCATTTAACGGCTTGCTTCTGCCAGAAGAGATGGTCCCAGCCACACGCTGCTGCGGATTGTCTCATGCTAGTTCTTGTGCTCAGCTGTTTTCTTCGCAAGCTCAAGCCAGCAAAAAACTGAGTAACAAAAAAACCTGAAAACAGCGCCGAAGAAACAACTGTAAAATAAAGTTTTACCTTCTACTGGCAACGTGTGCTGAATCACCTCTGCAAGGGGTCAAACAGTGCCAGAACTGACACATGAAACAAAATTAAATGTGTACTTTAACCCATGCAACTTACCCATTCCTGAACCTGAATAATGGAAAGGATTGTGTTTGCTGTAGAATTTTTTTCACTTGTTGCAGGAGCAAAGGAAGCACACAATGGCTGCTTTTTTTCTACAAGCAAAGCCTTTTCGTGGTCCTGTGACGCTGATTTAAATGGCCCTAAGAAAATTAGCCCTGTAACTTTCTGTAAAATGAGTATCACTAACTTACTAGGTTGCCCTTTGCTCTTCTGCCTTGCTTGCTTTCTCTGTGTCACTTCAAGTCATGCGTGTGCAGCTCTGCTGCGTCCTTCTTGCATTGCATGGATGTGGCACATTGATCCTCACTCTAATAGCTGCCCTTAGACCACAGTCACTCAAACGTTGCATCGTTCTCACCCTAGCCTGGATTGCTGACTGTAGGCTTACACAGTGCTTCAACTGCATCGCTTTTCATTTCGATGCACCACCCTTTGTCATATTTTCATCTCTTGCTCTTTCCATCTCCAGGCAATCATGAAAGTCTGGGCTCCCTGGTCTGGTGTCTTCCTCTGAAGCTCTGCTTTCCTGAAAAGGTGCAAAACTGCATTTTCTGAGGGTTGAAGGACTTCATGATTTTCACATTCATGTTGCTTAATTACGGTGGACAGAGCCTATGAGGACAGGTGCATCAGATGTGTGTTGAAGAGTATGTGCTGCAGCATTTACCAGGGGCACATGCAAGGCTGGTATCTGGGAAGCTTAGACCTGTAGTTTGCCCAAACACTTCATTAAAATTCCATCCTCCTGTTGTGCATACTTGACTCTATCTCCTTTTTTTTTCTATTGTTTCTAGTGTCCTACTGCATTTTCTGACACACTGAAGACCCGCAGTAGTTTTTAAATAGTAGCGTGTTATCGGGATGTTTTCTTGTAGATATCCCTGATGTCTGGTGACGCTGGTTGGCAATGACGCAAAGATAAAGTTAACTTTTAAAATTTAAGTCCCTAGAGGTACTCTATTAAAAGGTACTTTTCTGCTTGAGTTTGTGTACTCTAAGAAGTGATTACCTCTCCGGTACCAGCACATTGACCAGCCATGCTCAGTCCTCCACTTTCACTCCAATGTGGAGTAAACCAGGTGATTTTGAATTACTGCTTGGATGCTCTGAGGACCAGCAAGCTCTTACAGTGCTGTCAGAAGAGCACATCTGACTGTGCATATGGGAAGATCAATGCCGGTGAAGAAGGACAGGTTGCACTGTGCTCTGCCTCTGGGCTGCGTGAGGTGGAGCCGTCTTGCTGTCTCTCTCTCCCTTTGAATTTCTGAGTCCCGCTTCCCCAGGCGGAGCAAAGCTGGGGCACGCTCCGGAGCCGTCAGGTGTGGTGTGATGGATGTCTCTCCTTCCAGTCCCAGGGAAAGGAAAACTAAAGGGGCATTATGTGAGGCATTATGCTAAGTCCCTTGCTCTGCAGGAGGAAATTGGATGTCTTCTGACCTGCACTTGAAAGCTGTATAGTTCAAGCTATTGTAACCTACAGCTGCATGGAGCAGATTACCACAGCCTCAACTTGGTAAACAAGAGAGTTGTTTGAAGGCCAAAGGTTTAGTACAAATAATCATTAAAACATGGGCTGCTTGTTTGTTGTTTTTTAAAGGTGCAGAATTAAGCACTGGGACGTTAGGAAGTGCCAGAGTTAAGGCAGTAATTACCTCCCCGTCTGTGGGCTGTCGGCTGAAGCCAAGAGCTGTGCTGATGTCATCGCATAGATACCTGGGGGCCTGGCGATGCCGGCAGCCCATCCGTGGTGTCTGACTGCTTCAGACGCCTTGAGCACACGTGGCGCAGGCTGAGCTCGGCTGAAGCTGTCCGGGCTCAGAAACACTTCCCTGGAGGCAGATGGGCCCTTCCCTTCCGTCGGGCAAACGGAAAATGATGCGTCCAGGTCAGTGGGCACAACAGGAGAGGCTCGGCCAGCCGACTTGGCTGGCTGTAGGCAGGTACCGTGGGGCACAGCTGCGTTTTTGCTTGTTGTCACCGTGGGCTCCTCTCCTCGGCTTCAGCCCTGTCACCTGGTGAGGCAGGCAGCACACCGACACAAGCCCTTCGTCGGGCTGTAGCCTCGATTCATCTCTGAAGCTTTCCGAAGAAAAAGGTGCGCGTTATCCTGCTGCTGGAGATGGCTTGATACTGAACATGGAGGAGGTTTAAATAAAATTGTGTGGGTAGATGCAGTTCTGGCCTGGTATTGCGCTGAAAAAGTGTAACACAAGGCTACAGCAAGTATTTTTCCTGTTTGTGGTTCACTGCTTTAACAAGTGCCTTCTGCTCTAGACCCCCGCGTTGTTTATTTAACTCTGTCCAGCTTCCTGAGGAAGGGCACCTCATTCACTGTGCGAGCTTGCTGAAAAGTTACCGTGCAATGTCCAGCTGCGCCTTTCGCAGCAAGTGCTCCAAGCCTGGGAGGCACACACGTCCCTCTGTGCCCTACTTCTGCTCTATCTGGGTGCGTAACTCGACATCCAGCTCCTTGGGGTGCTTTGAGGACGGCTTAGCAAGCTTTTTCTTAGCCTGGCTAATTGGTCCCGAGCCGTGAGATGCAGTAAAGGACATCCTTTTCTGTGGGTGTGCCTAGTTACTTCAGCGGCTGCTGCAAAGATCTAGAATTTCTGAGATCTGTGAATAGTAGTGTGGGGTTTTTTAAGCCATGGTTGCTTCCTCAAAGTCTGCCAATATGTTTTTTATCTGAAGAGATGGGTGTTTTAAAAAGATTCTTTAGAAGTACAGTATTTTAAATATGGCAACTTTAAGTACAAGTGGATTCAGAGAGGCTGTAAAGTCTTTGTAGACACTGCAAGTGTCAAAGCAGCTGTGGGCTGTCACTGCTCCAGAAGTTCGCCCTTTCAACTGAAGGCTCTTAGGGANCTTTTAAAAGAGTTCTTGCTATCACTGCGTATATCTACACTTAGAAAATCACCTGTTAGCTGCTTCCTTTCTAAATCACAGCAATGGAAAAACAGAAAATTTTGGATCCTTTTTGGATCTGTCTTTTGAATGTGGGGTTTAAGGCTTTTCCAAACGTCAGTCTTCAGACTTCTGATTCATGCAGCCACGTCACTCCAGGAGGTGGAGCTTTAAAGAAGAAAAGTGAATTAAATATAGTAAGACTCACCCACACTTTTACATCAGGATAAGGAACCCAGATATTCCCTTTGTATTCCCTCCGGTTCCTGCTCCTCCCAGCAGCTGTTCTGCTCTAGCCTTTTGCTTTCCAGGGTAATGACTCTTGGGACTGAGCTATCTCACTGACCATCTGTGGCCCATACAGCAATCTGCAGTGGATAATCCCTCACAGTAAACCCTCCCAGCACGTGCTGCATGTTAGTTTTGGACTTTGTCCTGTTCTGAGCTCACTTGGCCTGTGAGCTGCTGCGGCAAGGTGCCATCCTTCCCACAGCCGGGGGAGCTGTGCAGGGCTCCCGGGAGGACTCTTAGTTCAGTGCGGCTGGGGTTATGCAAGGGCTCCCAGACCCTCTTTACCACTGGGAAACAGTTAAAATCTGTGGGGGAAAAAAAAATACACAACGAGCCACAGCATTGCTTAGCTACGGCTTCCCATCAGGAGCAGAGTTAGAAGGTTCGCAGTCGTAAAAAAAAACCCCGTGCACACTCAGACAGACACACAGTGACCTGGGTATTTTACATGCTGTTTTGTTCATTGCTTTCTTAATGGATAGGATTTATGTTCTTAACCTAGCAGCTTTTCTCACTCTCTGTTTTTCAGGCCATGACAGCTCGGGCATCACATCACCACCTGAGTCCAGGCTCTGGGACTTGGTTAGCGGAGAGATTTGTGATGAGTTTACTTAGTGTGGGCATGGCTGTCCTGTGGCAGACTGAAGGTTCACCTAGCAAAGCCTCTGGTTGCCCCAAAACCCCAGAATTTAGGGTACTATGTGAGAGCAGCGGTGAGTGGTACTTCTCTGATGACCTATTCCAGTGCCCAGCAGGCCATGGGTGCAGGACTTCGTGAGCGACATACTGCCCCTGGGTGCTTGCAGGGGGATTATTTTCTTCCCTGAAGTGGTCAGTTTGATTTCTGGGTGACCCTGAGCAGCCAGCTGCCACGCCACTGCCTGGCTGCTCAAGCAGGGCCAGTGCCAGGGGCACGCTGCCCGTGCATGCCGTGGGGTCTGTGTCAAACCTCCCGCCGATGGCAGCAGGGGCCCCTCTGGCCATCTCGTTCTGGGGTGAGGGGTCTCAGCCAGTGCGGTCACGTGTTCAGCGCAGGCCGTAGCTGTGGTCCCCTCCACCTTCCCTGCGTGCTTGCTGAGACAGCAGAGGCGTTTAACCAGAGCTTACTTTCTAGGCAACTCTCCCATACCTCTTCCCACTGCCCCCCGCCCTGCGCCCCCCCCAGCCGTAACTCAGCTTCCCCGTTTCCACAAGCTTGTTGTTTTCACAAAATGCCGGTGTAACTTTGCAGGGATGCAGGCCTGGCTCTGCTTCCCCAGGCGAGCCAGCTGCCCGAAAGCCCGGAGCAGCTGCAAGCTGCGGAAAACCCTGCGCGCAGTCCGGCGCGGGCGTTTGCAGTCCGGTTACAAAAGCGCGATGCTCGCATGATGCTAATCCCCTGGCTTTGGCTAACGAAGGACCTCCACCGGCCAGGCAGGACCTATCGCAGCACGGAGAATGACATCATTTGGCAAAAGGGCTGCTGCGCAAGGCTGCCAGTGACTGTGCAGCATCCCTCCCCTCTCGCAGGGGGAGGACGCTCCGTCTCGGCGTACACAGGCACTGCCTTATAAATTGGAATAGTTTTAGTTACCACACAAGTTGTAATTCATGGGAGTGCGTGTCACATGTGTGACCCCCTCCCTGACAGGCTGCAGTAGCGATACAGTGCCATAAATCTTGCAGTTTGTTCGTTAAGCTCTGTCACCTAGAGATTCGCTCCCTCTTAACGCACGCGTTGTTTTTACTTGCCCTAATTTGCCTCTTACAAATAATGGCAAGAAATGCCGGTACCAAGAAAGCATAGCTGGTGTGACGCTGCATGCAGGCTCACCCACGTGCTGCTTGTGATCGGCGCAAGGAGCTGCGGAGAAATAAAATGCACAATGACTCGGCTGCTTTGTGAAACCTTCCAGCTCAGTAATGCCGACACGTCGTCAGGTGCCGCGCGCCCTGAAACCAGCACGCGACTGCCAGCATCGCCATTCTGCCCGGTTCTTCCCGTACGGACGCGGTTACAATAAACGGCAGCTAAGCACAGACATCTCCCTGGCAATACCGTCAGGCAGCCTTGCTGGAGGAAATTTTTTCTCCCCTCTGCAAGCTGCCAAGGTGGACTCCTTAGCTCCTGCGATAGACTGAATGAGACTGCAGTTCCCCCGTCAGTTTCATAATACTCAGAAAGCATCCATTTACATCATTGTGTGCAGTGCAGGGCAGCAGCTGCCAGGAAATTTGAAACTATTTTGATTCCAGTTGACTAGAACAGCAGCAATTGAATTAGCTGGTATCGCTATAGATAAACTGATGATCTGTGCATTTTATTTCTTTGACCAATGGGTAACTGCTGGAGCTACAGTAACCTCTGTGAGTAAGGAGACTGTTCAAGCAAATATATCTGATTTCTCGAGCTAGCTTTTATATATATATATATATATATATATATATATAGTATAGAGAGAGACACTCACACCATTCTTTTGTAAAATGTACCTTTAAACAAAATGTCTGTCTATGCTTGTAACTTGTGTTTTGCTTCCTAGAATTTCCTTTTATTATGCTGGAGACAAGCTTGCTTGACGTGGAATGGTTATTTACCTATGAAATATCATATCTATGCCTGATTTAAGTCATGAATTCTTTCAACGTCTAGTCATCAGAAAGGCTGCCAAATGATGTTAGGTTATATTTGCCCGGTCTCAGCTTTCTAGCCACTCACCCCCTTTCTATTTTAGCATTTTCTCTCTCCGTTTAATTCTCTTTTTTTTTTTGTCTTTTTTTTTTTTACCTTTGATGAAAGAAGCCACCTTCAATGCAAAGTAGAAATTGATGTTACCTGAGGGTGTGTGTCCTTTCTTTGTTTGTTTGGTGATGGGTATTTTTTTTCCCTGCTCATCTTCAGTGCGGTCCTTAAATTTTGTTGTTGCCTTTCTAGCCTTGTTTGTAATGCAGTCATATTGGGGGATGGGGTTGGACAGGATATGCCAGTAGCTGCAGCAAGACATGATGCTGTGGTGGTGGATGGGAATAAGGGAGGAGTTTCCCTTAAAGAGCTCAAGCTCCTCTAAGCTCTGGAACCTGAAATAGCTGTCTGAGCAAAGAGAAAGGCTTTGCACCTTTTAGGATCGGGAGGCGCTTGATGGTGGTTTACCGCAAGGAGTGGAGACCTGGGCGGTCATGTGCATGGTGGTACCTAGCATAGTGGGGACAGAGTGCTGCTTTGGTGCAATATGTGAGGTTTTTCCTAACCAGGCGGTGAGTTAGGAACGTTCCCTCAGGATGCCGTGAAGGCGAGAATCCCGCTGACTTGTGCTGGCACACGGCAGCGGCAGCGGTCCCTCCAGAGCAGGGCTGCTGGCGCCTCGCTGTAGAAAAGGCCTGAAACTTCCAACGTGAAGGTGCTCCTCTCTTGCCCAGGCGAAACGCGCCTTGCAAGTGTGCCAGAGAGGAGTGCTCCTGTGTGTGCGCTCCCTCCTCCTCCTCCGTGTGTGTGCTCTGTAGGTGTACCTCTCCTGGAGCCAGCTGCACTTGCCAGAGGGTAAAGTTTGCTTGGGATGAAGTCCAGGAGGAGAAGTCAATCAGAGACTTGCTCGGGATTGCTTACCGCTGCCAGCAGTGGCCGTTGGCAGGTGGGGACGGGCAGCAGTCCATTTCGCACACGCCGCCGGAAAGAAGGCTGCCTCTTGTTTCCCACGTGTCGGTTCGGAAGCTGAGATGACGGCAGTGAGCAGAGGCAGGCCAGTCCTCGTGGCAGGGTCTGCGTGCGGTGCCTTGCTGGGGCCGCCTTGGCCGCGTCCCGACGGGGACGCTGCGGGCTCCCTCCCAGTGAGGCGACTGTGCGGGCAGGGGGGAGGCGCGGGGGTCCCGGCTCCCGGGGCACCGTGTGTTGCCTTCCCTCGGGACGCGGCCAGAGCGTGCGGGGCATCTCCCGCTCGCGGGACTGCAAGCCGGGAGTTGCTGTGGGTGAAGCTGTGTCCGCCGAGAAGGGTTTTCGTTGGCGTCTGTGGTGGTAGGCTCCCTGCCGGCGGTTCTTCCTCTCTTAAAAAATGCCGTCTCTGGACACGTGCTGAGAGAGAAGGAAGTGCTAACACCTCTGCGTTGGGGCAGACCAGGGCTGTGGGTTGGGGAGCCGGGGCCTTTGCTGGCTTGGGCTGGCCCCGGTGCAGGCGTAGAGACGTTGCAGCTGCACAGCATTGTTCTCATCCGTGAGTCCGTCCTGGTGGAAGTGTGTCCCAGTGGCAACCTGGCGCCGGTGCCATGGAGTGAGTGGGCTTGGGATGTGCCCAAGCACTGCGTGGCTGAATTGCATGCAAAGGGGCCTGTTTGTTTAGGGCTTTGGGCGCTTAGAAGAAGCACCGTACCTGGAAACGCTCCCGTGGGGCTCTCCCTCACTCTTCTCTTCAGACTCTCCCAGGGCACCCACGCCTGTATGTTGGAAACCCTGCCGTGAAGGTAGGCTGGTGATGCAGAAGTGGACAGGGCATCTATACTCCTCACAGCTCCCCAGGACCTTGCAGCAGGAAGAAGTCCCTGCTTTGTCCATGTTTTGGTTTTGGCTGCCACTGGCCACAAAAGCGCCACGCGGCCGCCCCTCCCCCTGCCGGCGTGCGGAGGAGAATCGAAAGAAACAGGCAGAAACTGGTGGGTCGGGATAAGGGCAGTTTAATAGAACAGCAAACAGAGGGAACAGGAACAGGAACAACAACGATACAGATAAGGAGAAAACACGACAAAAACAGACCCGCTCTCTCGGACCGCACTGGCGCCGCAC